>Ga0325405_1006945_pt1 | contig 11409 bp, 6 predicted proteins | sample PopdelMetagenome_21_FD_205663 | JGI IMG/M metagenome (GOLD analysis project Ga0325405, IMG submission 205663) | Populus deltoides microbial communities from Bellville, Georgia, United States - Xylem-Control-R2 | ecosystem: Host-associated > Plants > Phyllosphere > Stem > Wood/Secondary xylem...
AAAAAAAATAAGTGAAAATACTTTAATCCCTTCAAAACCAATGTTAAATTTTTGAAGAGTACAGGCAAAAAGTTCACTACACTGTTTCAAGATACAGTCTTTTTGAGTGTACATCTACAGTGATTTTCTAGGGAGGGTTAGGCTCATTTACTTCTCAACCATTTTTTGTCCTTCCTTCCTTGTTTTCTACCGTTTTCCTCTTCCAATCCTGTACGGTAGCTACCAAGGTTTGTGAGTTAAAATCACCCAAATTAAAAGGACTCTTAATTTTGGCAGTTATGCACAAATCAAGATTTTTAAATATCTCTCGTGATTATCTACACAGTGCTGCAAAGTCAAATGGATTTAGTTATTCAAGACTAGAATCGAACAGGGTTCTCAAAGATTTGTCAAAACGGGGTCGAATTGACGATGCGCGGAATTTGTTTGATAAAATGCTTGACAGAGATGAGTTTTCATGGAACACAATGGTTGCTGGTTATGCCAATTCAGGGAGATTGACTGAAGCGAAAAAATTGTTTTATGAGACCCCAGTGAAGAGTTCGATCACCTGGACGAGTCTTTTATCGGGGTATTGTAGATATGGTTTTGAAAATGAAGCTTTTGAATTGTTTTTGGAAATGCAGCTTGAAGGACAAAGGCCAAGTCAATACACGTTAGGGAGTGTTCTTGGGTTGTGTTCGACAAATGGTTTGCTTCAAAAAGGGGAACAAATTCATGGTTATGCGATAAAGACTTGGTTTGATTGGAATGTGTTTGTTGTTACTAGTTTAGTTGACATGTATGGGAAGTGCAAATGTGTTTTTGAAGCTGAGTGTCTTTTTGAAATGGTGGCTGATTGCAAATACAATGCAGTCTGGAGTGCTATGCTTGCTGGATATTCTCATTATGGGTATGGGTATAAAGCGATTGATTGTTTTCGAAACATGAGAACTGAAGGGGTTGAGTCTAATCAATTTACTTTTCCAAGTATTTTGAGAGCTTGCGGAGCGGTTATGGCATGTGATTTTGGGTCTCAAGTACATGGTTGCATAGTCAGGACTGGTTTTGGTGCTAACATTTTCGTTCAGAGTGCACTTGTTGATATGTATGCAAAATGCAGGGACTTGAATAGTGCAAAGAGGGTGTTGGGGAATATGGAGTTCGATGATGAGGTTTCTTGGAACTCCTTGATTTTGGGATGTGTGAGGGAGGGTTTTGAAGTGGAAGCTCTATCTTTCTTCCAAAAAATGCGTTCTAGAGGTATGAAGATTGATGAATATACGTTGCCATCTGTTTTGAACTCTTTTGCATCCATGAAGGTTATGCAAAATGCAATTTCTGTCCATTGTTTGATAATCAAAACTGGCTTTGAAGCATATAAGCTTGTCAATAATGCTCTTATTGACATGTATGCCAAACAGGGAAAGTTAGATTGTGCAATCATGGTGTTCAGCAAGATGGTAGATAAGGATGTTGTCTCTTGGACCTCCCTTGTTACAGGATACTCGCATAATGGCTCTTCTGAGGAAGCTATCAAGTTATTTTGTAAAATGAGAATTTCAGGTGTATATCCTGATCAAATTGCTGTTGCCAGCGTTTTGAGTGCCTGTGCAGAACTGACAGTTATGGACTTTGGACAACAGATTCATGCGACCCTTGTTAAATCTGGTCTTGGGTCATCCTTATCAGTTGATAATTCTCTTGTGACAATGTATGCTAAGTGTGGCAGTATAGTCGATGCAAATCGTGCCTTTGACAATATGCCAACTCGGGATGTCATCAGCTGGACAGCTCTAATAGTCGGATATGCACAAAATGGCAGAGGAAAGCATTCTCTACAATTTTATGATCAAATGATTGCCACTGGAACAAAGCCAGACTACATCACGTTCATAGGTTTACTTTTTGCTTGCAGCCATAATGGTCTTTTGGGAAGTGGCCGTGCCTACTTTGAAGCAATGGATAAAGTATATGGGATCAAACCAGGTCCTGAACACTATGCTTGCATGATTGACCTTTTGGGGCGCTCAGGAAAACTTGCTGAGGCCAAAGGATTACTGAATCAAATGGTTGTAGCGCCAGATGCAGTAGTATGGAAGGCCCTGCTTGCTGCATGCAGGGTACATAAGGAGCTTGAATTGGGAGAGATGGCAGCTAAGAACCTTTTTGAATTGGAACCCATGAACTCCATGCCTTATGTTATGTTATCTAATATGTATTCTGCAGCTGGTAAATGGGAAGATGCTGCGAGAATCAGACGACTGATGAGGTCCAGGGGAATATGTAAGGAACCTGGGTACAGTTGGATTGAGACAAACAGCAACGTGAGCACCTTTATGTCTGAAGATAGAAGCCATCCATTGAGAAATGAGATTTATTCAAAGATAGATGAAATTATTATGTTGATCAAGGAGGCTGGTTATGTGCCAGACATGAGCTTTGCACTTCATGACACAGATGATGAAGTCAAGGAGCTTGGTCTAGCTTATCACAGCGAGAAGCTAGCCGTTGCCTTCGGACTTCTCACTGTGCCACAAGGAGCACCAATTCGTATTTTCAAGAATCTCCGTGTTTGCGGCGACTGCCATACTGCTATGAAATACACGTCCAAAGTATATGCTCGTCATATCATTTTGAGGGATTCAAATTGTTTCCATCATTTCACAGAAGGAAGATGCTCCTGTGGAGATTATTGGTAGAATGCTTGATTATCTATTATTTACTCCCCTTGCATATATATATAAAGGGTTAATAGAGTGGTTGAGCTATTTACAAGATTTACCCTCCAGCAGCTACAACCCCTCCAAGGCTGATGCTTAGCATCAATCCACTTTTGGGTACTACCTAAACAGAAATGCGTGTACTGCAGATAACTCAAGTTATAACACAGGATTTCACAGCTCGAACCACAGTGGAAGTTCAGTAAGTTTCAACAAACAGCGACCACAAGGTGCCCTTAACCCACCATCTCTCCAGGCTTCTCAGATACAGATCGGGCAACTACCACGAAGGACAAACCAACATTGGAGCCCAGCGCAGAAACAAACCAATGCTTGATAAATAAACCCTGGGAACAATCAGCTAAAGACAGACATGGCAAACAAATCCATGAAATTCTCATAAACTTGAATTTCTTTGTAACACAGAAGTTAAGCAAGGAAAAAGTATACACCGCGACATCCTAACCCATCCATTCAGTTAATTCTCCACAAATACTGGCTAAATATACACCGGAAACTAGAACATGGAAGGGTAATCACAATACCTTGTCTTTCATGCATTGAGGCATACAGCACACCACAATCTAGTTTATTTAAAAAATAAAAACCAAATCTTACATTAAAAAAATAAAATTTAGGATAAAAATTAAAAAACATATATAAATTTATAAATTATTTTAAATAAATAAATAACAGAATATAAATCAAATATAATATATAAAAAAAAATAAAAAAAAATACCAATAAAAAGAATAAATACCAAAATTTATATAAAATTCAAATTAAATCAACTTCTAAATAATAAAATTTAAAAAAAATCAAAACAAAATATATAATAAAAAAAAATTAATGATAAAATTTTAAATTCTAAAAAGTGTTTTTAGTTTAAAATAAAAAGAAAACACTTTTTTAAAAACCAAGTTACATTTTTTTTTGACGACTGGAAAGTATTTTTTGTTAGTAAATAAACCCATGAAAGTTTTGAAAACAGTTTTCAATAATCCACTTTACATGAAAGAATCAAGAATCAGGGTCTAAATATATTAAATGTTGGAACCCTGTGACCAAGAGATCCTGCCCCCGTCAAATAATTATGCTTCAAGCTCCATCCAAAATCTTGGCATAGCCTACCCACCATCACCCACTACCTTGTCTAAGGTCTCCCTTCGTCGTAACTAACGAGGTGAAGATTGAAAATTGATTTGGTCTGAATTATTTGAGCAGGCAGTATGCTTGCATGTGTGACTAGGCATTCAAAATTCAGTTGCACTGATTTGGCTACAAATCTGACCATGTACCCGTCGTCAATTTTCTTTTCATACATGCTCAGGAATGAGACGTTGACGCAGTTCAGTTGATGCCCCAGCCAGCTCTGCAAAGGCATTAGGCATGAGAAAGGCAAAGAGAATCTTTAGTGAAAAAACTGGCGACCAAAATACTATAATAGTTTACCTTGGGCAGTAAAATTGAATAGAGGAGGTAGCGCACGCCCATTAGGCAAGCATGCATTTGCATGTCTCAAATCATCAAAAAAGGGGTGTGCACATGCCTCCAACTGACAGCCAGTAAAGAGAAGTTTTAATAAAAAAAAGTTGTAGGGTGTAAATTAGCAATTCAAACTAAACAAGCAGTAGATAGAAAGAAATGTTAGACAGTTTTGAAACTGATTAAATTTATCTAAAGCAGTATCAGCACTTACAGCAGTGCACCGCATGTTTGGTGAATACTGAAGCAGCCTTGATACGAGATCCACTGCTTCAGGTGGCATTCGTTTGTGAAATATCTGAAATTTGAGAATCAATCTGTTATCCACCAATATACACCAAATATCACAATGAAAAGATCCTTTTGATAAAATTGTTAACAGACCTTGTGCCATGGGTGAGCCTTGATCTGAGGGAACTTGAATTCTGTGTAATTGGGATTCATGCACTTAATTTCTTCTCGGGTTGGTGTCCCCAGGACCTAATTTATGACCATTGGAAGGGAAAGAACACTTCAGAAATGGACCCAACGTGTAGAGAAGTACAACATAAAAACAAAAGGCTTGAAGGTAGTATAGCATACCTTAATAATTTCCACAAGCTGATCGACACTGCTTTCCCCAGGAAAAAGAGGCTGCAAAATGCAAACATTGAGCAAACATCAGAAGTCATCGTGTATACTGGCATTCAAAGAATAATTCATTGAACCAACATGCAAATAACCTGACAATCACAGCATCAAACTCAAGTGATCAATAAGCAAAAAGTGAATAATGGCAAACATTACATGATTAGTAAACCCTCTGCATTTCCATAGCCAGAAAGAAATGTGAAATTGTAGAAAAGAATTCAGAAGCCATCAGCTAAGTAGCATGAAAGAGAATATATATATATAGTGATTAATGAGTGATCAGGAACATAGAGCCCTAACTACATGCACGCCAGGTAGTATTGGAGGGGCGTGGGAATTTTTAACATGAGCAGAGAGGCATTCAAAATTATTCTTTAGAATATTCTATAACTTGCTGTCAAGCTCACCAGTTACCAGGTGAAAAAAGCCATATAGACCCACCTGTCCAAGAAGAAGTTCGGCCAAGACACAACCAACAGACCAGATATCAATGGCACTTGTGTAATCTGAAGCACCAAATATAAGTTCTGGTGCCCTATAATACCGTGAGCAGATATATGATATGTTGGGTTCCCCTGGCACCTGAAGATAAAAAAGATAATGGGAGTTTTCAACACATCACTGGCATAATTTAACATTCACTACTGAAAGTAACATAATTAACATACCAGCATCTTTGCACTACCAAAATCACAGATTTTTAGCTGATGAGTATGGGGATTCACCTGCAGAATACAACAAAACCTCAAAAAGTAATCCTTTACCATGTACATAAACAACAAAACATCACATAGCTGCTATAATTTTTGCAAAAACTTCCATGATATATATTGCACAAATCATTCAGAGGCATGAAGATGAGGTGATGACCAATTGCTTTCAACTCCCCTTTAAAAGGAAATATTTTCTAGTCATTGCAGGAAAGCCAAAAAAAAATAGCATGTCCTGGACTGTGGCAGCATATTCTCCAATTTGTTACCGGTGAACAAGCAATTCATTAGGATCTGTAATCTTCAGCACAAAATTCATGTGAAGGAAACTAAACTAGACGGGTGAAAGTTTTTTATTTTGGTGGTTATGAATAACCAAGGATTGAAAGACTTCTATCATTTTTGCATGTTGATTCCAAAACAAAGGGGAAAATGGCAGAGAGAAAACTTACCAGTAAATTCTGTGGCTTAATGTCACGATGGCACACCCCAACCACATGGTGCAAGTAATTTAGTGCACGGCAAATCTACAAAGCCATTAAGTAGAATAACTTGACTCATGAAACAGTATACCATAATTTTTTAGAAAAATATCCAGAGCACACCATAGGAATCTCAGTGTATCCAAAATAAACCAAGAAAAGGCATGTTAAAAATAAACATATTTACGAAGTTTACCTGGTAAGTATATAGTTGAGCATATATAATGGGCATGTGTTGGTGATTCATCCTGTTAAAGTGCCTTGAAACTCGATGGACAGTCTCAGATATATACTCCAGAACAAGGTTAAGATATAGTTCATCTTTTTCAGTAGTTGAATAGAAACAATGTTTCAGCTGAACGACATTAGGATGGTCAAGAAGGTGCATGATTTGAAGTTCTCTGTTCTTGTATCTCTTATCCTGCAATACCTTCTTTATTGCAACTGCTTCACCAGTTTCCAGGCACTTAGCCTGCCGACCAAAATAAAAAGTAAAATAACAGAACATAATATTATTAACACAATACATGCTAAACAACAAACTATTGTGGTTGCACGCAAGATGCTGGCTAATTCCACAGACCTGGTAGACAACACCAAATGCACCCGTGCCAACCATGCGTTCTGCCACATATGAGATTGTCTGGGAAAAAGAACATATGTTTAGCAGCATGGTCAAAAACTAACCCATATGACATATAAAATTAACATTTGGCCCTAAGAATCTAAAATAGTTAAAGTATGACATAAAGAGAAGTTGAGGGTCGACAACATTCTTTCTCAAAGGCTTCCTTAGCATGGTATTGCTGGACCCGAGAGTTTTGAGGGATGGTATGGTGCCTAAACATTACATCTCCACATATGCAAGTGGAAATCTATAATGCATTATTCTTCAGGAAATGGAAAAAATCTACTTTTATATAACAGCCATGGCAATGAAGTTCCAAAATAAAAACATTCAGAATGCTCCCTAACTACATGAAGAAAAATGTGATGAAACAACAACCCATAAATTGCAAGAACATTCAACCAGGGTCGTCAAATAACCTGCTTTGGCTGTCCATCCTGACCACCTACTGTGGTTGCAATAATCTGACCAGTTGCTGTCCCATTGCCACTCACAATGGCAGCTTCCACTTCCTACATGATCAGAAACTCAATGACTACTAGAACATCCCAAGAAACTATGTCTTCATTTTATAAAAATATTACTGAGAGCTCCCCAATTGTGTTGGGTGTTTAAGGTGGAGTGGGGTTAGTTATATATAAAAACTTACCTTTTCATCATGACTAGTGGTTTTTTCATCTCTGATCTTCATTTGATGCATCTCTTTGGGAAGCTGATCATAGCCTGATTTTTCTGTTCTTGTCACCGAAGTAATGTTGGATGTGCTCACAGCATTTTCCTGTGATGTAGAAGCCATATGCTGCTCCTGATCTGTGACACTTCTTTCAACTAAATAAGATTCTTCATCAACCTTTCGTTCTATTTCTTGATCAATCTTAGCCCTCTTTGTTCCAGCATCCCCACCCTACATGAAAAATATCATGTTTTCCACGAGAAATCAGATGAATAGCATACAACATTTTCTTCTACATCTTACACTTTCACAAATATAAGTGCACCATATATCCCATTCTATCTCACATTTAGTTGCTAGTGTTATTGCACAGCATTTCATATTCATTTATGACAATTAGATTTTATTACAAAATATAATTTTAGGACAAGACAAGAAGCATCAACTCTCAAAAATCAACAGATGATCCAAGAAATAAAGAAAATAAATACCTTGGACGCTAATAATTTCATAAGCTTTGGGACAATATGGCAACTTGGTTATTTAAACATATATCCAATATGACCACTCAAACTTACCCCTAGGTAGAACTGAAATAATTAGACTATAGACAGGCCAATATGGCAACTTGATTACTAAAACACATATCCAGCATTACTACTTGAAATTCAGTCTAGGTAGAACCAAAGTAAACAGAAATGACACATCCAAAAACTCATAATTCAAGGATTTAACTAGATGTTGCACTCTAATTAATGCTTCTTCGAGTGAGCAATTGAAAATAGAATGATTCTCGATATCAACCAGGATTCTATTAAGTGCAAATCTATCATAAGATTTCATTGTTATCATCATATAAGGACACCGCATCTTATGTGAATAACTTTCTTCTAGTGCTCCATCTCGGCTTCACCTTTATTTGAAAAAGGAAAAGCTGATAAAGATACATATTAACCATTCTCAGAAAAGAACCAAGAATTGCAGCATGACGTACCACCTACCACAACAGCAACACGCTAAAGAAAAAAAAACCGATAAACTTCACTTTCACCATTGGGTATCCAAATAAACAAATAGCATTAAATAGATTCTGTAACATTTGCTAGAAATTATAATCATAGTTGGCACACAATCAAAATAACGCTCACAGTAATAGAATCATCATAAGGTAATAATAGAATCTGATGTTACATCTGAGCTACAAACATTATGTTAACCGACATTGATCAGCCAACCAATCAAACCTCTTTACAGGATTAAACGAACATACAACAAGAATGGGAATTGCTATAATATATGGCCCCACGAGTTAAAACCACATTGAAAGTAAGAAAGCCTAATTCCAACTACTAAATATCATCTCCTTCTATAGCAAAAAACAAAATAAGAACAGATTGGACCCAGTGCTTCCCATAAAGGAATCAGAAAAACCACGGAATTTTGAGCATTTTTTTTAAAAAAAAAAATAGAGCATAAGCCCAATCAGGAATCGGTCCAAGCTCAATGAAAAGTGGTCAAGCTCGACAAAAAAAAATCGAGAAACATGGAGGAAAAGAAATGGAAGAAAAGGAGAAACACATAGCCCCCTTGTTTCAAATTTAGCCTATCATCCATAGGAAACCATAAAGCAAGCAAGAGCCTTCTTGACCAAATTTACTCAAAATCCAAAAGGTATGAGCATAGACATTAAAGCTCCTGTTTTTTTCATTTATTTACCTCATTTTCTTAGAACCAAGCAAGCAAGAATTTTCAAAATAAAAACAGAAAAGATTCAAACTTACAGGATCGGATGATATAGAAGTTCGACCTGAAGCAATGCTCTTTAATCTACGCATCACATTCATGGTTTCCTTTCTCTTTTCACCAACAAACAAACCAAACCCTAAATTTCCTTTTAAGAAAATAAAAAAAATTTTAAAAAAAGAGACACAAACTCAACCTTCTCTCCACCAACAAAGAGAGAGATGGAGAAAATGGTGAGAGGAAAAGAAGGGAACCCAAAAGAGAAAAACAATGAAGAACAACAACAACAATAAAATCTTTCTGTTTCTTTCAGAATCTCTCTCTCTCTAGAAACCTTAACTTTCTCTCTCTAGAAATTATCCTTCTGAAGCTACCATCTGTCTGTTTATTTTATATATTTCCTTTGTCAAATCTAATCGCCCTGAGGGATCAATCAGTTCTTGAACGGCAGTCAAAGTGTATTTTTAACCGTTGATTGGTAATTGTTAGGAATAATCGGACGGTCTTGCTTGAGAAGTTTTTTAAAAGTTAGAGGTTGGTGCTACTAAATTGCCCTGGACTTCGTTCGGTAATGACTGGAAAGGGATTTGAGGGCAGATATCGATGTTGAACGGAATGTTCGGATAGGTTTGACTGGTCTTTGATGATTTTTTTTTGGCGGGCTGGACTTCATCAAACAGTTTTTTTTTCTTTTGAAAACGCGGTATAAATTTTATTTTTAAAATTTTTAAAAAATTATTTTATTTAAAATTATTTTTTATATTTTTTTGATGATTTTAATATATTAATATCAAAAATAATTTTTAAACAAAATATACTTTGAACACCACTATTAAAATTCCAAACATATCTTTGAATATATTAACCAATTAGCATACAAAATCCAAATAAACAATATATTAACACAATAATAAAAAAATTTAGTGAAATATTTTATTTTTATCAGTTTTATAATTATGATTAAATCACAATAAAATTGTAATAAATGTTAATATTTATAATCATGATATTTAATTAAATAACCTTAGAAATCAACCGATGATTTTATAATAGTAAGTTAAATCCATTAATACTGTAAACAGAGGTACAGCTTACATGTGAATGCTAAAATTTGAAAATTGTAATTATAGCTTGTTTTTTATTTTATAAGCGGGATAAAAAATATATATTTTGACATCTAAAATATATAAATATTTCTGAAAAATTATAATTTTTATGCTAAACTGATTGAGCGGTTCAAATAACTGGATGAGCTGGCCAAATAATAGATATTAAAGGTACTGCATCTCCAACCAACAAATTTCTTCAATATTTAAATAATAATAAAAAAAAAACATGTATTTTTCCTCTCTTTTTAGTTGTAGGGCAGAATAAATTTTTATCTTAAGTTTTAATGAATGGCTAGAATTATTCCTTGACATCAAGGATCGATATCCCATCAGCACGTAAACCTTAGCTAGAACCTCCCCATTTCTCCCATAAAAATCACAGAAAACCCTAACGCAAGCAGCCTGGAAGGAGGATGAGCACTGTCATAAACACCTTCTCCCGTCCATGACTATAACAGTCTTCTGCTTATCTATATCTCGGCCTGAAACCAATCTAGAAACACCCCCTGGTTCCAGCCGTAAAGAACCACACAAAGCACCATTGCCTCCCCTCACTACTAAAAAATGAGCCAATTAACAACTAACTATTCCATTTCAGATAATATTAAAATCTGTTACTTATAAAATTCAACAATGAAATTAGTAATAAATAATTTCAGATGCAAATAATAAATATTAATTTTTTAATAACGGATTATCAATTGTTAATTTTTTAGCAACAGATTATCAATTGCTGAAATTCGATTTCTGAATATGTAAATCAGCAACGGATATTCCGTTGTTAATGACCGTTGTTGATCTGTTGCTAATTAACAATATAAATTTTGTTGTTAATCCGTTGCTGATTTAACATGAATTTTTTTAATTATTTTTTTCATTTATTGAATTTTTTTAATTATTTGTGGCTATTTCAAAAATTATAGATAAATATACAAAGAGATAAATTAATACTAGAAATTATTTTATCAAAAATAATAAGTCAAATAAAATAAATTTCACAATAAATTTTTAAATCTCGTCAAACTTACATCAAAATAGATAAATCACAATTTAATAAATATGTTTTATCATAAAAGTGGTGGTGGGGGTGGTGGTGGAAACGAACCAAAACAATGTTGACCATCATGAGGTGGGATCGGTATACGGTGGTCGAAGCCTCGGTCGATATACTGGATTAGACAAGGGATGCATCTGTGGAGCCATATGTGACGGCATAGATGAAATCATAAGTGGCGACATACCTTGAT
>Ga0325405_1006954_pt1 | contig 11405 bp, 9 predicted proteins | sample PopdelMetagenome_21_FD_205663 | JGI IMG/M metagenome (GOLD analysis project Ga0325405, IMG submission 205663) | Populus deltoides microbial communities from Bellville, Georgia, United States - Xylem-Control-R2 | ecosystem: Host-associated > Plants > Phyllosphere > Stem > Wood/Secondary xylem...
AATGTTGTGTTGAAAATGCATAAGCGAGGGACCCAAAAGGAGCTCTTAGCCTCTAATTTACAGGTGATTTGGGTTCTGATCGGAATTTTCTGTAACCTGAATGGTGGTAGAGAGACGTGTGTGAGCCATGGAAATTAGAATGAATGAAAGTGTCCTTCTAACTACAAATGTTACTTAATTTACAACAATTTTATCAAGCAATTGATCCATAACTTTGATAGGTCACAAGAAAGGAATTAATTTGTCGGGCATAAAAGATTTTGGGGGTATGGTCACGCCAAAGATTTCATGAGTGAAACTGTCAATTAAAGAATCTTGGAGTTTTTGTTTGTTCGTTTATTTGGGATTGATTTTAATTGAATTTTTTTGTGATTTTATATTAAAAGTCAAAAGTGTAATGAAAGTTGATCAGTATTGATTTAAAGTTGTGTTTTTATTGAATTAAATATTGTTTATTAAGATCTTAGCCATCCATTTCTTTTTGAAAATTTTAAATTAAAAGAAAATAATAAACCACATCCAAGGGGCAAAAACTTACATGGCGAAGAGGTTTGATCGAGAGCACTTGTTAATAATGACATTCTCCTCTTTGGGGCAATGGCAGGTTAACATCCTTTTTGGCTGGATAATTGGATTGGAGATATTCCCCTTTAAAAGTAGCCTTCCCCAGGTTATTTCTTTTGTCTTCTTCTCAACTTTCTGTGGTTGCTGATATAGAAGTCAGTGCATGTGTCCAGAGGAGGCCCTGGTATAGATCACACCTTTTCTTTGCAGATGACATTCTCCTCTTCTGCAAATCTCAAAATTCGCAAGTAATTAGACTCATGAATACTGTGTTATCTGACTTTTGTAGTGCCTATGGTCTTAAAGTTAGCAATGATAAATCGCGATTTATGTTCTCCAAGAATGTTTCAAGAAGGAAAAGGGCAATGTTTACTCAATTTTCTTCCATTGGAATCGCAAGTGGGCTTGTTAATTACTTGGGGTTTCCATTTATACAGGGCCAGGTGAAAAGAGCTGATTTCAATTTTATTTTTGATAAGATTAGCAGGCGGTTAGTGGACTGGAAGAATAGACTCTTGAACAAAGCAGGGAAGCTAACCCTAGCAAGATCCGTTATGTCTACTATTCCCATCTATCCTATGCAGAACTATTGGCTTCCTCAAGCAACTTGCATGGTTATTGATAGGGTTGTGCGTAACTTTATATGGGACAATAGGGAGTCAGGTAATGGGTTGCACCTGGTCAAGTGGGAGATAGTTACATGCCCTAGGAAGTACGGGGGTCTGGGTGTGAAGGAGGCTTGACTTTCTAATGTGTCTTTGTTGGGGAAATTGATTTGGAATATTTTGAACATCCCTCATAAACCTTGTAATGATCTTGACTCATAAATATTTACGGGAGCAGGATTTATTTCATCAGCATCGGCATTCTTCGGGTTCCTATACTTGGACTTCAATCTACAAAGCCCTCAGGTAATTGAAGAATGGATTCCTGTATAGGATTGGCAAAGGGGAGTTGTCTTTTTGGTATGATAGTTGGTTGGAGGAAGGAGTGTTAGCTTCATTGATTCCAACAGTGAATATCATGGATACTGAGGTACATGTGAAAGATGTTTGGCAGGGAGACTCATGGAACTTTGGAAGTCTTGCAACAAGTATTCATGATGATTTGAAGTTTCGGATTATAGCCAATCCAATTCCTAGCAGTACGTACGTACAACACTAGAGGATTGTCTTGTTTGGAAAAGTTCTGTTTCGGGTGAATACAAAACACAACTGGCTTACTCTTGTCTATAGTTCATTGCTTGAGGGATTGTTCGATGGCTAAATTGATATGGGATAGATCGGGCAGGGTTTGGAAATGCTTCAGGCTTTAATTGTACTAATATAAAAGGGTGGATTATTTCCTTTTGCTTCTGCAGATAGAGCTCATTTATTTCCTAGCTGCGCTAGCTGTGGTGGATATGGTGACAACGAAACATAGTAGTTCTTGGTGAGGATTACACAGTTTATGAATGGTTGATGAGGAGAATATACAGGTTGGCAGATGATTGTGAGATGACAAGGGGAAAGTCTCTTATGAAAGCTGCTAATTTGAATCTCGTTTCATGGCAAAGACCGGCGCAAGGGTTTTACTGGATTTGCAGGAATTGGATGTAGCCTTCTTCCGGGATTGTTAGCTTTGAAACACGGGCTACAACTAGCGTGGAGTTGGGGTTATAGACAGATTCCTTATAATTCTGACTTCAAATATGTTATCAGGTTGCTGCCTGCAGGCCATGCTAAGTATCACAAGTATGGAGTCGTTCTTCTTGTTGATATCATCAGGGAGCTGCTGTCAAGGAACTGGGTGGTCCGAATTTCCCATACATATAGGGAAGCTAATGCTTGTGCTGATTTTATGGCAAAGTGTGTTGCAAGAGGAGCAACGGGTTTACAAGTCTGGTTTGAGTCAGCTTCTTTTCTTTCCACTGTACCAATAATAATAATAGCAATAGCAATAGCAATAATAATAATAAATAGATCATAATATTTATTCATTCTTGTACACCAGCTACCTTGAACAAATTTCTCCTACCAATATATCCTTCACTCTTTGTGAGGATTCAATACATTAGGTGGCATTGTATTGAATAATACACTTGAAGAAAGTTCTTAAACCACGTGAGCCAGCAGCTAAACATAATTAATCCTGCCTTGATAATATTGGTAATAATAATAATAATATTGGTAGTAGTTGTAATAATAATAATAATAATATTGCTTCAAAACACAGTGATATTTGAAATTCCAAGAACAAATTAATTCTTGGAACAAATAACCTAGCTAGCTGCCGGTAATCATCATCTGAACACGTACTTTACCACCCCTGGAATGTGGATGTTAGTGAAGTAGTCTTCCCAGTCAATTGCCTTGGGATCAAAGTAGAACATATCGGCCTCTATGTTGTTCTCTCCTGCTGCCATTCGCAACTTCTCTGTGTTCATGTCATCAAAGCTGCATTCGAAATGTGAAGATCGTATGTCATAAGAGTTACATGGATGAAATGGTTATTTTTGTAGAGTAATCAAGATTAAATGTCTACGTACACTCCCCTGAAGAACAAGTATGGCCTGTAAAGTTCCACTAATTTCATCACGAATTTGATCTTTCTATTGAGATCAGTGTACATGTTCTCAAAATAATGGCAAAATGCGATATTTGCTAATTCTAATCCCTGTACAAAAAAAGAAAAAATATATATATATAATTAACATAATAAATCAAGAGATTAATTGGTAGGTAGGTAGGTATTGTTTTGAGCATAGTTATCAAACCCGACCCGATAGTTGACCCGGTCAAGGAGCCGGGTCCTGGGTTTTATGGGTCAACTCGGGTCAACCCGGATTAACCTGGAAAATTAAAAATATATATTTAAAATTTTAATATTTCATATGAAAAAATTAAGAAACAACTCATGTGAATGAATATAGACCATACATGTAAATAATTATAAAATTTTATAATGTAATTAATGAAATTTAAAAAAATATTTTAAAATTTTTTTTATCAGATACTATATTATCCTTTTAAGTTGAAGTATTTAAATTAAAAAAAATTATTCCACATTGAAAAAATATAATTTTTTTCTTATGAACATAGAGTATATATATTGAAGAGTTTCAAATCCCACATTCAAAAAATAATTTATTTCTTGTGAACATAGAGTATATATATTAAAGGGTTTCAAATTCTATATTAAAAAGATATTATGTTATCCTTTTAAGTTGAAGTATTGAAATAATTTTTTTATTCCATTTAAAAAAAATTAATTTTTTTTCTTGTGAATATAGAGTATATATACGAAAAGATTTCAAATCCTACATTGAGAAAATATTTTTTTAATATAAAATATATATATTAAAGGATTGTAAATTTTACATTGAAAAAATAAAATATATTTTTAATGTTTTTTAAAATAAAAATAAAATATTTTTTTAAAAATAAAAAATATAATATATAATATAATTCAAGTAGCCTTGAATTCTTTTAATAATACTTGAAAAATTACTCATTTTTCATAATTTTTAAGACACGTTATCCAAAATAGATAAAAAGATATTTCAAATTCTTTTTTTAACAGTACTCACTCCGAGTGAATTGAAGGAAGGGGAAGACAAGAAAAGAAAACAAATATCATTTCCAATGTAACATGTGAGTGATTGGAGTTTTGAGACACATGCAAAGTACTCCATAAATTACGGACATGTATTTATAGCCAGAGTAGAATGGTATGGTATATGCGAATCTTTGAGACAGGTTTTAAAAAAAACAAACAAATAAATAAATTCAGGTTTTATCCAGATTTAATCGGTCGATCAGGTCTAACCGGATTTTTACACTGGATAATTTTTTGTTTTACCAAAATTGGTCTAGTTATCAGGTCAACCGGGTCTTAAATCAACCCGTAGGCTAGTCCAATTTCATGACTATGATTTTGAGATCTTGAACAAACCTTTAGCAATAGCAAGTAACGAATTGCCATGTATCCGTGGAAGTTAGCCATGCTGCTTAAAACTTTAACCCTACCAACCTTGACAGGCTTTCCATCCTTGCCAATCCAAGGTTTCTTGGAGAAGTAATCAAAGCCAAAATCTTGAAGATTAGTGTATCTCACGGGATTTCTCACAGAGGACCCCACTTGATAAATTGCATCGTCGAACGGTCGATTAGCATGAGCTACCATGGCTACAACTATGGCATTCACCACCATGTCTGCTGGTATCTGCACAGAATCAATCATGTCTCAACAGTTCCTTTTCTTTTCTTTTCCTTCTTACCAAATGACTATTTATTCAATCATATCAAGAAATCAACGACGAACCAACAATTAAAGACTGAAAATTGGCTTAACTCACCACATCAACTATTCCTGTAATATCCCCAAGAAAGCATGTTAGCCTTCCTTTCCCATAACCAACAGCTAGGCTATCAATAGTTCTACAAAATAAACAAATTTAACAAATTACCGCTTTGCTTTTAGGAAGATTAATTTTATCCATAAACAAGAATGTTAAATGCAGCAGCATAAGCATAATACTAGACATGTACCTGATACCTTCAACCCAACCAGGGAAAGGTTCTTTCAAAGTACTGGTGACAATGGTGGGGCGTATGATGACTACGGATAAATTTTCCTTCAGGTCTCCCACAAGCATCTCTCCCATTGCCTTTGTAAACACGTAGGTGTTTGGCCATCCATACACCTTTGCCCTAAGTGCCATTAATTAATTAATTTTGTCAAATTTTGATCTAATTCATTGCACATGCAAATTTTGGGAGGACAAGCTAATTAGTTCCTCACATTTATGTCAAGAAATACATGGACGTACGTAGTATGTCAATTTCACTCCTATCTCTTTCCGTGGCACTGCCATTACTCTAGCTAGTTCGTTTGTCTTTTATATAGACATATATATAATTTATTCATATGGGGAATAGTGAAAGCTGAGATACCCCTAACCCCACCCACCACCAACGCCCACCGCCCACCCCCGCGCAACCCCCCCCCCCCAGCTTCATTTTCCAATTGAATAAAAAAAATGAAATATAACCAAGTTCTAGAAACAGGTGCTGCAACTTATACCCACCCCAATTCAATTGGAAAATGAAGCTGGGGGATATCTCAGCTTTCACTATTCACCATATGAATTAATATATGGTTATGGATCCTTGTCATGCCTCATGAAATTATCATTGTTAAGAAAAGAAATCCTCCAGTTAGATTTACGAGTTTATACTTTCAATTAGCCTCCCCAGCTGGAACTGTTGCGTTGTTTCCCATTTGATTTAAAAAAAAAAAAGAAAAAAACCGGTGGCCTACACTTCGGTTCTAGCTAGGTCTCTGGAAGCATGTCAATTTGTTTAGAGTTGAAGGTGAAGTTCGAGAGGCCGAGGCAGTTCCAGAGTTTGGTCAGATTCCTTAAATGTTATGAAGATCCAGCTTACTCATGCCATGCACGAAACACAGATCATTTTAATAGTATACTAGAATGTTGTGAATAAAAATAACATTAATGTTCTTGTCATTTCAGTAGGGTCCTTCCTTTGGGATCCCTTGAACACTTGATGTTGTGCTTGATATATCTGTTGCTGTACATAAATATTTTATAAACTAATTATTTTTACGTGGAAGACTAAGAATCACACAGAATTAAGTTTTTGGATTGAATTAATTTTTTAATATTAGTGAACAGTTAAAATAGATTTGTTTATCCGGTGTGTTTTTTCAAGGCGAAATTAACTTTTGTTAATTTCACTAGTTTATTTTCAAGAAATTATAAATCTTTTTATTATTTCTACTATAATATTTAATAATATAAGGGTTACTTTCATTCTAATGGCAAATCTGGAAATTGAAATGCCAGAAATCAAAATACTATATGGAGGACTATGCTTATGAACATAATACCATAGAGTGATTATAACTAAGAGTTAATTTGAAAAAAATTTCATGACTAACCTTTCGATGCCCATGTCTTTCATGGCCTCTTTAATTGCTTCAGTGGTGGCTCCTTCAGCTTGGAGCTCATTCAGTTTCTGATCAACTAGTTTCTTCTCTTCATCGATGTCTAATCCCGAGACACCGTTAAGTGTGTCACCCCTGCCGTATGAATTCTCAAGTATCAGCCCTGCCCTCTCCCCGGAAACATAAGCTGAAAAAAATACCACGTCCCATAAGGTTGACAACATGCTAATGATTATAATCCTCTAGCTTCTTAGCAACAAATAAAATTGAAAATTATACTAGCATAAATTATATATTAGCTATCATATAGTATGGCCAAATTATTAGAGGAAATTAAGGGTATCGAAATGATGAAATATAAATACTAACCAGTTGATACATGGACAAGAACCTTTAGTTTAACACATTTCTTGGCAAAACATAAGACGTGCTTAGCTCCCATTGTGTTGATGCCAAGTGCAACATCGTATCTATATTAAATATCCAAAAAAAAAAACAGAAAATCAACCAATTTGTTTTTCAGTCTTTGTTATTTTGGAGAGGGACAGCACTGAAAATAAAATAAAATAAAATCAGCCAATGGTTCTTGTCTACCTTTCATCAAAATTGGTTGTTGCAGCCAAGTTAACAACAACATCCAATTGACTCCAAATCTCTTCCCGTAGATTCGAGTCTTTCACTCCCAAATCATCATCGTAAGAGATGTCACCAGGGACCAGTACAATCTTTTTGGAGATGAGGGAATTTAGATCAGCACCCCATTTTTCTTTTAGGAGTGTAAACAAGTCTTTTCCTAGAATCTAAGAAATAAAACAAGTTAGGAACAATTTCATGACAAAGTACACAAAAATAGCTATCAGCAAATTAACTTGTAGCTAGTTCCAAGGTTCTTAATGAATGAACGACATCAGATGTTCACTTTCTCATACTGTTCACTTCTTCAAGTAATTACAAATAACTTGAAAAAGATATAGGTGCCCAGTATAATGGTGTTGGCCTAGCTAAATGAGTCCGTATATATGGGTCCGTATCATCACCATCCATTTCTTTGTTATTTGAGGGAAGAAAGACAAGGAAAGAGGACATAAAACTTGTAAGGTATATATGGTATTAGTATTTCCGTATAGTCTACTAATTAAGTTTCCTTTCCTCTCATTTTTACTATTTCTTTTGCCTTTTATTCCCTCGGCAATTATTGTATACCTCATTTTGCAAGCGTTGCGAAGCAGATTTGGCGTCAGCAGCTCTTAAAAGAAGGTAAATCTTCTTCACATTTGGTTGCACTCTTAATATCTTCTCCAAAAGAACTGCGTTTATTGTAAGAAAAGTTAAAACCATCCATGATTCCATTACTCAAAAAGAAAGAGAGAGAGAGAGAGAGAGAGGAGGAAGGTATCGACGTACTCTTTGCTAGAAACCCAGTTGCACCCGTGATCAAAATGGTCTTGTCCTCAAGAAACTGAACAACACTTCCAAACTCCATTGCAAGAGAGAGAGATGAAAGTTTGTGTGCGTGTGTGTTGAAATGAAGATAAACACAAATGAGTTTGCAAAATTCCAGCACCTATATGAAGGGGGGAAGGGGGGTGGGCATTTTGAGGTAGAGTGCACGAAAGTAGCTGCCGTCTTTTTCTTTGGTAGATAGCTTAATTAATTTACATGAGGTTGTACCAAATGCAACGAGCATTCACACAATTATGACCCACTTTCGCCTTTCACATCTTTGGTTTATTGTGTGAGGTTTGGTCGCCTTCAAAACCCTTCCATGAAGTACAAAAACTGGAGGAAAAAAAAAAAGGTCAAATTTGTAACAGCAACCACTATACTACTTTACCATAATTTTGGAAACTGTTGCTAGCCATCCTTTGAAGCCCTCTATATTAATGCTGATAGCAGTTGATCTTGTCTCAGATATACATGGGATGATTTTTCTTATTATAGAATGGCATGGAATGGGGATTTATGAAAAAAAAATTGTGGAGTTTATTCTTTTTTGGTATAGTTTGATTTGATTGAATTAATACAGTAATAATATGTTTTTTAATGAGAAAAAAATAGACTATGATGATTTATATAATTCACTTCTTCAACGAAAAGGAGTTTCTCTGGTGAAATTTATTTTGTTTATCAAATGGTCTTTTTATATGGATTAACTTGACAAGTATGAGAAGTGATTATCCTTGGGTACCACGTCTTATAGGTATACTAAAATAAAATGTTGACCCAGCTTTAAATGACAAACCATGACCTTCAAGAATTGATAGTATTCTCAAAGATCATGAAGGAAAATTACTTGGTATTTTGTTTTGCTCCACATATATTATGGAATCTAGTGAATTTAAAGTTTTGACTATTCAAAAAGCTATGCTTTTAAATATTAAATATTGAATGTTGTTATGCTTCTATAAATCAAATGGGGGAGTTAGATTCTTACAAATCATTAATTCGACTAAACAAGAAGAGTTCTTTAAAATAATGACTTTGCTGTTTGATTATAGTTTTTTTATTCTGCTTGATTATTAATTATTATTATGGATTTAGTTTTGCTAGGAAGTTTTCTTATTCTTATGATTATTTTTTTGTACTCTTCTCTATATTAAATTATGTTTTTAATATTAGCTATAACAGCTAATTATATATTAAATCTCGTCTTTCATTAAAAAAATAAAAAAACCCATGTCTTTTCTTGTATCTCTTGTAACTAGTTAAACTTCCCATTCTTCAATAATTAATGTTGGGGTCCGACTTTACATGACCTACCTATATATGTAGTGAAGCAATGGAAACGTACCTAGGGCAAATAATAATATTACATGTTTCGTTTGTCCCGGTATATGGTTTGTTTTTATAAATCCTTTTCGTTATAGTTTTAAAACTCGGTTCAGCCCGACAGGTTGGCTCGGGACCTGATCGATTCGGGACTGAAATCGGACTGGATTGAAAAAAAACAGGAAAAAAAAAACATGGTATCACCTGACTGACCTGACAAGATCTGGTTAAAAACTTGGTTGCAACTTGTTGACTTTTGTTTTTTTTAAACTAAAACAAAATCGTTTTGATTTTTTTTAAAATAAATTGACTTAAACAACCTGGTCAAAACTCAAAACCTAAATCTTGAATCAGACCAGATCTAAAAACTATGATTTCCTTTCACTACAATGATATTGTTTCACTCCCAATTTATATAGTTAGAACTTGAAACTTCCAAATAAAAATCGCAAACCTTATGACTGAAAAATAATATTGTTTCATAAACAAATTACATTCCTTATAATAATTATAGTTTTGGACTTTTGAAATTAATGCCGCATAATGACAGTACTTGTCATTTTCAGGAATTGGTACTATTCTTTTTGTATTTTAAAGGTATTTAAAAAAATTATTTTTTTATATTTTTTATATTTTCAAAGGAGTTCAAATTTCTAGTTGGTCAAACAATCTTCTTCTTATTCGATTGGAGTACTTCCATTTATTTGTGATCCATACACAAAAAAGATATTTTTCATCGTTAATTTCCAAGGCAAAGTAGGTTGTTTACACCCTCTTGTGTCCTTCATATTTATTGGCAGAGCAGAAATGAATTTTTCCACAATCTTACATCACATGACCATCAACTTATGTTATTGGAGCAACAAGGAAAATGGAAGCAATATTGTGTTGGTATTGGCTAAAAGGTGAAGATATTTGGTTAACACGACAAGTTTGGGCCCATTATTGTTGTTGTCATCAACATATGACATTGATGTCCATTCACCAAGACCAGTGGCTTTGTTAATGTAACTCTTCCTTGTTAGTAGTAGGATTAGGTGAACAATCCCTTTAGGTTTTCGGTGGGATGGTAGACAGCAAGCCTATAGGACATTCAAAAATACTCTCGCGTGTATGTCTACCAAGATCTTAGATGCATGAGAGGAGGTTGGCTCACCAGTTATGTTCCATTTGACTTGTAAATCTGAAATTTGTGGCAGGTTAAGCTCACGTCTGCAAGAACAGGATCCAGCTTATCAGAGTCAGCTTCTTCATGTATAAGATATCATTGCAAATGGTAAAAGCAAACTCAACAGTCCAGTTTCTTTTCATTATTAGGAACTTATGGATGACTTTATTGCATGAACTCTTGTCATTGCATTGTTAGGTTGGCGTGTCTGATTTATTTTTTCCAATCTGTAAGTTAGCAAATCCATGGGTACGAAGCTAGGTAATTTCAAATCATTAGCCGCCTAACCTGGTAACTTCATGGATAAAATGAGTTCAAATTTCTAGAGAGATCATAAGAAAATAATTTAATCTTAATATTCAAAAACTGAATTCGAAAATACCATCACTCTGAAAACTATAAAATGCACAAACACAGCCATTTACATGTTTCGGCTACAAGAGTTTAATTCGATATAATTAAAAGCAGGCGCCGCGCCCTTCGAAGCTCAAAATATAAGAGGGATTAAGTTAATGGTGTTTTCGTGCAGAAAACATTAACTCCTATCACACGACCTATTTAAGATCCAGCCCGTAAAGAAAGGAAATTTTAGATGAGTTGCTTGAGTGATGCATCCCTCAGGTACCTACTTGACTATACCTCCACTGCCAATGTTAGACTCAATGCAGGGGCTAAAACAGTGGCAGGGGCCATGAATGCGAACCCCAGGTCATGTTCCAAACGCACTACTAATGTCAACTCACTGATCTCATGATGGAAATTAAACGTGAAAGAAAAAAGTACCAAAGGGAGGGGACAAGAACTACCTGTGGGATCTAGAGCCAGCTAGCCAAATAAGCAAAACTGAGCTGAAAATACAAACAAAAATAAAGAAAGCAGATATACAAGCTGAAAACAAGAGAACCTATCTTTGCAATCCGAGAGACGAGAGTTTCTAAATGAAGATCTAATCAACATT
>Ga0325405_1006957_pt1 | contig 11404 bp, 7 predicted proteins | sample PopdelMetagenome_21_FD_205663 | JGI IMG/M metagenome (GOLD analysis project Ga0325405, IMG submission 205663) | Populus deltoides microbial communities from Bellville, Georgia, United States - Xylem-Control-R2 | ecosystem: Host-associated > Plants > Phyllosphere > Stem > Wood/Secondary xylem...
ATATAGTAACATAATGTTTGATTAAAATTTTAAAATAAAATAAAAGAGATGGAATGAATACATGTCTCATCTGAACTTTTTATTTAAAAAATACTATAAAAAAATTAATTTATTTTTATATCTTTATCTCTTCAACTAAACACACGTTAATTTATGTTTTCATTCTACAAATAATAACCAAACAATATCAAGGACGCAACTAGAAATCAACAAAAGAAATCACACAAACAAAGCTAGTCAATTTTCAACCTTGCTCGGAAGTAACCGATATATATATATATATATTATCCGTTAAATAGGAATAAAAGATGGAAGATGTTTGGCAGCACTAGATTCCTTTGATAACAGGGTTGTAAGTTGTAACTCCGTGTAGTAAGAATCTTTGGCAGCGTTAGTTTTGCACATCATTTTTACTGATTTGGATTGGAAGTATGAATGATGGTTGTATCTTCATTTTTCCCCAGGCTTTGGATTGCAGTATTCATTGCTAATATGTTGATTGTTGAGAATTCCTCTATGCTGTACTATTCCAGCATTCGCTTCATTAACCAATTGAAATTAAAATTAACCCTGTATATTTGCTACTGAATTGCAGAAACAAGGCTGCTGTCCTCCTTGCAATTCGGTCCAGAAGATGGGTGGCTCTCTTCATTCTAGTCATACTTGATAAAAAAGGTAAACACACACAAGATCAGAATATACCAGTCAATATGAATCCAAACTAACCATTTCCAGATAATCTATTTGCTTTAGTTAGTCTCTGTGCTTCTTTGAAACTAACCTTAGTCCCCTCGTCTCATTATGGCAAAAAGAGTGTTGTAGAAGCCAAATTCAGAGAAGTTGAAAAAGAAAGCTGCAATAGCAATCCTTCGAGCCCATCTATCAAGCATACACTAAAAAATGATACTGATCTTTTGGCCTGCAAAGCAGAGTACTTCAATCAGTGTGGTGAATATCAGAAATGCTTTGAACTAACTTCAGAGTGAGTTTTTAACTTGTTTCAAACAGAATACATCTAAGATCATACCTTAGATGCATCAGGTCATGAGCTTTATCTTCTCTTTCACAGCCTGCTTGAGAAAGACCCTTTTCATTTGAAATGTACCTTAGTACACATAGCTGCTGCTATGGAGCTTGGAAATTCAAATGAACTTTATCTTATGGCATCGAACTTAGTGAAGGATTATCCTCAAAAGTGAGTTTTATTTCTCTGCCTTTACTTTTATGATATGCTCATATGACTTGTGCTCTTTGGAGTTGAAGGATTACTCTCAGAAGCTACTTCTTTATTTCCCTTTCAATTTGAAGGATTATGCTTTGATTGAGCTCTCTGTTTTCCCTTTTTACTTCTACTTTCTTTGCTCGCTAGATGTGTTAAAGGCACAGGATGGTTTGCTTGTCATCATGAAGGAATGTGATCATGGTTATTATCTCAAATGATTTGGTGTTCCAATAACAGCTCAGCTAGCTAACATAAATAAAGAAGTTAAAGAGATGGAAGTAAGAACTCTTGGCAACCATGTGTCCACAACACCTGAAATACCATTCACAAGTAACATGTGGGATATGCATGTGATTTGCTAGTGATTACTTGCATAGTCCAATAAAAAGTACTGTGCAAGGAGTAGTATTCATCTGTTGTAGTTATTGGGCTTCTCATCCATTAGGACAGTCACTCTCTCTTCCACAAAGCTAAAATTTACCTGATATATAACTGGTAGCAACAGTTTTCAGCTTGCATACGTTTCTACTATCATAAATGGAAAGATTGTAAATCCTAAGAAGAGGTAATGTAATGGTGGACCTATTAGAATAGGATGCTCTGACTGCAAGATTCTTCCCTCCAAGGGGTATGGCATGTGAGTTATTAATTATTCAGTTCCTCAAATACAATAAAATCACTGAAAGTGAGAACAACCAGTGCAGAAGATTTTGAATCAATAAAATGAAATGGTACATTAGAAGTGAAGATGGCTTCAGGGTTGTCAAAAAAAAAAAAAAAAAGAAGAGAAAATAGAAGTGAGTGCATTCTCCTATTGTTCCTCACTTCTGTTGGATGATAATTGGGTATTGGCCTCCTTTTGTATTTCTCTAGATGTTTCGTTGTGTCCTGCTCAAAATTGTAGAGAAATGATATCTTCTGGATGCTTATCTGTATTTCATTCTTAAGTGCTTTTGAATTACTAATTATGAAGTTTTGAAGAGAAAACGAACAGGAAAACAAAAGGAGATTGTTTCTCTCTCATAGACTTCACTTCAGCTTAAGCATGAATACAAGGAGTGCCGATTAGATATTATGTAATCATGTATCATGTCTACTTATTAGGGCTTCTTGTCATTTAGGGCTCTCTCATGGTTTGCTGTCGGCTGCTGCTACTACTGTATCAAGAAGTATGATCAATCACGGCGTTATTTCAGGTAACTGTTGCCTGAAGCTCGGTAAACCATGTGCCTGTTTTGCTTCTTTTGGCCTTATGGAACAAATTTGATTTTCTTCTTTATCTCTTTTTTGACATTACAGCAAGGCTACAAGTCTAGATGGAACCTTTGCTCCTGCTTGGATTGGCTTTGGGAATGCTTATGCTGCTCAAGAAGAGGGTGATAAAGCAATGTCGGCATACCGCACTGCTGCTCGTTTATTCTCAGGGTAATTTGGACTAGAACCTCATCACCTCTTCTAGTTGAAAATAATATAACATTTCTTCACCATGTAGTAATTGAAGAGTGCATGTTTTTGGCACATTATGTGCTTTTGTTAGGCTGCCTTTGTTCTAAGAAAATATTTTAGTATTTCCCTGCATAGTTGAATTTCCCTGCCTCTCTAACTTTAGGAGTTTTATTTGAGGCCTCTCTACCAGCCTCCAAGGGAGGTCCATATATTATTAAATATCTTCAATAAAAAAGCTCTAAATTATAAATTAAAATAAATATGAAAAAGAAAACATATATAGAATTGGCTTACAAGCAGTATAAGAAAATTAAAGTGTTTCATGTTCTTTGAAAAGTTTTTGATATAACTATAAACGGAAACATCCTAAATATACAAATTTTATAAATACATGCGGGTTTGGAGGCCGACGTGTTTTCTCCATACCCAACCCCATCGTTGCAGACTTGCAGGTACATATGGACCTTTATCGCAACCTTTTAAAAAATATCAGTCTTTTAGTACTATTCCTTCTACTTGTAAGAATTGTAAAGGTTCACCATGGAATTGTTAGAATCTATTTACGAGAATCTGCCTTGAAGATAGAGTTAAGTGTAGTCAATTATTTGAATTTAAATGTAATTGTTTTCGTATCAGATTCCGCTGCAGGATTTGCTGCAGAGTCTGTTATTAGAAGACCAATAATTTCTCAAGGTTGTTGAGAGTTTTTATTAATTTCAAGTTCTTTGTAAGCCTTTAAATAGTCATTCTCAATTAATTAAAAGTATTGATCTTTCTATACTTAACTCTGCTCTTTAGAATTTTCTAATCTTCTTAAATCAGTGTTAGCTGTTAGCAAAGAATTCTATCAGTGGTATCAAAGCTTTATTTCTTATGGGTTGTGAGGCAAGTATTCTCAGTTATAAACACAGAGATGATGAGATTAAACACTAGTAATTTATTCTTTCCTTTTGGTTCCATGTCTACTTCAAGTAATACTGCATCTGCAATTTCAGTGTTCAATGGTGAACACTATCATATTTGGGTTGTCAACATGAGGTTTTATCTAAGATCTCAAGGCTTGTGGAATGTTGTAGTGTCTGATTCTGATCCGTCATCATTGACAACAAACCCCACAATTGCTTAGATGAAAGCACATGAAGAATGAAAAACTCAAGAATGACAAAGCCATCACCTGCCTACATTCTGGACTTGCAGATCATATTTTCACCATCACCAAAATAATGAACTTGGAATCACCAAAACAAGTATGGGACAAGCTCCAAGTTGAATTTGAAGGTAGCAATATAGTTAAAACAGTTAGGCTTATTGCATTAAAAAGAGAATTTGAGTTGATGTAGATGAAAGACAATGAATCTGTCAAAGATTATTCTGGCATATTAATAGATGTTGTAAATCAAATGAGACTTCTTGGAAAAACATTTGAAGATCATAAGGTGGTAGAAAAAAATATGATGTCTGTACCACAAAAGTTTGAAGCCAAGATCTCTGTAATAGAAGAATTTTATGATTTGCAATATCTCACTATTGCAAAGTTAATTAGCAAACTTTATGTACAGGAGCAAAGGGTACAAATGAGAGATGATGTGGTTGTTGAAGGTGCTTTCCAAGCAAACAACAAAGGAAGGAGTACTGGTAACCTGCCAAGAAAGAAACCTGTCAAGTTTTCTAAGGGAAAGACAAGAATATCTTTAAGAAGACAAATTTTCTCACCATGCTCTTATTGCAGAAGAACTAACCATGCTGAGAAAGATTTTTGGTTTAAGGATAAACCTTCTCTCCAGTGTATGTTCTGTAATAATCTTGGCCATAGTGAAAAATATTACAGAATCAAGAAGAAACAATCTCAACAACAAATAAAACAAGAAGTAAATGTTTTTGAAGAAGGCAAAGATGATGAGGAGCATCTGTTTATGGCATCTCAAACTTGCAACACCTTTGAACTGAATACATGGCTTATAGACAGTGGCTGCACTAGTCACATGACTAAGTTTCTGTCAATTTTTTCTTTTATTGACAGATCAGTTCAACCAAACATCAAGTTAGGAAATGGAGATATTGTGCAGGCTAAGGGAAAATGCACTCTTGCGGTAAGGAAAAATAGAGGTACTAAAACTATCACCAATGTTCTTTATATTTCAGAACTAGACCAAAATCTCTTTAGTGTTGCACAAATGCTAAGAAATGGTTATCAAGTCTCTTTAAAGATAGTTTTTGCTTTATCACTAATACACATGATTTAGAGATAGCAAAAATTAAAATGGATGGTAATAGCTTTTATTTGAAGCTCGATGCATTTGAAGGGCATGTTTTTATTGCCAAAGTTGATGAGAGTATTGTTTGGTATAAAAGATTTGGTCACTACAACTTAAAACCATTAAAATTGATGTATGATGCTGGTATGGTAGAAGATATACCTGAAATTCATGTTACTGCCCAAACCTATGGAAGCTGTGAACTGGGGAAGCAACACCGACAGTCATTTCCTAAAGGTATATCCAAAAGAGCTACTCACAAATTGGAGTTAGTTCATTCAGACATCTGTGGACCAATGAGCACAACCTCTTTAAGTAATAATGTGTATTTTATATTGTTCGTTGATGACTTCAGTAGAATGACTTGGGTTTATTTTCTGAAAACCAAGTCACAAGCACTTTCAATGTTCAGAAACTTCAAAAGTATGGCTGAAACTTAAAGTGTTCAGAAAATTAAGGTGCTGAGAATTGATAATGGAGGAGAGTATACTTCAAAGGAGTTCAATGCCTTTTGTCAAGAAGCTGGGATTGTACACCAGCTGACAGTTCCATACTCTTCATAGTAGAATGGAGTTTCTGAAAGGAAGAACATGACTGTGATGGAGATGTCCAGGTGTATTTTGTTTGAAAAGAAGTTACCAAGGTTTCTATGGGCTGAAGCAATAGATACTTCAATATATTTTGCTTAATAGACTACCGACTAACTCTGTTCAAAGCAGAACACCATTGAAAGCATGGTCTAGTGTTCGACCTACTGCCAAACATCTCAAAGTGTTTGGATCATTGTGTTACTTTCATATGCCTTCTGCTAAAAGAGGAAAACTTGATGAAAGAGCAGAGAAAGGAATTCTCGTTGGATATACAGCTGAATCTAAAGGTTACAGAATATACAATCTGAATAGAGCTAAAATTCATATTAGCAAAGATGTGCATTTTGATGAGAATTCTTGCTGGAATTGGGACTTAAAAGAAGTTGATCATAAAACCACAGCTGTTCTTGAACCAGCAGTAAGAAGAGTTGGTGTTGAAGATCAACCAGACAATAAAGCAACTTCAGATACAATAGTACTTAAAGTGAGGCCATTGTCTGATGTGTACGAAAGATGTAATCTTGTATATGCTGAGCCTACAAACTACACTATAGCTGCAAGAGTTCCAGCTTGGATTGATGCAACGAAATTAGAAATTGATTCCATTGAAAGAAATGAAACTTGGAGATTGACAGAACTTCTTGAAGATAAAAAGGAAATTGGTGTGAAGTGGGTCTTCAGAACCAAATTCAATACAAATGGTTCAATTTTCAAACACAAGGCTAGATTGGTTGTTAAAGGCTATGCTCAAGTTGTTGGAGTGGATTATGGTGATACTTTTGCACCAGTAGCTAGGCATGACATTATAAGACTTCTAATTGCACTTGTAGGTTAAAATGAATGGAAATTTTATCATTTAGATGTCAAGTCTACCTTTCTAAATCGTATACTCCTTGAAGAAATCTATGTTCAGCAATCAGAAGGCTTTGAAGTTGCTGGTCATGAACATAAAGTATACAAGCTACACAAGGCTCTTTATGGCTTGAAGCAAGCACCAATGGCTTGGTACAGCAAAATTGATACTCATTTGATTCAACTGGGATTCAAGAGAAGTGGAAATGAAGCTACTTTGTATATGAAACAAGATGAAGATGGTCTGCAGCTGGTAATATCACTATATGTTGACGACATGCTAGTTACTAGAAGCAATGTAAAATTGCTGGCGGAGTTCAAAAGAGAAATGCAAGATGTTTTTGAAATGTGTGATTTTGGCATCAGAACTACTTTCTTGGAATGGAAATACATCAATGCAACTCAGGTATTTTTGTTTCACAAAGGAAATATGCTGTTGATATACTCAAGAAATTCAAGCTTGAATCATGCAAAGAAGTAGCAACTTCATTGGCACAAAATGGGAAGATTTCAAAGAATGATGGTGAGAAACTTGAAGAATCCTCTACATTTAATAGCTTAGTAGGTAGCCTATTATACTTGACAGCAACCAGACCTGACTTGATGTTTCCAGCTAGTTTGCTATCAAGGTTCTTGACCTCATATAGCAATGTTCACATGGGAGTTGCTAAAAGTGTGCTTAAGTATATTAGAGGAACAACCGACCTTGGCATCTAGTACTCAAAGACATGAGGAGTTAAATTAATTGAATATGTAGACAGTGACTGGGCAGGGAGTGTTGATGACATGAAAAACATTTCTGGGTATGTTTTCACCATTGGTTCAAGTGCAATATGTTGGAATGCAAAAAAGCTAGAGGTGGTGGCACAATCAACTCCAGAAGTAGAGTATATCTCCATGACAGCTGTTATAAATCAAGTAATCTGGTTAAACAAGTTGCTTGCTGATTTAGGCCAAGAACAAAGCTCACCAACTGAGCTTTGTTATGACAACAAGTCATGCCATTGCTATTGCTTAAAATCCGGTTCAACATGGTAGCACCAAGCACATCAATGTAAAATTTCACTCCATAAGAGAAGCTGAGAAGAATCTATTTATAAAGCTTCATTATTGTCCAACTGATGTTCAACTTGCTGATATAATGACTAAAGCACTTCCTAGATCAAGGTTGGAATTTCTAAGGATGAAACTTGGTTTGTCCAAGGCAAGTCTTAAAGAGGAGTGTTAGAATCTATTTATGAGAATTTGCCTTGTCGATAGAAGATAGAGTTAAGTGCAGTCAATTATTTGAATTTCAATACAATTGTTTTCATATCAGATTCTACGGATTTGCTGCAGAGTATTATTAGAAGACCAATAATCTCTCAAGGTTGTTGAGAGTTTTTATTAATTTCAAGTTCTTTGTAAGCCTTTAAATATGCAATCTCAATTAATTAAAAGTATTGATCTTTCTATACTTAACTCTGCTTTTTAGAAATTTCTACTCTTCTTCTGCTCTTCTCAAATTAGTGTTAGTTGTCAGCAAAGAATTCTATCAGGAATATTTTCGGCTTCATCTTTCTTTCTGTCGCACGTGTGTGGCATCGCGGCGATCAAGTCCACTCTCAAATCCTAGATGTTGGTATCCTGGAAAAATTAGGAAAAATAGGGTAGACAAGGATTTCTTGTCTTTTATCTGTGGAAAGCAGGAATGACAGTCATCACCTAGTATTTTGGTCACTATGAACCCTAACTGGTCTTAGAGATCGGGTACGAGGACTGATTGCATAAAGGGAAGGTATTAGCACCCCAAATACACCCTGCCTAAAGTAAGCTGCATTGTTTTATTGTCCGATAAAATCTAAGGTATTGTCGTTTTTTCTAGTTGTTGGTCCATTTATGGTTTAAGAAAAGTCCTCGGCAGTAAAGAGATCCTTATGTTATCGGGTAAAACCTAACCGTTCTAATGTCAACACAAGAATTTAATATCCGGAATATGTCTTACTTATAAGGTCGTAACCCCAGATACTAAATGAAAACAAACTATTTTTTTTGAAAATTTTGAAATATTGGCCTAGTTCTCGTGACTTTAATAAATTGGTTATTAAAGCCATAATGCATGTTAATACATATTTTTGAATTTTTGTTGTATGAAAATATGATATGATTTTTTTTCTTTGAGCTACTTGGTCGTATGCATGAAAACAAAAACTTTTAATACCAGATTTATATCTTTACAGTATAAAAATACAAACCAATACTAAACAAAATTCAATAGAAAAATATGCGGGAAAATCACATATTTTTTGAAATAATAATTTTTTTTTTTAAAAATTTATTTTTATTTTTATTTTTTTAGAACTGAATCAAACTCGATGTATGTGATTGGGATAGACCTAGTGGCCAACCTGCTCACTAGTTTAAGCCAGTTACCTGGCTGAGTACGGGCATGGTCACTAATTCAAGCCAGTGACCTGGCTGAGTAGCAGACGTGAGATGTCACGCACGCCTGCCACTGAAACAAGGGAATTATAATTAACAGCTACTGTAGCATGTGAATTATAATGCAAAGGAGAGAAGAAAGGACTCACCTGGAGACGAAGCCGAATACACTGGTGTGTTGTTGGTCCTCTGTTCGTGTCTCTATCCTTTTTCTGAGTTTTCTTTTTTATTCTCTGCCCGTGTGTTGCTCCACTGTCTTCTCCTTTTGCTTCTTCGGTTTTTTTGTTCCTCTGTGCTTCTTCTGGTTCTCGAGAAAGGAAGCCGATGGTGGTGCTGACCTCCTCCACTGGTTTCCTGGTTCTGGAGAAAGGGAAGTCGATGGTGACGCTGACCTCCTCTGCTGGTTTCCTGGTTTTGGCAAAGAGGAAGCCGATGGTGACTTAGCTCCCCTGTTCTCTGTGTTCTTTGCTTCGCCGTTCGGTTTCTCTTGTTTCTGTTCCTTTGCTCCTCCTGTTCCCGTCTCCTTGTTCGGCCCTCCTTCGTGTCTCCCCCTTTTCTCCTGTATTTTCATTCCCCTTCTCAGCTCCTCCCCTGTTCTCTCTTTCTTTTTTTCTCCCCTCTTCCCTCCTTGCGTCCGTCGTCCTTTTCAAACCCCCCCCCCCGGTGTTCGGTTCCTTCTCTGGCTTTTATAGCCAGAGAACGCATGCATTTTCCCTGATAATAAAGACACTTAGGACCGTTATTGCTGAAGTAATGGTAACGGTCGGCGATGGCAGGGGCGTCCGTTTTTCTCCGGCTTTATAGCCGAATTATACGTTTCAGTAACGTATTGCATCGTGACAGCTGAGGCTAATTGCTTCTTCTTCTTCCTGCTGAAACGGCTTCCCTGGTGTAATAAAGAAGGTGATGAACAGTGACGGTGTTCTTTTGAGATGTGAAATGACCATTTTCAGTTTGGTCACTCAAGTTCTGAACTTTTGTAATCACGTCCTTGGATAAATTATAATTGAACCCCTGAACTTTAATTTCTTCCCAATAAAGCCTAAATTGACTTAAAAATATTTTTTCTTGCAATCAAACTCTTTATAAATTCAATTAAACCTCAATAAAATTTAATTGAGTTCATAAACATCTGATTTTAGACTTTTCTTTCTCAAATTGAATTTTTCTTGTCAACAATGCTCTTATAAATAAAAAATATACTGTTAAATTTTAATTCTTATATTTTTAAACCTCCTCAACTAATTTCTAGCCATTTTATGGACATTCTAGCATCCTTTTCTCACTACTAATATTTTTTTGAATTTCTTTCGAATATTTTTTCATATATTGTTTTTGTATTTTTTTATTTTTTGTGTGAAAAACCAAAAAAGGTAACAACACTTTCCATAGAATTTTTTTGGCCTCATTAAGAAAGAATAGAAGTATGTCTTTCCTTACCAGACTTTTTTATTGTCTCTTCCTTGCTTACATTGATCCAGAACTTAAGATTCATGGCAGTCCCACTTCTTAATGTTTGCGAAGTCTCAACTATTGGCTAACGTTTTATCTATGATTCTTCCCTGATGCTTGAGAAAACTCTGCTTTAGTTTTTAATAAAAATGAAAATGGGGGCTTTAGTTTTGTTATGTTCAGTTCAAGAATGCTAGATTTGAAGTTTGAACCCTTGGTAGGATATTATTTGTTGCTTTGACTTCAAATTCTTGCTTGTAGTTTAAGCAAATGATTTCCTTTTTCCATTTGGGGAATTATTTGTAGCTTGCTGGCAAAATAAGTATAAGTTGGATGGACTTTGAACATAATATTATTTCACTCTACTCATTTGTCTTTAGGAATCCGGTTTCCTTTTATACTTTTCATCCTGTTTCTTGTTATGGTTTGTCAACATTCTGATTCGCCCTCTGTTTTTCAGTTTTTCATGCAGGCAAAGGCAATTTGCCCTTCAGATCCACTTGTATACAATGAACTTGGTGTTGTTGCTTATAACATGAAGGAGTAAGGATATTTCATTCGTCTCATCATTCTGTGGAAGTTTGACTTGGAAATTTTGTTGTGCATACTGGACCGAAAGCAAACACAAATAAAACACGTAGCAAACAGATTTACGTGGTTCCCCAAAATCAGGTACATCCACGGAGGCAACAGATTGTATATTATTGGAGGAATGATACAAACACTCAACTCAACCCAGTACAATCCCACAAAACCCAGTGTTTCACTCTTACACTCGGTGTTTCTCTCAGATCTACACTCTTTCACTCTCACAGTTGCATTATTTCCTTCTACACACTTGCACACACACCTTCACTTACACTAATTGTCTCCATTTATAGGAGGAAGGAGAGCAGAAAGGAGAGCCTTGAAACATGCCACTAATTGTGGCACTAACCACTAATGATGCTTCCACTAAGTAAAGTGGTGGGGTATTGTTATTATCAATAAAATCTAGACAAATCTCCACAAATCTCCACCTTGGCAAGATTTTTCCATCCAATCCTCGTGATCAATCAATGCTGCCTCTAACGCGCCGTATGGCGCTGCACCCTGAAGGTGCTCAACACCGAGAGATGTTGACCAAGTCCAAACAATGTTGGAACTTGATCCCTGAGACACATTTT
>Ga0325405_1006960_pt1 | contig 11403 bp, 11 predicted proteins | sample PopdelMetagenome_21_FD_205663 | JGI IMG/M metagenome (GOLD analysis project Ga0325405, IMG submission 205663) | Populus deltoides microbial communities from Bellville, Georgia, United States - Xylem-Control-R2 | ecosystem: Host-associated > Plants > Phyllosphere > Stem > Wood/Secondary xylem...
AAAGTTTCAGTTTGATGAGGAATGCAAGACAGCCTTTATGCTGTTGAAAAAGAAGTTAGTGACAGCTCCTATTGTAATTGCACCGGATTGGGAGAAACCATTTGAGCTTATGTGTGATGCAAGTGATTATGCAGTTGGAGCAGTACTGGGGCAATGAAAAAATAATGTGTTTCACACCATATACTATGCCAGCAGAACACTCAACGATGCCCAGCTCAATTATGCCACAACCGAGAAAGAGTTGCTTGCTGTGGTCTATGCATTTGATAAGTTTCGGCCTTACCTGATGGGAAACAAAGTGCTGGTGTATACTGATCATGCTGCAATTAGACACCTAGTGTCTAAGAAAGATGCCAAGCCTAGACTCATCCGTTGGATCCTGTTACTGCAAGAATTTGATGTAGAAATTAAAGATAAAAAGGGGACTGAGAACGTGGTGGCAGATCATCTTTCAAGGCTGGAATTAACACAGCAGCTGGAGCCTAAATTCACGGTTATAAATGAATGTTTTCCTGATGAAAGACTCTTAGCAATTTCCACTAACAAATTCTTTCCTTGGTATGCAGATTATGTCAACTTTCTTGCAGGTAAAATCATACCGCCAGATTTTTCTTACCAGCAAAAGAAGAAATTTTTTTCTGAAGTCAAACACTACTTTTGGGAGGAGCCGATACTCTATCGGCATTGTGCAGATCAAGTCATCAGGAGGTGCGTTCCAGAAGAAGAAATGACAAACATATTGAAGCATTGCCACACACTTGAATATGGGGGGCACTTTGGAACTCAGCGCACTGCAGCCAAAGTTCTGCAATCAGGTTTTTATTGGCCCACTATGTTTAAAGATGCTCATGCTTTTGTTACTGCTTGTGATAGATGTCAGCATACTGGGAATATATCTCGACGAAATGAAATGCCACTGCAGAATATCCTAGAAGTTGAATTATTTGATGTTTGGGGCATCGATTTCATGGCACCTTATCCTTCATCATATAACAACAAATACATTCTCTTAGCAGTGGACTATGTATCAAAGTGGATCGAGGCAATTGCAACGCCTACAAATGATGGCAAGGTGGTACTTAATTTCCTACGAAAGAACATCTTTACCAGATTTGGTACTCCTCGAGCCATCATCAGTGATGAAGGAACTCATTTTTGCAACAAGCAGTTTGAAGCACTGCTATCTAAGTATGGAGTCAGACACAAACGAGCATTGGCTTATCATCCTCAGACAAATGGCCAAACAGAGGTATCAAATAGAGAGGTGAAGCAAATCTTAGAGAAAACAGTAAGTAATTCTCGGAAAGATTGGGCACGAAAGCTAGATGATGCATTGTGGGCATATCGGACAGCATTCAAAACACCATTGGGAATGTCTCCGTATCGATTAGTTTTTGGAAAAGCATGCCATCTTCCTGTTGAATTAGAGCATAAGGCATACTGGGCAATGAAACAACTGAACATGGATCTGCAGGTTGCGGGTGAGAAAAGAATCCTGCAACTTAATGAGATGGATGAATTCCGCAATGAGTCCTATGAGAATGCCAAGATATACAAAGAAAGAACCAAGGCATGGCATGACAAACACATTGTACGCAAGGAGTTTGTCCCTGGTCAGCAGGTATTACTTTTCAATTCACGGCTCCGCTTGTTTCCTGGTAAGCTCAAATCACGGTGGTCAGGACCATTTACGGTTGTGAAGGTATTTCCTTATGGAGCAGTAGAGGTCACTCATGATGAAAAGGGAACATTCACAGTGAATGGGCAACGTCTAAAGCATTATAGGAATGGAGAGTCTATTGGAAAAAGGGATGATATCCCTCTCACTTCATCTTAGCTAAATGGAAAAGTCAAGCTAATGACTATAACTAAGCGCTGATTGGGAGGCAACCCAAAAAAAATAAAAAAAAAATAAGAAAAAGAAAAAGAAAAAGAAAAAGAAAAAAAAACCTTATTTGTTTTATTGAGTTGTGCAGGGATTGATCATACAAGCAAATAACCAGGAGCAACAACAAACTCACACCCACATAGCCAAAAGGAAGTATTCGTAAGCCTTTCTATTCCTTGTTTTTCCATTGAGGACAATGTGATATTTAAGTTTGGGGGAGACATTGCATGCTTTGACTATGAAAGACACTGCACACTGGAACCATGAAAACCATGAAAACATAGGGTGAAAAGTGATATGCATTTAAGACCAACTTTGACATTTTTTTAGGTGCTTCATGATGTATCCATGATATTCCTAGGCTTAGAGTGGATAATATCTTATAAAGTTGGATTAAGCATGAATATTTTCTGTTGAATTATTGAAGTACACTTTTCCAGCACATTCAGGTGAATTGTGTAGTTATGCATAGGAGATAAGTGTGCTGTTCTTTTTTGTTATTACCCTCTAAGAAAAATATCAAAACAAGGAGTGATAATGAGTATGAAAGTGAATGAATAAGTATATGATGTGTATCTACTCCAATGTTTTGAGTTGCTTAGTAACTAGGAGTATTCATCACAAATGTTTACTTTTACGTCAAACGGCAGCTTAAAATATGAGTATGCAAAGCATTTTAAGTTTATGACCTGTTAAGTAACCGAGTGCATTCATCACAAATGTTTGTATTCGCGTCAAAAGACAAGTGATAAATTTAAAAAAATCACCCTTGTCAAAAGACAAGTAAAAGTGTGTTATTACTCCTAAAGTTGGCTACCTTGTTCAAAAAAAAAAAAATGGCAGAATGACTGTGCACGGTTCAAGGATGCTAAACACATGAAACACATGGATGAGTTGGAAGTTTGTACAACGGTCTGCACAGAGAGTAGGAATGCTTAGTTTTCCATTATCTAATATTGTCTATGAGCTAAGTTAAGAAGTGAATGCTGCATGATGGAGCCTTTTAAATGTCAAAGTTGAACTTATCGTGAGCTTTTAGCACTATGCTTTCATGGTTTCCTTTTTGCTTGAGGACAAGCAAACATTCAAGTTTGGGGGTATTTGATAAGGGAATTTTTAGCATGTATATTTTCTGCTATTCATGCTTGATTTTTAAATATTTTGGATATGTTGCACAAGACAATTAGACTTTTGAATCTCTTTTTGAACTATTGACCTCGTGGGAAATTAATGTGTTTTCAGATCTTAGGTTACTGAACAGGCAGAGCCGGGCAGTGAAACTGAACAGTGATTCATTATGTGCTGCAAAGAAGCTATACAATTTAGTTCCGGATGTTCGTAACCATTTTCAAATAGCTGAGATGAAGGTCTACAAAACATATGAAAGACATATAACTCAGTTTTGTTGTTTCAAAGCCCAAAAAGCGAGTTGAAAAACAAGGATTGAACCAGCCCAAAATTCCTGCACTGCAAAGACTGTTTCGGTTTATAGCCCATATCTCAACGCTCAGAGGTCCAAAAATTGCAAGCTCAGTGTCGTTGGAAAGAAAATTTGATTCTCTACAATTTCTCCAAAAATAGAGATTTTTGAATTCACACGTTTCCTACCTCAAATCTGGCCCGCAATGTCTGGGTAGGAGAAATCAATGCAGAAAAGGAAATTTTCCTCATTACTGCAGGGGTAGAAAAGCCACAATATAAAAGAAGAGTTACAGGGTCTGAAAAGGGGGAGTGGAGACACTTGGAAAACCCTATAACAGAGCAAAGAAAAACAGAGGAGGCGGCACCAAGGGCAACCAAAAAGAAGAGAGGCAAAAATATTGAAGATCAGGAGGACACTTAGCTATTCCACTGAAATTCTCTGCTTTTGAGTGATGTTCATCGTATCAAGTTTGTTTCTCTTTAATTTAACTATGGAGTAGACTTTTATTCTGGGATTTTTGATGTAACCTTACTATGAATATGTGAACAATTTCTTCGATTGAATTATTACATTAAGATGTTGAGTATTTCATTCTATGTGTAATGCTTGCGTGTGTTTGGCCAACATCTGCATGATTTAGAATTCAATTTGAAACTGAGAAGTGATAATTGTTTTAGCTATTGTCTGAAATACCTTAAGAAACCTATAGGATAGAGATATCCTAGGAACTTTTGTAGTCGATACAGGTTTTACAGTACTTAATAAATTTCGACAAGTTCAGGACTTTCATAGAGTATATGAAATTTGTTTGTCGAAATAATTTATTGATGCTCGAGAGAGATTAATATTTACATTAGGAAAACCTGATTATCAACATTAGGAGTAATTAATTTAATCGAGAAAGTTCACATAAGCATAGTTACGGTAAGTCAGAAATCCTAGAACCAGTACAATTGAATTTATTAATATTTAATTATTTGGTTGTTTGTTTTTTTTAATCATTAATTTTTGTTTCATAAACTATCTCATTTGATTCCTCAAATAGATCATAATTTAAAAGACTTTGGTAATTAGTAGTAATTTTTACAAATCCTCATGGGACGATACTCTACTTATCACTTTATTACTTGTTACGATTCGTGCACTTGCGAAATTAACCAACAGGGGGAGGAGGTTATTTGAAGAGGAACCAACCAGATTGTATTATCCTGCAAGTAAAAATACTGCACTCATCTAATCCAAATCGAGTCAGTTTTTAAATGAATATTCCATAGCTGCTTTGCAATGAAACAGTTGTTCCTTGCCTTGATGTCATAGAGCCCAAGGCATCCCTCATTCTTTAGCAAACAGATGTGCTTCCATGCAACTAAGGCAGACTTGCTTCTAGCAGTGTTACCAGTCCATAAGAAGTTCCTGCAAATGCATGTAATTTGGTTGATGACAATATCTGGCATGGGGAAAATGTTGAGCCAAAATTGCACCATGCCAAAGAGAACAGATCTAATTAACTCCAGACGCCCAGCATAGGATAAGTGCTTGCCCATCCGGCCTTATATAGTAGATTCAAGTTTATACAAGGGGAGAAAACTGGCTAGCAAGAAGCCTATGGGGACTGAGGGGAACACCAAGGTACGCATTTGAAGGGAAAGCTGCCTTTAGAAAAAACAAGAATCTTGGAGGATACCCTACTTCATACTGTCTCCAACTCCTCCAAAATATATGAAAGATTTCCCTGCATTAATGTGTAACCCTGAGGTCTGGCCAAAGACATGCAACTACTCTAGAAGAATCCGAACAGAAGATTTATCCCCCCGACATAACAAAAGAATGTCGTATGCAAAAGCAAGTGATAGATGTTATGAAATACACACTTCGGGTGATAATGGAAGCTTGGTTGTTGAGATGCTAACTTTAGCACACATGAGAGATATTCCATGCAGATTAGAAACAGATAGGGAAAGAGAGGATCACCCTGCTAAACTCCACACCCCCCAGGGAAAAACCCATATAGGCTGCCATTGATAGCAATAGAGAAAGAAGAAGTTTCCACACATTACATAACTAGATGAACAAAACATTAAGGAAAACCCAGCAGATGAAGAAGCTCTCTAAGAAAGACCCATTGCACCGAATGAAAAGCTTTCCTAAAATCAATTTTTATGAGGCACCGTGGAGAGGTTCTCTTCCTCCCATAATGCCTGAGAAACTCTTAAGCCAAGTTAATGTTATCAATCATATTCCTCCTTCCAAGGAAAGCATTCTGAGCTGGACCAATAATGCCTTGCAGGGCAGGGCACAATCTACTGTCTAGAATCTTGGATAAAACTTCGTAAATCACATTACAGCAAGAAATTGGCTTAAAATCATTGGCTGAGTTGACATCAGCAGACTTTGGAACCGTAAACAACCCTGAGATTGTCATGTAAAGTATGAAATCGGACAAAAGGAAGCAGTTTTGTTAGAGCATCCACATACTGATCTTTAGAAGAAATAAATCCAACATTAAGTTGCCTATGAAGAACTTGGTCACGAACATAATGAAAATCAATTCGAATATGCTTTGTGCGAGCATGAAATAGGGGATTACTAGTTAAGTAAGTAACCCCTATGTTGTCGCACCATAGAATGGGAGAATGCACAATTGGAATACCAAGATCATTGAGTACTGATTTTATCCATTGAAGCTCTACTGCTGCATTGGCAAGTGCTTTGTATTTGGATTCTGTACTGCTGCGAGCAATGGTTTGTTGTTGCTTGCAACTCCATGAAACCAAATTATTGCCCAAGTATACACAATAAGCCTTAATGGATCGTTTGTCATCAGGATCGGATGCCCAATCTACATCACTAAATGATTATAAAGTAACACTACCAGTAGGTTGTATTAGTAAAGAATGAGAAATGGTGTGTTTTAAATAACACAATATGCGTTTGACTGCTGCCCAATGCATCTACATAGGATTATGCATAAACATGCTAACTTTATGAATTGCAAATGCAATGTCCGGCCGAGTAAATGAAAGGTATTGAAGCCCTCTAACGATACTTCAAAATAAAGAGGGATCATGGAATGCAATGCCAACAAATTTTAATAATGGCAGCGAGGTTGACATTGGAGTAAAACAGGGTTTGGCTTTGTCCATTTTGTTGCGCATCAAGAGGTGTAGAATATAACGTCTCAGTGATAGATAGAGACCATTATCAATATGGAGAGCTTCAATGTTTAGAAACAAGCTTAGTTCACCCATATCTTTGACTGGAAAATCACCCTGTAACAAGGTGATCACTCGGTTGATAGAACCGATGTCACTTCCAATTATGATTATGTCATCGACATAAATCAAAATATAAATAAGAGTGGAACCTTGATGATAAACAAAGAGGGAGTGATCGGCTTGACTGTCGATAAAACCAATAGATTGGAGCTTATATGTTAAGCATGAAAACCATGCTCTTGGTGCTTAACGAAGACCATAGAAAGATTTTTCCAGTTTACAAACATGGTTTGGAAACTGAGAGTGAATAAAACCGGAGGTTGAGACATGTAAACATCTTTATGTAAGTAACCATGTAGAAATGCATTTTGGACATCAATTTGTCGAAGAGGCCAACCACGTGAAACAGTTAATGATAGAACCAACCTTACTGTTGTTGGTTTCACCACAGGACTAAATGTCTCGCTGAAATCAACACCTTCTTGTTGATGGAAACCTTTGGCTACAAGTCTTGCTTTAAATCTGTCAATATCACCATTACATTTCCTTTTGATCTGGTATACCCACTTACATCCAACTAGATTAGCATTGGATGGTTTGGGAACCAAATTCCAAGTTCCATTATGTAGTAAAGCATCAAACTCTATGTTCATAGCAATTCTCTAGTTTGGATTTTTAACAGCCTCTATATAGCAAGTTGGTTCTGTCTCTGGTGTTTGGAATGTGGCCAGAAGGGCTTTAGGAATGGGATATTTGACATGGGAATCAGATGGTAATTTTGGCTTATGTATGTTGTTTTTGCTTCTTGTAGTCATTGGGTGCCAATTCTGCGTTGGTGGAGCAGAGGCAGAGGGTAAAAGAACTTGGGGTGGACTATCAGTATTTTGAGGCTCAGTGATATTTATTTCAGGAGAGATCAAATCAACACAATGATCACGTGGAAGACCAGATGAAGAGGCCATATTCAGAGTGTTTGATGCAGTAGGTGGTGGAGTGGCACCTGCAAAAAAAAAGGAACTTGCAGAAGATAAATTAAGATTGGATGGTAGCGTAACAGAAGTAGTATTTGATGAAGGATTGAGTGGTTTAGGTGCCGTGTATGGATAGAGATTTTCATCGAAGACAACATGACGGGAAACAAAAATTCTGTCTGTGGAGAAATCTAGACATTTATAACCTCGATGACCAATACTATACCCAATAAAAATGCAGTCTTTGGATTGAAAATCAAGCTTATGGCGATTATATGGCCGTAAATAGGGCCAGCATGCACATCCAAAGGTGTGTAAAAAATTATAATCAAGTTTTTGATGATGAACCATTTCATATGGAGATTTATGATTTAAGATTAGAGTGGAAAGTCTATTAATAATAAAAATTACAGTTAAGAACGCATCTTCCCAGAACATTTGAGGCAAATTGGAGTGAGCAAGCAGGGTTAGTCCAACTTCAACAATTTGCCTATGACGTCTCTCAATGGCAACAGCCTGTTGATGTGTATAGGGACAAGTTATTCGATGGTTAATGCCTTGATTATGTAGATATGTATTTAAGTTACGGTATTCTCCCCCCCAATCACTTTGAAAATCTTTAATTTTGCTGTCAAACTGGCATTCAACAGCCGTTTGGAAACTGAGAAATGTTTGATATGTGTCATATTTGAGTTTTAATGGAAAAAGCCATAAAAATTTAGCAGCATCATCTAAAAAACTTATATAATAGCATGCACTAGAAGTGGATGATGTAGAAGCTGGCCCCCAAACATCCGGATATATTAATTCTAAAGGTTGCGAAACTGTAACATGCATATTTATAAAGGGTATTATAGCATGGCTATTGGCTAGTTGACAATCAGAACAGATGGAGCGAGTTTTATGTGGAATTGGTAAAGAAATAGCCTTATTGATAACTGGAAATGAAGCATGTCCAAGACGACGATACCAGATTTGGGAAGACACACGAATACTAGAGAAAGCTTGCGGTTGAAGATGAGCTAATGAAGCTGAGAAGTTGTAGAGTTCTTTACTGAGGGGGCTGCGATGTAGGATATTCCCCGAGTAGTCCTTCACAATGAAGAAAGAGGCATGAAACTAAAAAAAAACGTTATTGTCTGGACAAAAACGTTGAACAGATAATAATTTTTTTTTAATATCAGGAACAAGCAGAATTTGATTAAGAACAAATGATTTAGAGGGAGAACATATAGTAGAAGTGCCACTGCGCATAATTTTGAGACCTGCACCATTAGCCACCTGAACATGAACTTGTGTATCATAGTCTGCTTGGGGAACATGAATATTGTTCATGTCATTGGTGAGATGATGAGTGGGTCCTATTTCGGGTTGCCATTCTTTATCCGGTTGCAGATAGTGTGCAGAAAGCAGTGCTTGTGGTTGCTTCTTGGAATTGTGTGGAGCCTGATAAGATAAATCAAAGCGATGATAGCATTTGCGAGCACTATGGCCTGGTTTGAAGCATACCTGACAGATAAGAGATTGTGATTGGTTGGAATCATGAAAGTGAGAACGTCCTCCACGTCCCGGACCACGATAATTACCTCGATAACAATTCGAGTATTGAAATGTTCCAGGTTGGCAGTTGTATTGCTGGGGTTGTGTGGTGACCAAATTGGCAGAAGCGGCAATTTGAAGGGGTTGATTTTATGATTGATCTGTGATTCACAGATGAGAAGCAAAGAAAAGAGTTCCTCCAAGCTGACAGGATCAAGCCGTGAGGAAATTGTGGAGGCCAGGGAATCATACCCTAGCCAAGTTCAGGAACAATATAAGTGATGATATCATCATTTGTGAGAGGTTGTCCAGCAAGGGCAAGCTCGTCAGCCATTCTCTTAATTAAGAGGAAAAACTCATTAGCTCTCAATGCGCCTTTTCTAGAATTGGCTAATTGAGTTCGAATTTGGATCACTTTAGCACGAGAAAGGGAGGAGAAATTGCGCTCAAGTGCAAGCCATACCTCACGTGAGGTGGTGTAGGACATGACTTGAGTGAGTACAATATCTTATGTGAGGGAGGAGTTGATGGTGGCTAGGATTAAGGAATCTTGACGAAGCCATTGTTGATACTCAGGTTTGAAATTTTTTGAAGGATACTTGTGGCTAGAATGATTTATTTTTGTGTATAGCTGTTTAATTTTTGCAAATGTGCTTGATTCGTGTGTATGGATTTGTATGGACCATTTAGCTGAATTGTTTAATTTTCATGGATATGCTTGATTTTTGTGTATGGATGTGTTTAAATTTTTGTGTGGATGCGTTTTATGTATGGATGTGAGCTTTAATTCAAGAAAAAAAACTATGCTTAACAAATTTTCTAAGAAAATAAGAACAATATGAATATTTTCGCATGAGTATTTTTTTATATAAAAAAAAATTGTTTCTTGTTTTTTAAGTTGTTTGTTAAAAATAAATAAATAAAAGATTTCTTGATTTTCTATGTTCATTTTTTGTATATACTTTCTTTCAAAAATTAAATATGATTGAGGTGCTATATTTCTAAAGTAAATTGTTTTTTTAATATGAATTTGGATATGAGTTGAAGGGTAGCTTGGAAATACTTTATTGATATACTACTCCATTATATACTAAACCACTATCCTACTAATAGATTCAACAACAATTTTTTAATATATATATTGTTCTGGTCTTTGTTTGCAAATGTGCTTCTTTTTCTTTCTTTTCATCAAGGTTTGAGGATGTTGTTTAGAAACATCTAGGTGCTAGGATATATTAACTTGTTTGTTTTGAGTAGGTTTGGGATTAATCAATGTGATCCCATCAAAACTCATTGAGAATGAGTGATGACCTTCGGTCTCATTTTGAAACTACCCAAAGAAAATGAGTCAAAGCCCAACTAAACATTCATCATCCTCTCGGGTCTAACGCTCGCATTCTAAAAATGAAGATTGAGTCTTGTTGCCTGTTTCAAATTCTAAATCACTGCCTTAAGTTTTAGTCGCCCTTTACCATATGTGTGTGTGCGCGTTAGGGAGAGAGACAACAATTTTTTTATATAAAAAAAAATGTATATATAACATGTAAATATTGTTGTAGTCTTTGTTTGCAAATATGCTTCTTTTTCTTTCCTTTCACCAATGTTTGAGAATGCTTGATTAGAAATATCTAGGTGTTAGGATATATTAACTTGTTCATTGTGATTAGGTTTGGGATGAATCAATGTGATCCTAATAAGGTTTATTGATGGCGAATGATGGCCTTCGGTCTCATTTTGAAACTACCCAAAGAAAATAAATCAAAGTCAAACTAAACATTCATTATTCTTTTACGTCGTACACCTACATTCTAAAATAAAGAATTAAGCTTTGTTGTCGATTCTAGATCTCAAATCACTGCTTAGGTTTTAGTCGTCATTTACCATATATATATATATATATATATATATATATATATATATATATATATATATATAAATATAAAAGTTTATTTTATCATAAAATGCAAACATGAAGCATTATATAAGTGTTTTGTATGCTGAAAAGTAAGTAGCTATGAATTTATGAAGTAAACTTATGTTTTGTATGATTCAACATGTTATCTTTGTTGGGATAAAGATCAAATCTGACTTATTAAGGTATAACTACCTTGTGGTGTCATTTGATTCAATTCTAATAGTGTTAATATCTTGGGACAGATTTCTATTATGTCACACTTCTCAGACCTGATTTTCAGCTGTCTTAGGGAAGTATCTTTTTTATTGGGGGTTACTAGATCATGTGATAAGGAGATTTGTATCAATACTTTTATCATAAAATCCGAACATGAAGTAGTTTATCTTTAAGATGTCTTGGGGTAATTTTTAATTTTTTTTTTTATAATAATCTCTGAATGACTAGTTAAAATT
>Ga0325405_1006963_pt1 | contig 11401 bp, 3 predicted proteins | sample PopdelMetagenome_21_FD_205663 | JGI IMG/M metagenome (GOLD analysis project Ga0325405, IMG submission 205663) | Populus deltoides microbial communities from Bellville, Georgia, United States - Xylem-Control-R2 | ecosystem: Host-associated > Plants > Phyllosphere > Stem > Wood/Secondary xylem...
AAGTATACTCCTATAATATGATTTAGGCAGCTTGCCACCTCAGCTTGCCACAGGACGAAGCACCCAACATGAAGTCAAGTTCCATAGAAAATGGGCAAACATAGTGCATAATAAAATGATCAACATGCTTTGTCACTGACGTCTTAGAATAATAGTGAAAGCAAAGAAGAAACAATCGAGGCTGCAACGTTAATACAATTCGTGGCAACGAATTAACACATTGGATTCCATAATTCGGGGCAAGGTTGAGTATTACAACAGCTATATTCAAAATTGAAAGCACAAATAGCAGCACCTAACCTCTGAAGAAGGGTGACGCAGGGAGTGATGATTTTGCACCTGCTGATCTAGCTTCATTCCAGAAGGGGACACAGAGAGACTGGTTAGTTTCTCTATAGTACCAGCTTCTAGCTCTAACTTTTCACCCTGAGATCATCTAGTATCTGTACATTCACCTCCCAATGTCAATTAAGGTTTAATGTGTAAACATCCATCAATCTACAACTTTGTGAATATATACCCAAAGTAAAGAGTCCTGAATTTGGGTGCCACAGTCACTTCCACCACCAAAACTGTCGAAATAGATATATCTTTCTCATTCGGGTATTGTATGTCATGAAGGCTCTGGCTTTAATGGGGTCAGCATTCAAATACTCAAAAGCATACATTTGTTTGGCCTCATCCAACCCATCAATCTCCATCACAGCTTGTAATAATTCTGAGGCATTGATAGTAATTTTGCTTAGCTCCATTGCATCAGCTAATCTACGGACACTAGATGCCACAGCTGACATTGCATCCTGAAGGGTCTCTGAACCGTGAGCCTTTGGGAGTGGTCTGACAGGCTGGATCAGAGGATCTTGATTGCCATCTGGCATATATTCTGGTTGTTCAGAATATGAGTCTGTTCCATCAGTCTCACTTGCATCTTCCGAACTTGGCGAGAGGAGTGAAGCAGAATCTTCTGCAAAGTTCCTTGTTGGATGGCCTCCATCCTTTACCTTAGCCCAACGACTAGGGGCTTGATAATTTCCGCAAACAATTTTTAGTTCATTGTACATGTCAATCTGCTTTCCACGAATTCCTTTTGCATCAGGATGTACCTATTCCACAGATTTTCAGTCCAAATATTGTCAAGAAAAATATGACAAATCCAAAAGAAAAGTATATTGCTCGGAAAAATATGCAAGACTTACCGCAATGTATCTCTTCCAAAGATCATCACTTTCACACTCAATCATCTTTGTGCTAGGATTCCATCTGAAACCATCTTGACTTAGCATATCCCTAATAACCTTGTACCTTTTCTTAATGGTCTTAAGACGATTAATGACCTTCTGATTGTTCAAGTTTAAATTAAAACGGGAGTTCACAGCAATGCAGGCAGCAGTGTATGCATTCTCATTAAAGCATTTGTCTATCTTGTTTCCATTTCTAGCCTGAATAGCAAGAGCTTCAATTAGACATTTGTCCATTGCAATCGACCAAACAACATTTCTTCCTTTATGCTTCATCTCCCTTCTGTGAGCGTGCAAGTCATAGTGGTCCATTTCCTAATACAGGAAAGAGTAGATGACCATATGAAGCAGAATTAAACACACTTTTCAAAGGAAAATAACAACATATCATCCAGAGTGAACGGTAATATATAATGCACTAAAAATTTCTCATCCAACATCCACTACATAAATCATAAAGGGAGCAGGTGATCACAATTATAGCAGAATTCAATGCCAAGTTCAACATTAACATGCATTACATATCTCATTGATGGCAAAAATAGCCATCAATGGTGCCCTGCACAAATGATGTCACCGTCAATCTTACTGTTTCATGCTTTACAAATGTTAAAGAACATCCTAAAGAGACTGACCCTGTAAGGTATTCCTATAACTTGAAATATTTAATATAACAAAAGTAAGGTTGAAAATTGAAAAAACAGAAGGTTAACTGCCTTAGCAATTGTCTTTTAAATTACAAAAATGGCAGAGAAAAAATCTCTGATGCAACTTCCAGAGGCACCACATTAGAGAGGCTAAGGAATAGTGCACAAAACAGTACTTGCCATCCTAGAAAATTTGTATGGTTCTACCCCAGGCTTCCATCTGGGAGGGAGCATGTTCTTGGGAAAGGAAACCATATATGTGTGCTTGGAACAACAAATAAAGTTTGCTGTTTTTCTTTTAGAAAAAAAATGACACAGTAAGTTTGTTTAGCTTTGTTTTAACTGCCCCAATCAAAACAGCTCTTGTTAAACAGATATACAACAAATTCATTCCCAGTAGAATACCATAGGATCCAGGTGGTCCCACATTATCATGCATGTGCCAGATGAATAATATGTGTCTTTCCAGCTATGTCCCCTCACCAATGCATCCAAATCTTGGCGAGGCCACAGAAACAGAGTGAGAGGAGAGGCTATGGACAAGCTGGCAAGGTACAAGGTAAAGACAACTTGAGCAACAGGTTCAGTTAAGCACTGTTTTGAATCTACGATGCCATGCATCTAAATCTCAGTTTCTTAAACCAAACATCTAAAAGCCAAACCTAGTAATGCAATGGCATTAATGCCAAATACAATATCCAGCAGATAAAGGAGGAAAGAAACAGCCAAACTGTAAACTGTCAATGGCCTCAAACATAAAATACTATCTCTGAGAAAAATGTTTGGCATTTTTCACCAATCAACATCATAGAAATGTTTGCAGAAATTAAGTTTAAACCCATAAGTTGATTTAAGTCGAATCAAACACTTGGTTTTGAACATTACTCTAGTCAACAACTTAGCACTCAACAAGAGATGTGAAACCAACGAAAGTTTTGGTGTTCTTGCCATTTTCTAGTTTGAATCAATCCATTAAAAATTGGACCAGAAAAAATAAAATAAAATAAAAGGATTTCAAAACAAAGCTCACTGATTTCATCTTATATCCAAAATATTGAAAACTGAGCCATCTAATCATCGATTAACTTGGGAAAAAAAATTATAATTTTACTGAAAAATTCTTTGAGAATTCACTTCCCCAAAAATTTAACCGATTACATTTGTGGGATCCATTAGCAAGGCCCGATCATTCAATGGATGAGATCTTTTGGAGAGTGAACTCAAAAGGAATTTCCAGTAAAATTAACACCATTCATTAACTTGCTAACCCTCACGTTTTCAGCTTAAGTAAAACAAATGTTCATTTGATCGTAAAAAGAAATCAGTCTCAACACACATCTCCGATCCCCATTTCTATTCCTCTGGAAATCTCATGCTTTAGGAGATTCCACAGTAAATAGCATCATTGCCCCACCCCACTTAGTCAATCATCTCAATCCACTACTCCACAAAAATATCAACAAACCCCACTAAAGGAGACCACACTCAAGCTTGCAACAAACAAATTCATTAGCCCTTTAAATGCATAATAAAGTAACTTACTTTATACCTGCATAGATAGATACTTAGATAAATATCTCTACTAAGATTCAAATCAGTCCCTTAAATTTTCAACAGCTTCAGAGCCAAGACAAATCATACAATCACTACCAATCATTAACTTAATGATAAATTACCTCCCAAAATTAAGCTTCATGTTATGATTTTAGTAGCTAATTAGTCAAAATCACCAATCATTAACTGAAACAAAAGCTTAGATACATATTCATGTATAGAGAGAGAAAAAGAGATAAACCAGTGATCTGTCAGCGATCGGAGGGATCGCCGGAAGAGGAACCGAAGAAGCTGTCAAGATGATGAAAGCGGAGTTGTTAAGGCTGCCTTCTTGGGAAGATTTGAAGCTAGGGTTAGGGTTTCGTTTCTCGAGAAAAAGCGAAAGGAAAAAAAAATAAAAATAAAAAAACTAATTTTCCCGAGCTGAGGCACTTTCTCGAAAGCCAAACGCGTGTGGAGAAAAGTTGTAATTTTGCTAGGTATGATTTTGTTAGTTGTAGGTGCAGGAAAATCATGTGAAGGTCCTATCATTTGTTGCCACGTATATAAAGTGGAGAGCAAAGCGAAGCTTGCTTGGTAGTGTTATTGCAACGGTCCGCAATTTAAAAAAATCGGATTGATTTGTCGTCTTTACATCATTGGTGTTTTTTTTTTATGGAATCATGGACAAAACTGTCTTTTAATTTTTAAGACTTGTTCTCTACCGTAGCTAACGAAATTTAATCCAAGTATGTTCGTTTTATAGAAGATATTTTTTAGGAAAATGAGATTTGTTATTATTATTTAGATTTATCAAAAAAATATATTTTTTTTATAAAATAAATTACTTTTCATATGCTTTTTTTTTTTTAATGAGGGTATAGAACTTATTATTAAAAATACCTAGTTTATTAAATGCTAGGTATAATGAGTATAAAGAATTCAAATATTTTTTTTTAATATGGAGTTTTATATTTGATTATTTAAGTAAAAGAAGGCCACGAAGACTTTCATGCATAGTTTTTAAACCCGACCTAGTGGTCGACCCAGTATAATGATAGGGTAACGGGTCAAATGGATTGACCCAGGTCAACCAAAAAAAATATATCTAAGCATGCGGTGCTGAGATGTGAATCAAATTAACTTTTTAACACAAAAACCCAACCAATCAAAAAATTAATCTTCTTGACCTGTTGGCACCATTTAGCAAGGACATTGAGTCTAAGCATACGTTGTTGAGTGTAAACCAAGTACTTTAAAAGACTAATCTTCTTGTCAGAATCAGATTGTTGGGTGGATTTGGATTTGTCCACCAATTCTTTCAAAGAAAGAAATGAATCCTCGGCAGCTCGACTCACGAGAATTTAGAATTCCACAGTTTGTTGTCCTAACTTAGTCATTCCAAGTCTTCAAGAGTTAGGGCTTTATTTCTTCTTTTGGTTTATTACTGGATTTGCGTATTACAATTACTGTTATGAAGGCATAATAGAAGAAGCAATGGTTTTTGGAGACAGTAACAAAAGAATAGGTTTTGTTTTCTTTTACTTTTGTGTTTTGTGTTATTTTTTAAGTTTCAGAAGGAGAGAGAGATGGGGACTTACCTGGTATGGCTTGTGTGTGGCTTAAACTGATCTGCAGCTGATATGGCTACTGTGAACTTTGAAAAAAGATGGGGGATTAAGTTTTCTGCTAAAGCAAAAAACTACGTTGTTTAACTTATATATATAAAAAAAACAGACGGGTTTACCCGGGTCGATCAGGTTTTTCTGGGCCAATTCCCTGATCGGTTTTTTCATCAACCCGACCCGGTTCCAGTCTCAGGTCGACCCGCCAGGCCGGACCGAGTTTTAAAACTATGCTTTCATGTAACTTAGGTCAATCTAAGCCAAAAGCAAACCTATGTTGCAATATTCTTCTTTGAAATATTTTATGGTGCTCTCAAATCGAAATCCAAATAAAAAACTAAGAGTACATGGAGTCATCTTTTTTATCTTTATCAAATAATGATAAACTAACTAAGTTATTTATATCGGTTAATAAAAGATGCCAACTAAAAAAAGAAAAAAAACATGTGATAAGATAAAAAAAAATGCAATGTTAACTATAAATATGATAAAGGATATAGTCGTTGTAAGGATTATGATAATAACATTAATAATAATTGTGATTATGGTTTTTACAATACTAATAATATTTATAGAAATAGTGATGATTGTATGATGGTGATTATTGTGATAGTAATGATACTAGTAATACTGATTAAATAATAATTATTTTAATAATAATGTGATGATGATTATTATGGTACTGATGATGTTAAAAAGTTATGTCATAACAATATTAAAATAATGTTTATATTATTAATAAGATGATGATTGATAGCGATGATCAACGGTGATAAAATGATTATGATGGTGTAAGGTTATGACTGGTTATAAAATAATTATTTCAATAACAAAAGGTGGTGATTCAGATAACAATTCTTGTACTAGTTTCTCGCTTGGCAATTTACATAATACAAACATTAACAACTAATTAATGATTAAAAGAAGTTAAGAGAGTGAGAGAATGGACTATTTCATGGAGGAAGCTTAACGAAAAGCTTTAGTTTTTTTTACGCTCCATGAGGAAGATAACACTTGTAACGATGTTCTTTACCAACCAAATCTTGTATGCCTGCTTGTTTACAACATCATAGGGTTGATGCTCATTATTCCTCGAAAGTTGACCTATGATCAAGGGCTGGTGACACCATTGTTTTAACTGAAAACTACCCCAAATGGGTTCTTTAAGATTCCACCATTTTTCATCGCTCAAGCAAAGCTTTGTGTTAGGGAAAACATTAAACACTTTTTTTTTTTAGAAATTGGATAAAAGCCTGTTTACGAGTTCTTTCAAAAACTAAAGAGAAGAAACCCATTATAACCTGGCTTAAATTAAAGAGCTCAATCAACTAAACAAAGGTCTAGAAGACAAATTAAAAGTTACATATTGACAATAAATCTCGAATAAAATGGGCGAGATCATAGTCATTAATTAATTGTTAATTCTAAGAGATAAAACACTATTTTATTTTATCATTGACATGAAAGTGTAGAGTGGTATGGTTGAACCTATGTTTTGATTCAATAACAATTTTAAAGATATTTAATTAATCAATACAAATCATAATCTTAAAAAAATTCCAATAAAAACTATATCTTGAGACATTAGTTTAAAAAAGCTATAATTTATAAAAAAATTTAAATTATTTTTTCAAACAACAATCATAAAAACATATAAGTTAGAACTAGTTAAGTTTGGATTGGTGTAAGAAATAAAAGTAGCAAAGACTGATGAATAAAAAATTGAAAGCAATCACCAGGTATAAATAAATCGAAGAATCCAAGCACCTAGCATAAAAAATATTAATGCTTATTTATGGAATTCCATAACCACTTTTTTGTTATGAACATGACCATATAATTAAGCATTGATCAATGATATGCATATGGCATGCACACTTAGCATCAATGCTTGAATCGGGGACTTTAGGTATTATATAGCTTATGACAATCACCTTACCCTTTTTTGGCAATGCATTATGGGAATTTTTAAGAATTTTTAAGCATTGATCTTCACTCTAGTCATGAAGAATGTTTCGTAACCATAAATTTAAAAAAAAAGAAAAAGAAAAAGAAAAAGAAAAACACTACTAATTATCATTCTTTCTTTTCTCAAATCATTTTAATAGTACACTGAGTGTTCAAACCAAATAAGTTTAGTTATGTTGGGAATAAAACATACAAATATTTGAAACTTTCAACACACACCCTTTTTTCTTAACACATTTATATCAAAATATTTTTTTTAATGCAAATAAAGAAAAATGAGTATTAGATTGATCGATTCCAATAACCTCATAATTACTTATCCATGTAGGCTTTTTTATAACATGTGATCATTGATCATTATTTACTAATGTTATAAGTGGGTCTTGATCATCTACTTGTTATGATGCATTTTCTATAGGCTTTTTATTTTTCTTATCATTAAGTTTCTTCTTTTCTATAGCAACTTGTTCCAACTTTTTTAATATGTTTTTTCTTTAAAAAAAAACAATATGTTAAAGCTCGCTTCTCTTTTCTAGCTCAAAAGACCTTTTCTTTACCCTTTAAATAACTTATTGTATCTTCATGCCTTTTATCAATATTGCTCTCCAGTTCTATATTGTACATCTCAAAGCCCAATAAGAAGTTTAAATGTTTCTTATGAATCTTGTTGAACCATTTAGAGCATTTTTGCTCCATTTTATTCATGAAATCTTTATGCTTACAACTAAGTGACTTAACATGTTTTTTATATTGATCTTATATTGCTTTCTTCCTTAGTTTAAGGATATCATGCTCATCTTTGAACAACCTAGAAATAACTTTTTCTCTTCTTAACTACACGTTCAGCTTCCTTTCTTGGCTTTTTTTTCTTTATCAATTAACTCCCATTTGGTTTTAAACTTGCCCTTCTTATTTTTCTCGTTCATATGATAAGCCATCAATAAAGACACCTTTTTTTCCTTTTTTATACTATGGCTTGCCAAAAACAAAGTCTATAAAAACATCTTTATTAGTCTTCATAAATTTGGCATTTACTTTTATATTATTTGAGTTTTTAAGCCGGCACTCATATTGATAATGACCAAATATTTTGCAGTGATGACATTAAATACGAGATTTACAATCTTTATTGTAGTGACCATACCTATTATATTTATGGCATTAAATTTGAGACTCGTTATGTTGATTTAAATCTTGTCCACCTCTATTATTTGTTTTCTATTGTGTCATTGTCATTGATCAAATCTATTATTTCTTCCACCTTTACCTTTGCTCCTTTGACGATGTCGATTATGCTCATTTTTGTTTAAGATTCCTTCCTTGGTCATCATGTTCAACTAAGAATGTAATGCATCTTCTATGGCTATTGCATACTTCTTTGAATTCAAACGATGTTCATACATACACTGCTAATGAATCTTGTAATTTATCAATTGACATCTTACTCAAATATTTTGATTTTTTAATAGCTGCTACCACGTAATCAAAACAAAGTGTTAGGTTTCAAAGAATTTTCTTCATAACTAGGAGATTTGTCACATTTTCTCCCTTTAAGATAAAAAACATTAGCTTTAGTTTTCTTGAAGCAACAACCCTCAAATCACGAGCCCTAAATTAATCAACATTGCATGCCCTTGAGTGATTTCTTGCAGCAAGTTAAATCCCTCGAGTAGTTAACTATTGGTTCAGTACATGACAAACAATAGTAAACAAATTGAACCACCGCCAAGTTTCTTCATAACAATAGTTGCACATATCATGCTCCATTAATCTTTTTTAATTTATCAAGTTAATGGCAACAAAAAAAAGAAAGAAATAGCTAGCAATAAATTCTAACAAGTTACCTGAGCAAATCAATCTAGATCAGCAACTTCACATGTTCTAGATCAATCCAGTAACTTCATAAATTGTTGGAAACACTAAATCCAGGCTTTGATACCAATTTTTAGAAATAAAATACATACAAGTATTTGAAACCTCTCAAGCTTTATTGATTGATATTCATCTCTTAACACACATTCTCTTTTCTCAACACATTGTTTTTTGAATGTATTGACTCTTATATTTATAGAGAGATTGCTCCTCTAACTATCATAATCTAACATGGAATATAACTATCTAATTAAACAAGGATTCTAATAAAACAATAGTTTAACACAAATCTTTTTTAATCAAGAATTCCTATATTAACTAGGATCTTATCTAACAAACTAGCCTAGTAATTAAAAAAAGGTTAAGTCTGGAATGTGAATTTGAGGACCCTAAATCTCTATGAGCTTAGTGGTACAACTTGTCTCAATTTTATTTGAGGTAATTCTATAATACTTAACTTGTAACTATTAATATTTACATAGATAATATAGATATAGAAAAATTGCTTCAAAACCTATAAAAAAATTATAAGAATTTTTCTCTTTCTCAATTTTTTTTTTCTATTTCTCTCTCATACTTATATTTATCTCTCGTAGGATATAAGTATTGATTGTTATAGTTTGAGTATCATAAAATTTCTTTTAGTTACAAAGGGTTCCAAACTACCAGGAAAGAAAAATTCCTTTTTGAGTCCCATCTAAAGGATTAAAGAATAGACATTATCTTTAGTGTGTGTTTGGTATTGTGATGTAAGATGTTTTTCAAATGAAAATGCATCAAAATAATTATTTTTAGATTTTTTTTTAATTTTTGATATCAATACATTAATAACATCAAAAGACATGTACAAAATTATCAATTTAATGTTTTTTTCAGGTTAAAAGCAATTTGAAAAGCATAAGCTACTGCAAAAAACACCCGTTAAGATGACATTTATGTTAGGAACACTTTGGAACATATCTCCTCCAACATGCTTGAATCATGTAAAACATTTACTATGTCAAAATTATATCTTGACATAAAATTATTCCATAAGAATAAGAGAGGTGATTAGGTGGTAAAAAATTTAAAGTTGACTTGGTTGGGTAACTATGTCAAACCAAGTTTGACCAAGTCAACTTTTAAACTAATTTAAATGAAACTCAACCTAGACTAGATTATTAATCAATGAATTACTATATCGACCTACCAGGTTGTTTAATAATAAGATTGCTTAGTTTGTAATTAAGCATTAATCAAGTGGTAAAAAAATTAATAACATGTATAGAATTGGAGGTTCACTCTATTTTAATGGTAATTGCAACTTGAATAATATAATGAACAAGGAAGTTAAATAGCTGGTTAAAAAATTAAAGCTAACCTGGTTGGGTCAAGTGCGTCAATCAAGTTTGACTAAGTCAATTTCCGAATCGGTTTAAATAAAACTCGATCTAAACTAGGTTACTAATCAATGAATCACTATATTTACATACTAGATTATGTTTAACACTGGGAATGCTTAGCTTGCAATCAAGTATCAATCTTGATCTTAAAATAGTAGTGGTAAGAAAAAAAATTGATGCCGTGTACAGAACCAGAGGTTGGCTTAATTTTAATGTCTTAACCCCCGCCAATTAGGACAAGCATAATGTGTATTTATTTCTCAAATGCCAACCATGTTTAAGTATACCAAACTTGAGTTAATTATAATTTATTTTATGTAATTAAAAATAATAGTTCTTATAGTATCAATTATATATAAAAAATAATAAATTAGTCTTTTAACTATTGCTATATTTTTTTTTGAAATAATAAATATTAATTAATTAATTAATTTTCAAGTTTTGTGTTATGGATTAATCTAAAACAATGTTTTTATTTTATTTTAAATAGATCGATATAATTTAGGAATTCTTGAGCCAAATATTTTATTTGTTTTTTCCATGATCTTCTTTTCCTGATTTTCGTGCTGGTCATAGTTTTGGTGTTTGTAGATTTGTGATTTATTTGTGGTGTTGTTGTATAAGCAAAAGAGATGGGATATAGTTGTCTTCGCAAATTTATGAATAAAAATAAATAAATAAATAACAATATATATATTGATCACATAAATAAAAAATAAAAATAAAAGAAAAGCATGCAATATTTATATTGCAATATATATATATATATATTAGTAACCCTTTATTTCTTGGGTGTTCCAAAATTAAAAATATAAAGAAAAGAAAATATTGGTAAATATATAGTGGTGTTATTGTGAAGGGAGAAAGGACATAAAGCCCGTATTCACATTTGAACTAACCATGACAATTTTACCAAGTCAGTGTTTAAAATTGCGGTGATTTTTATTTTTAAATAAACTTTAAAAATATATTTTATTTCTAAAATATATTAAAATAATATTTTTTAATAATTATAATAGGAAAATACTTCTAAAAGTACTGTGTACTATAATATCAATATGTTTAGTAATACGATAAACATGTTTTTATAAAAATAATTTTTAATTAAAATATATAAAAATAATATTTTTTATATT
>Ga0325405_1006965_pt1 | contig 11400 bp, 8 predicted proteins | sample PopdelMetagenome_21_FD_205663 | JGI IMG/M metagenome (GOLD analysis project Ga0325405, IMG submission 205663) | Populus deltoides microbial communities from Bellville, Georgia, United States - Xylem-Control-R2 | ecosystem: Host-associated > Plants > Phyllosphere > Stem > Wood/Secondary xylem...
TAAGGTTAGTTAGGATAAACTACCTATTTTTACCACAACTTTTTGTTCAAGTGTATGTTGTGCGTTCATTCACTTTCTGCTATGTGTTTGGTTTGTTATGTTGATGTTTTTTCCCTACTGAAAACAGGTTAAAAAAAATCTATCGAACTTTATTCGCCCTCTGGGAATGATGATACATAGAGGGATTAGCGGGGCCATGTGTATGCCATTGTTTGATCCTTGCAATCATGTAGCTGTTTGTTTTCATATGCTGTATGATGACGGTGATGAAAAAAGATTAGGAGATTTGAAGTTCAAGGCATGGAGTCTAAAATGGCATCTGGGTTCTGCTTGTTAGTTTTGCTTAGTTTGATGAGTTTACCTAAAGACTGGCATATCTAGTTTTTTCATTTTATTATTATTATTAGCAGAGATTGTCCGCAGACAATGTTATTTGTGCTGATTGGCTACTCGTAGTTTTGCATTGCTATCCTCTCATGTTTGGTCTTGTTTGTTAAATTTAAACCGCAGATTTCAAATTAATGGGTATGATTTTAGCAATTTATAAATGGCACAACCTAGCTACTTCACTAATTCTTAAAAAAACTCAGCTTCTAACTGAATTCAAAATTAACTTTGAGTAATCCATGTTAGAGATTACGCATGTGTGTATGAATGGAGATGGAGGATAGCTCAAAACATGACTCGCACTTTATTAGATTTTATTTAGTTTTGTCTTTGGACTTCAATCTATGTTTTTTTATTGATTTTTTATTATTATTTTGTGGGTTTTAAACTCAAATTTGATTTTGATTAAGGATTTACTATTTATTTTTAATTTTTGACATTATGATCAGTTTATGAGTAATAAGTTGAAGACTTTTGATTTCCTACCCTAATTTTTCCTCTTTTCTTTAGCTTATTTTCTTCTCTTCAGCTTCTTTCTTCTAATTTTAAGCTTTTTTCTTTCCTGTTTATACTTCTCTTTAAATCTGACCCACATCAGCTTAGATGTCAGAGTCAGGTTCTTGGTTGTTTTCCCCTTTTCAATATTTCCACAAGAATTCCAAAATCTCCAAACCATCAGGAAAGCAAAAGGAGGTTAAGCAACAACAGTAGCAACGTTCTTTTCTTGTTTCTCAAGTTCTCCTATAGCACAACAATTTTCTTGCACGGGTCTTTTTCCCAGGAACACCAACAGTATACCAGCCCATCAGCAGCCCTCGTAGACGGTGGAGCCAGCCACAGACGCCAGCCACCACATCCACACATAATCTAACCACGACGACCCTTTTCACCTGCAAGCCGACTTGCCTGAACAAGCCTCATCACCACCAAGACCAGACCGAAAACAACCACCCACAATCGCCACAAAATCAGTTTCAGCCACCACCAATCACAACCCGACAACCTCCATAAAAATTCCAACACTAACCGCCACCCCTCCCCGCTGTAAAACGAAACAACACCACAATAGCCAGCCCTGCCTTGCAGCCCCCCCTCTGCCTCCCTTTAAAAATCACAGCCCCTTCCTCAACCACGATAGCTATGACATTATATTTTGAGAGACACGTGAAGAATAAAGGATTCAAGTAAAGAGTCTTCTGTCAAAATTTCACAACGTAATTCTTATTTTTAATTATTTAGATCTCCTTCTTTTATCTTAATTAAAAAAAGAGTAACATAAAAAACAATGTAAAAAAAAGTGATACCAACATTTAGCTAGACAACACTATATTAATGATTCTGCCTACATCAACAACAATCCAAGTGGTTTATCGCTAATCTAATTAGTAAATATTTCAATTTGTTGAATTTTATTTTTCTGATTTTGCACTTCTCATTAATGTTATTTTTATGTAAAAAAAAACTTTTATTTTTGCTTATCAACCCCTTTCGGCATTTACATATATCATCTAGTTCTCTTTAGTAATTGCAAAGCTTATAAAAAATAGTGGAAAGTTGTGACTATTATTTGATTAATCATTTACATTTAAGGGTCTAGTAATACATATTGAAAAAAAATTCCTTGTGTATTATGGTCTTGATTAATCTTCACATTAAAAAAAAAAACTAGCTCTATTTTTGTTTTGTGTTTTTACTTGCAAGATGTGTTTATGATGTCAATTTCATCTCTAAGTTAGTGTTGCAAGCATTGACGTAATGATCATCTAGTATCTAACCTTAAGTCTATAATTATCATGGATTTGATCCATAGTGATACCCTTAAGATCATTTGAGGGGAGCTACAACTTATGCAAATCGAGATGACCAACATGACTAAAAGAATTTAACCCTTAAAGGGTTCTCAAATAGGGCACCCAAAGACCAATAAAAATTACATCAATAATCATTATAAGCAAGTCCACCAAGGACACCACTAGTAAATATATCATTTAGGTTATTCTGGTCATGATTACCCTGATAAGCGAGTAATGAGACCTAATAAAAGAGAGGCTCCTATTTTTTATAGTCGTCATGACCTTTGGATTTTTACGAAGTGGATTTGTGACATGAGTCATTTCTTTGATTGGTCTAACTTATTAGAAAATAAAAGAGTTAGATATATTAAGATGAAACTCATTGATACTACCTAACTTTATTGGGAAAGTATCGAAGACAATTCGTAAACCTCCTATCACTAATTAGAACGAGATGAAAAAAAATTACAGGAGAAGTATCTACCTCAATCTTATAAAACTAAACTTTTAGACCAATGTAATAGTCTTAGATAAGGGAACAAATATGTCAATGAGCACAAAGTATAGTTTGATAAGTATAAGATGAGATGTGTCATAAGGGAGGATGAAACCATAATTTTAAGTAGGTTTTGTAAATGTTTAAATGATGATTTTAGAAAAGAGATCATGCTTCTAGGTGTCTTCACTTTTGACCAAGTTTATACTATAATGCAAGATTATAAGTTAATTATAAAGAGTCAATGAATAAAATGCAAGGACCTCACAGTACCCTTATTAGTTTTTAATTTGAAAATAATAGTTCTTCTGTATTATGTGCTTTACCCCTACAGACTTAATTCTAATAATGTCTAACTTTCTAATAAAGATATGGGCAAACAAGTTGTAAAAAATATCTAGGTTGAGTTCAAAGGTCTAATATGCTAAAATGTCAAGGTTTCGATCATATCATCGCTAACTATACCATTAAACCCTTAGTCATAAGGATATAAGTAAAGAGGTAGATTATAGTACTTTTAGAAAACTTTTCTTAACTCGTAGTCTATTTTAGTTGTAGAGAAAGTTTTAGGAAACTTTTCTATTAAATTGCATGAAGAAGTAGGTGTGGTGTTAGAGGAGTCTTATAATATTAATCCTTTTGAACTACTTGATTTCTTACTTTTCATGCTTGATGTTTAACATGTCATAGGTTTTGAGCGAGCTCTCTAATCTCTTTTTCTTTATAAATAAAGATAAAGATAAAGATAATTTTAATTTACAAGGTCATGTCCAATCCATATCTACTCAAGTTTGGAATAGTGTTTGCTCTGCTCCGCATCTTCAATCATTTAGTGTTCATGTTTTTACTATCCTAAAAAGCATGTAAGAGTTATTCCTATGTTTTCTTATGTTAAGTTGTTTAAGTGTCCATTTGGGAATCACCAATTTAGTTGTGGCTTTTAATTGTGATTATGACTTTTAAGTGTTTGCTAATACTTTAAAAGCTAATATCATAACCTTCTCCACATGTTATTTTTAAAAGCTATAATTTGTAGCTTTTCAAAAGGCACAACCATAGTTAAAAGACACAACCACAACTAAAAGCCACAACTTTCCCAAATGGTCCCTAAGTCAGCTAAGTCTTTTGCATATAGAGTTCATAATTTGCATATTGAGATCATAAAACAATCTCAACCAAATAATAAATAAAACAAACTTCAAGCTGATTTACTTAAGTATGACATTTAATGTTTAAGATTATTTTATGACACAAATTAAACATGGAAGGTGTCCTTTAGAAATCAATCAAAATTTACAAGCGAGTAGTGCTAGATAATTCAAAGTATTATAAATGATTGAATTATATAGTGATGTTATTAAACCGCTATCAAACTTTGATATTAGCTTTACATTTAACATGAAGAAATTCATTATATATAAAAATATAATGATTCAATCAAACCTTTAGCCTTATTAACTTTATTATCGACAAAAAAAATATATTAATGCTATTTTGGATTCACAAATTGTTTTTACAATGGATGATAAATTTTGGTGAATCCCAATTTATAGGCTAAACGATCAGATTCAAATTATACTTGGATTGCAAAAGAGACATCACAATAACTTGATCTTGATTTTTAGAAGTATTATTGGAGCCGTCTTGAACTACGTTTGACATGATCGAGTTTCTCCAACCTTAAAAGAGTTGGTGGAAACACTAGATCCATGTTAGAGATTATGTAAATGTATGGATGGAGATGTGAAGGATAACCTAACATGTCACTCTTTGATTGAAAGATTGACCACTAGCCCAAATTATTAGATTTTATTTAGTTTTATTATTGGACTTTAATTTCTGTTATTTTGTTAGATTTTTATTATTTAGTGAATTTTAAGTCCAAAATTGATTTTGATTAGGCTTTTACTATTTATTTATAGTTTTTGACATTATGATTAGTTTTTGACAATCAAACCCTTAACTGGCTATCAAACTTATTTTCTTCACAATTAAGTCTCTAATTTGACCAATTAAACTTTTTAAAGTCTAATTTCAGTCCTTAAACCTTATTTTTTTTCAATTAACACCCAAATTGACTTTAAAAAAATTAATTTTCCTTGCAATTAAGTCCTTAAAAAAATTAATTAAGCTTTATAAAATTCTCATTGAGTCCTTTCTCATCCAAATTTATATTTTTTTACCCAAAATAAAAATATTTTCACCAAATTGATCTTTTATCAATCAGAATTGGGTCGTTAATTTTATCAATCTTGTACATTCTTGTCCTTCAACTTTTCACTTGTCAATTTGGTTCTTCACTACTGACTTGGACAATCTTCTAGGCTTTCTTCATGTGTATCCTCTTGTATTTTTGGATTTTCTTTTTCTATTTTTTCCCTTTTTTTTTCTTGATTTTTTAGTGGAGTTAAAAATGGGCAACAACAGTAACAATTCTTACTTTGTTCCCTTATTGCCGACCTCTTAGGGCTTTCCTTACCCATCATTTTTCTTCATCATTCCTTCATGGTTTCACTCCCACAACAACCCTAAAGGTCCTACGAATTTGATTTCTAAGAAATTCACTTTTCCTCTAATTTCATATGATGAACTTTAGACCAAAATCTACAAATTTGACATCAATCCTTCTCCTTTTCAATTGAGCTTATAGAGTTAGGTTTAGAACCCCTTACCTGGTAATAAAATGATTTTCAAATGCTAACTAGTTGAATTTTTTTTTTTGCTATTTCTCTTTTCTTCCTTTTTGCCATGGGCTTCTTCTCTACATCTTCTTTCCCTCACTTGATTTCTCTCTTAATTCTCGTTTCAATTGTGTTTGGATTGTTATCCCCTCAATTATCTTGCCTAAATCTTTAGTTTCTCTAAAGGTTCTTAGTGTGGAACTCTCAATTTGTTTTTCTTTTCTCTTTCTTTTTTTCCATAACATATTGTTTCCTAACAATATGTTAGGAAACTCCTTGTAAAATTCAAGTTCAATATGATAGTCATATTGAGACTTATGCTTGTTAAAATAAAATTAGTCAGTAGATGATTTTACATAAAAAAATCTGAATTTTCTCATGCCATTTTTGCATGGACCATATTACTTTCTCAACTAAGTTCTAGAGAACATTTTCTTATAATATAATATATCCATCTTGCGTTTTCATCTTTTATTTATTTACAAGTTCATTATCATCTCACGATAATGTTATTAGTTTCATTTGGGGTTTCAACTAAAACTTTTTCATGTCTTTCTTTCTTTATACATTTAAGCTCATTTAATAATTTCTCTTTTATTTGCCATTTATTATATTTTTTCAACTTCCAGGGGTTTACATTCTCCCCTCCTAACAAAATTTTATCCTCAAAATTTAAATTCATACCTGCATCGGAAAACAAGCTTGGGTATTATTTTTCATATCTCTGACTCTCTTTCCCAAGTCTCTTCTTCTAAATGAGAGTTCTTCCATAACACTCTCACTAAATGAACCTTCTTATTCCTTAGTTTTTTTATGTTGTGATCAAGGATTCTTACTCGTTTCATGTGTACAGTTAAATCCTCTCGAATTTCTATGGGAATAAGTGGCAGGATTCCAAAAGGATCTAGTTTTGCTTTATGCAGCAATGACACATGAAACACGTTGTGTATTTTAGCCAAATGAGGAGGCAATATCAATTTATAAGTAACATGACCAATGTTTTCAATGATTTTATAAGGACCAATATATCCTGGGGCTAACCTGCCCTTCATTCCAAACCACATAATGTTTTTCCAAGGTGGATCTTTAAAAACACATGGTCGCCTTCCACAAACTCGAGGGACCTTCTTCTATTATCCACATAACTTTTCTACCTATCTTAAGCTATTTGCATTCTATCCTTTTATAACCTGCACCTTCTCGGTGGTAATATATACCAATTCCATGCCAATAAATTTCCTATCCCTAACTTCCTCCGAACAAATTAAGGTTTGACATCTCTTACCAACAAGACCTCAAAGGGAGCCATTCCTATTGTATCTTGATAACTATTATTGTAAGTGAATTCTACAAGTGGAAGATGATACTCTCAATTGCTTCTAAATTCCAATATATAGGCCCCGAATAAATCTTTCAAGATTTAGATGGTTCTCTTTGACTGCCCATTAGTCTAAGGGTGAAAATTATGCTCAAGTTTAATTTCATCCCCAAAACATGTTGGATGCTTGGCCATGAGCATAAAGTGAATATGGGGTTTTCGTTAGAAACAATCGACATTGGTACCTCGTGTAGTCTCACTACTTCATTCACATATAGCTTATCCAATTTATCAATCGAGTATGTCATCTTCATAAGCAAGAAAAGTGCAAAATTTGTCAAGCGATCCACAATGATCCAAATTGCATCATTCCCTCTCTTTCCCCTAGGAAATCCAGAGACAAAATTCATTTAACATCCTTCCATTTCCACTCGGGTATCATGAGTGGTTGTAATTTCTTAGCAGATTTTTGGTGTTTTACTTTCACTTGTTGACACATCCCATATTTAGCTATATATTCTAAAATTTCCCTCTTCATAGATTATATTTTTCAATGTTATTACTATGTTGGTAGTAAAAATAATAATTTTTGTCATCGAAACAAAAAAAAAATTACATTAGTAAAAAAAAGCAATTTCAATGAAAAAAATATATTTTTATATCATTTAATTAATTAAAAAAATAAATTTAAAAAAAAACAAGATTATTAAATCAAATTGTAATTGTTTTTAATGTAAAAAGACTTTTTACTTGACAGGTTAGTTAGATAGTTACTAAAAATCTAAAACGTGTAAACATTTCACTGTGTAATATGTATTGTTTACCCTTTCGCATTATATTGTGGATCTACTATTTAAAATTTTTATTTTTTTCACAATTGCATCATTTTTGTGCTAAATTCAAGGGCAATTAAATTGAACTTGTTGACTAAGGATAAAATTAAAAGATAGGAGACCGAACTAGTAAAAAATATCACAAATAGATGATGGTTTAAAAGTTCACAAAAAAAGTTTCATTTAGTCCTCACACTTTAACTATTATACATGTTCAGTCCCTTCAATATTTTTTTCAATTTAATTTTGATACAATTTTTTTTTTGGTTTCTGGTATGAGAGAGGAGAGAGAGAGAGAGAGAAGTCATTAAATTCCAGCAATAGAGAGAGAAATGTCTTTGGCATCGATTTTAGCCACCATAATAGTTGTTTTTTATGTCAAATGATTCTATTTGATGGGAGGAGTTTATATCATGTGCTTTTTTTATCTTAAAAGTGCCTAAAAAAGATTTGAGCTTAGGAAGATTTTTAGTTTCAGGTTTTTGGATGGTTTTTTGGTGTTTTCATGCCATGAATAAGTTTATCAAGGTTCCAATGGTGTTTTCTAGGTGTTTTGGGTACAAAAATAGGTTGAAAATAGGTTTTTAAGTAAAAAAAAAATCAGCCCTAATTTTCTGACTGCCATAGTGGCTAGAATCTAAGCAAAATAAAATGATGCGTTGTCTGATTTATTAAAAAAAAAAACAATTAGGGTGTACAAAATGCTACAATAAAAAAAGGCCTAAGCAAGCTGTATAAAACCCTAGGTTTTTATTACAAAAAGAATATTACAAAATAAATAATGTTTATTTTGAAGGGTCTAAAAAAAAGAGAGACTGAAATGGTTAAGGAAAGATGATTAGGGCTAAAAATGAGAAATGCAAATAATAATAACTAGTAAAATCAATTTAAGGAAAGGGTTAAAAAATAATGATAAAAAGAAATAAAAGGGAAGTATCAGTCTCTCTTGGAAAAAGAGAGGAACCGTTACTTCAAATACAAGAAAGAAGGGAAGGGAAAGCTCTTCTGTAACTTTTAATCTAGAGAGAGAGCATATTCAAACAAAAAACATTAAGAGAACATTTAGAGAGTAAGTAATATGAGACATTACTTAAGCAAGAATTCAAAAAAAAAAAACAAAATGGGAACTCAATGGATTAAAGAAAAGTAAGAAGAATTGGGGAAAAGAGAAATCATTCAAAAAATTAGTCAAGAAGTAATCTATTGATTTCAATACTACTTGTTAAGGTGTCTTAACCTCTCTATTCTTCTTTTTTACTCAATTTTGAAGAGGAATGGAAAAGCCCTAATTTTATCTGTAAAATTAGAGTTCATGTAGATTGGAAAAAAAAATATTGTATTTTGTAGAGATTCCTTTAAATAACGTTGGAATAAGTAGTAATTAGGAGAATTAAATCACAATTTGAAGCGAAATCTAAAGGCGAAAGCCCTAATTAGATTCGAATATTTAGGGAAAAGTTCTAGGTATAATATTTTTTTTAAATTTAGGTATGATTATGATTGTATAACACAACGAATGTGATGAAATTGAATTATTCATGAAAAAACTACAAGGAAATATGAGTTCCTTGAGTTCTTGAATGTTAGGATTTGTAATGTTAGAGAATATGTTCTTTAAGAAATTCATTTTTGGTAAGTTAAATAAGTAATTTGCATGAGTATGATTGATCTTAAAATGAAGGAAAGAAACTCAAGGTTTTGGGGATGAAGGTTTGGCTAGAGAGAAAGGGAAGAGGGAAACTTTCCAGTAGCTGAAATGGGCTAACTGTTTTGAGAAATAGATAGACCAGTTTAAGAAACGGTCATATCGTTTTAGCTACTATTTTTTGGTAGTCTAATTTTGTGTTTTTGTATTTTATTTATTTTTCTTTGAATCCTTTGGGCTGTGTAAGGAATAGAAGTGGTTATTATGTGGAAAAGAGAACATAAAATGTGTATGCATGAAATTAGCTTGTATGATAGTATTTTTTTTATTTTGGAATACTAAGAGTTTGAAAACTATTTGTGATGATGTAAGGTTACATGTATTCGTGAGTGACAATTTACTCAAATTAATAAAAGAATATTAAGAAGGTTACATGGTAATATTTAAATAGCAAAATTGATGTGAGATTATATGTGGTGCAGGAGAGGCATTGATCGCGGGACCCAGGCAAGCGGGAATAGACAATGAGAGGAACAGGTAAGTGCTTGTCACCTCAACCTTTTTAATTTACAATAATTCATATAAGTTATTATTTTTCAATATTAAGAATATTGAATGTACATATGTGTTATGGAATGATAAAGATTCATGAAGTCTTGATGTGGAGATTAATATTGACAAGTGTTGTGTGAAATTAAATCGACCATATGAAGGGGGCTTAGATGAATAAGTTGTTATTTATAAGATGCTTGGATTGTTGAATGAAAAATCAACCATATTAGTGGGGTTTAGCTAAATAAACTTGAATTAAAAGAACAAGTACACATGGTTGTGTGCATGATCATCAGCCATATGTGTGGAGCTAAGGTTAAAGTCCTTAAGAGGACAAAATGGATGCATTTTATGCATGAGAGTCAACTATAAAGGCGGGACACTAAAGTTGTTAACATCAAGTTGATCATGAGGAAATGTGGACTTGATCATAAAATTGATGTACTGGTCATAGGTGTCAAAACTCATTTCTAGGTTATTTCTTAAATTCATCTTCTTTCTTTTTAAAACAAAAAAATAAAATAATAATAGCAAGACCGACACCAAGCTGTAATTTTGGATGGAATTGAAAGCCTAATTGTATCCTATTTTACCCAAAATTGGAGAAACAATGCAAATTCAAAGTCAAGTTAAATGATTATTGTACGAATCAACATAAAAATTAAGCTCAAGAACACAATTAAATTTTTAATAGGTCAATTTGATTTAATCATGGGCCAATTAAATTTTAATTATGTATAAGAATTAATTTGGGTCCATTTGAATGATTTAATTAGGTGCAAGGACTTAATTATACTTTAAATGGGTTAAATTAATTTTATTAAGGGCTTAATTGGTGAAAAAAATAAGTTTGTGAGCCTAATTTGGATTTAATTGAAAAGATTAGAATTTTAGAAGATTCAAAAAAAAAATTTCATTTCATTTTTTTTTTTTTACATACGACCAAATCCTAAAAGTTTTCCAAGCATGTTTTTATAAAACTATGACTCTCGTTGGCCAGCCGAAAACATGTGTTTTGTTTAGTCATATGAATTGGGAAGGAGATTTTCTAGTCTGTGGTTGAAGCTCCCCATCTTTTGACCCACCGAAGCTAATACATGTTTGATGTCTCCTTTTTTGGCTAATAACAGCCCCTTATGTAATTCCACCTCTTTTTGCTAGCTTCATAATTGATCTTCTCTAACTTGTCGAGAACTCAATGGTAACAAATTTACCTTCTTTCCATTCAGCATGAAAGAATAGGTGTTCTTTCGTCCATTGTAAATCACATCATTATCAAACTACCATGGACAACCCAACAACACATGGTTAGCTAACATCGGCGTAACATCACACAAAACCTCATCATGATAGGTGTTAATGGAAAAAGGTATATGAACCTGCTTTGTCCCTCGAATCTCTCCATTCTCATTCAACCATCATAAACTATATGGCTTGGGATGTGGAATGGTAGTTAAACCCAATTTCTCCACCAAAGTAGTTGACGCAACATTAGTGCAACTTTCATTATCAATGATCATCCCACACACTTTATCCCTAATTTGACATCGAGTATGGAAGATGTTCTTGCGTTGCTCATCACTAATGTTAACTTGTGCATTCAAAACCCGTTGCACAACCAATAAATCTCACTTCACTAGCTCAAAATCCTCTTCTTGTTCAACCACTTGTATCTCGTCTTCATCTTTAGTTTTG
>Ga0325405_1006969_pt1 | contig 11399 bp, 5 predicted proteins | sample PopdelMetagenome_21_FD_205663 | JGI IMG/M metagenome (GOLD analysis project Ga0325405, IMG submission 205663) | Populus deltoides microbial communities from Bellville, Georgia, United States - Xylem-Control-R2 | ecosystem: Host-associated > Plants > Phyllosphere > Stem > Wood/Secondary xylem...
CATGGCAAGCTAGCTATTGATTAGCGCCAGTTTATTATATATATGTTTTGTTTATGTGCAGACATGATCGTAGGAAACAGCTTAATTGCTACTAAACATTAGTGATCAAGTATTGAGATGATGTTTGATCAATTGCAACCCGGATCGGCTAGGGAAAACTTTTCCCATTCATCAAAAGAAATAATTACTGTTCGTGGTTTCATTACAAACAAAACTAACTATTCCCTAACTGGTAAGGATGAGTACTTTGTTTTGATACCTTGATTATGGGGGCACTGTGACAAGGTACAATGAATCATACCCTTAATTTCCAAGCGATCGTTCAAGACGGCAATGATCCATCACCAGAGTTACCCAATCCCAACCAAAAGAACATCACAGACACTGCGAAGCTCCCAATATTTGAAACAAGATCAATCGTCCAGTTGATATCGTAACACTCGTCTAATTGAAACAATCTCAGTCGAAGCATCTAGAATTATATCCCTTCTTTGACCGAACATCAGCATTCGAGACCTCAATTTTACCTTTGTGAGAAGATGATCATCGTAACATCCGATCGACTCCAGTCCCTTCACTTGATGTTCAGCTGCTGTATACCGTAGTACGCTCCACAGAAATGATACTGCCTGCCTAATCAGTAACGGTGCTGATCTTTGGAGTTGGTGTAAGACTAGAGGGAGAGAACGTTTCTGTTGATTTGTAGCTGAAAAAGTTGGATTTAAAGCTAACAGGAGATCGGTGCCCTTGTTTATAAAAAAACAAACGAACGAACAAAGGAGAATGTTAAACGAAGCGTTAATGAACTTAGCCAAATTAACTAAACTCAAATTATAATTATGCTTGGAAAAATTAATATAGATTATGACAAAGCAAAGCACCAATAAATACTTAAATAACACTTTTTTGGATCATTTAACAGAGAATCAACATAAATTAGAAAAATATGCTCTTTGCCCTTGTTCATTATATCCAAGAATATCTCCCCTTGGAAAAGAAATCAATAAACCACCAGTCCGCCATCCTTTCCAATTTAATGGGCACCAAACCTTTCTCTTTGACAATCTTAATTATCCCACACCGGCTCTTTATTCTTCATCATCACAGGCTCAGCCAAGCTCAATCTCTTCGAACCCGTAATCTGCAATATCAAACTGCTCGGCCAATACCTTCTACAAATGCTTCCACTTGAACACAATATTCTCATTACTGCAATTAAAAGCTTATTTTTTATATGGATCCCTAGCTTCCCAAATCTGCATCAGAAGCATCCGAATAGGCCTCCCGCCCATTCCAATTCCCTGGAAACATATATCAACGGAAGATGTGGCATATACCTTCCCCGGATCTGGAGAAACATGTGCCAGAAGTTATCATCACTTTTGATAATCACATAGCCATCATCTGCATTAGATTCAAAACTCCAATCAAACGATGGAATGTATATGGTAAAGTTTGAGAAATTAGACAGCTAGGGTTATACAGTTTTGTGAAATTATAAGATTTGGCGAAGATGTGGCTTGCGGTTTATTCTTGGGGACAAATCTTGTATGCTCCAGCTTTTGTTTCCTTTCTTTATTTGAGCCTTACGGCGTCATGGTGTTTTATATACTGAACCAAACTCCGGTCATCGAAAGCAAAAATTTTACTTCTGTTGTTTTGCTATTGTGATTAGCAACAAGAATCTCTCAACCTATAATTAAGAAATCGAAACTGATTTCCGACGTAACATATTTTCGGTGACTAAGCAAATCTCACTTCTTCTTTTTTATTCGCATTGAGACCTAATTAGTAAAAGCAACTAACCATATAACATATAATGTGTAAGAAATTATAGTACAACGTGAGTATCCATTAATTATTCGATATTCTATTTATTCAAAACCGATCGAGTCTTATAAACTATTTGATATATCACATTATTATATAAATTGAGATGATCTAAATAATTTAATTAGTAAAATAGAAACAACATAAAAAAAATAAAAATCTTTGATGCAATACATAAATTAATATAATAATTAACTTAATTTAAATGGATAGAATATCAAATGGGTGAGGGCTCATGATACGGTATTAATTGAAGTTTTTTTTCCAAATTAATGTAAGGTGGGCGTCTCCATCTCCGGAATCTCCGGCCACTCTTTTTAAAGTGTTTTTTTCTTAAAAATATATCAAAATAATATTTTTAAATTTTTTAAAAATTATTTTTTATATTAGCATATCAAAATATCTATAAACATAAAAAAATAATTTGAAATAAAAACCAATAAAAAAATTTAGTTTTTTTTTAAATTACTTTTAAAACACAAAATTAAAACTAAAACTAAAGTCTAAAAGCTGAGAGTAATTCTGATAAATCTTTCAGCATAGGGTTTTGAAATATCAGTAACCAACCCAACGTGTATTACTAGTAAATATCTAAAGATCAAATTAGGTAGCTGTAGGCCCACCTGGTTTTGTACGGGAGAGAGACAGAGAGCGCGCGATCATGAGACATTGACTGCATGTAAATTACCAGTATTAGTGGTCCTAGTCTTTAAAACGACTACGTTATATTCTTTAATTTACCATGCAAAAGGATGCATTGAATTATTGACTTTTTATAACCACCCCCCACCCACATATATACACTCGTCCACTTCGATCGATTGCAGACTTTAATGTACATAGTGAAAGATCAATGATATTAAGTGATAATTATTTTAATTTTTACAATTTTCACATAATTTAATACACACACACACACTCTGCCACCTCGATTGCAGACTTTAATGTGCATAGTGAAAGATAAATAATATTTAGTGAGAATTATTTTTTTTTTACAATTTTCACATAATTTAATTAATTTATCACCACTATTGAACCCTAAAAATGGCAGCACGATCCATGATTAATTATGAGAATTTTGAAAACCTATGCGTTATAATTACATCTTTGGTGGCTATTGACTCTACCAATGGTTTGTATGGCGACATGGTGATAAAACCACTGCTTCTTGCCTTTTTTTTAGTGCATACACAGTTCGATCATGCATTGATCTCACACTCCCATTGTAATCGTTAATGGTGATGAATATATAAAACAACGCAAGTTTATGCGTGGTACTTTTAACCTAGCTTCAGTTCCTTTAATTATCTCGTTTTCTATCGCCAGTTTGTTTTTGAAGGGAAAAAAAATTGAGATCTTGACTCAGGGTTTAAATATATCGATTTATAGCTTGTTCACGTGTTTATTGCAGACAATTATTTGATCATGAAGATCTTGCCAGTGCTTCTCGTTGCTTTCATCTTGTTGATCTTGATTCTTGGTAACTCTAGCTGCAAGCTGATGCAGAAGTTGTCACCATGGAGTCTAATTAGTGGCCAACCGTCATCTATATTGAGTGAACCGTCATCTCTTGGTCAAAAGGGTTAACGCCGGTGATAATGTTCAAACAAGGGCAACAGCGACACAGACTAGAACTGACAGTAGCGTGATGATGATGATGGCAAAACGAACCAACCAAAGCCTTCGCAACTATGGAGGCGGATCATCCATTGACACACGTATTGTTTCCTAAATCACCATACATAAACTAAGCTTGAGAATTGAAGTCAGTGCCGAAGCTTTGATCATGTATGTCGCCATGGAAACACAGTTTGTGAGTGGCACACGTATTGTTTCCTGGGATATAGTAATCAGTTTTCACAAAAGATATTGTTTGAGATGCAAGTCTGGCTCTAATTTGGCCAGATAATATATTATATCTTGCAGGGCCGGAGAAGTAGTAGTTTCCCAAGCTAAACAGCATTTAGACTTACAGAGGCAATACTGAATTAAACATTAATTATTCTCACAATAATTTAATGAAAATGAGGGGCTCTCAATTCAAAAGGTACGTATTACTTTTTGAGTAATATTGATCATAATGTTTTTTCTCATTAATGGACTATGAAGTAAGATTTTTATAATACTGTCTCTTGAATAAAAAAAAATAATGATACGCGACTTTGACATTTGCAAGATGTGTTTAATGTTGTTTTAATATATGTTATAGGCTATTTAGTATTGATTTTCAATATATTTATTAAGAGAAGAATCTAGTAACGAATAATTTAATCAATTACGGGCCCTGAAATTAAAGACCATATAAGTTTTCAGTGATTATCATATTAGTAATTATAGTACTCAAACCTGAAATTATAGAAAAAATTAATTCTTTAATTTCAAGCTTTCATCACTAACCACCATAGTTAAATAAGGAGTTTTTAATCACAATGATGGCTATAGTTTTTATTCATTTTAATTTTTCGTGTATTTGATTAGGATTCTTTTGTTTTGTTTGTAAATTTTCTGGCTTTTGTTAATTAAGTAATGTTTTTAATGACTATAAAATGTAACTATTAGATGATTCGTAATTCATAAAAAAAAAAAAAAAATTGTTCTCACTGTCCAATAACCATCTGAAAGATAGAAAAAGCCACCTCATATTTCTCAGAGTTAATTGAAATAAATGGGATCATCGAAATAATCCAGGAAATAATATGTGCTGGCAAATTTTTATTGGTTAATTAATAAGCCCCCTCCCAGCTTGCTAGATCATCGTTTATTTTGGGTTATCACCCTGCTGGGGGTTTAGACTCCCCAAACATTCTCGAACCTCCCGGACATGACTCTCTCAAAGAATACTTCAAAGGCAAGTAGTCCGTGTGGATATCCACAATTGAATTCGAAGGAAGACAGATGCGAACCGCCCTATAATACGAACACAAAAAGAAGTGGCCACAGTGTTCTTCATTCAACAACCTCCCACCTCCGTTCCTGCCTATAAAAAGCCATTACACACAAAACCCATTCACAACATTTTTTTTATTTTTCATTTTTTTTAATCTAAAAGCCCTCAACGAGCCTATTTTCTCTACTGAAAAGAGGACTCGTATCTCTAGTTTGTTCGTGGATCTGTCGCCATCACAACCGTTCATTTCACGACCATCCAATGGCGTTAGATTCACGCACAAACTCGCGATCTGTCTCCTCTAGACACCATATTGCTCCTTTTTGGCGCTGCCTATTCCAATTTCACTTTTATATTTTCCCTCCCTAGTTATACCGACACTTTCAATTAATCTTTCCATAACAGATTTTGAAAGTTGAAAGAGAAAAGATCAGAGAGATTCAGAAGTAATCAGATCAGATGGATACGGAGGAATCAACGAGCGTGATGGATGATTATGAGACGTTGATTTCGTCGACCGCTGTTGAGCTCTTGCAAAGAGCGTGGCGTCACGAGAAATCTGCTCCGGAGATTCTTCAGTTTAAGGCTTCTTTAGTTCAAAGAATTAAAGAGCATATCTAATTAGCGGTACCTTTTCTTTTTGACATCATAAACCCCAACCTTCTGTTTGTTTCCTGAGAAAATCAAACTAGAGAGTACAATTTTTTATGGTCGCGTAAAATACAATAAAATAATTGATCGTGCTAACGTTTTGATTTTATTATTTTTAAGTAATCCTTCCTCGAGATGTTGGCTTTAGCGCTGAATTTGGAATGATTTGTTATTTTATTTTATTTATGTATTTGTTTGATATTGTTGTTGTTGTTTGTAAATACAATTATATGAAGCTAAAAAATAATAAGCCGAAATTGAATTATTGTTGCTTTTTTTTTTTTCGTCGCTATTTTGCTACATAAACTAGTCTGTCGGAAATGAAAACTGCGTCTCGGTTTTGCTTCCTAAATCATTTAAATGGAGGTGAATTTGTGTGTATTTTATAGGAACAAAATGTGGAAATATTTGAAGCAAATAATATAGATCCTCTCACTGTCTCGCTTTACCAAATGGACTTTGGATAGAACTCAATTTTTGTTGAGATCGTATCTTCGGGTTTGCCTTCAAAAGGTAGCAAGTTCTTGTGTTTTGTTACGGTGTGTCCAGAGAGTATGTTGAAGTTGATTTGCTTGTTGGGTTCGGGATGCAGATTGAGAAGTATTTATTCTATATTCTTAGAACTGACGGGTATCTTAACCGGGTTTCTAAGCAGGAGCAAATGTTTGCTAGAAGGTTAAGAGTTTGATTCATTGTCTTGTTTGTGATAAAGACATGGGGCTAGGGGTTAATTGGATTATTAATTTGTAAAGTTGGTTATGGGATTACAGGTGCACGGGTGATTTGGGAAGGCATCTTGACGATACTGTTTTGGCAAAGTTGCCTGATAATTACCAGTCCATATTAAAGCAAATCTATTACCAGTGAAGAGGATGATATGGGTACTCAATTCTTCTCTAAATCGTTTCTACATTTGTTTTGAAGTGTTGAAACATTATTGTCATTTACTAAGTATGTATGCATGTATGGTTCCAGAGCTATGTACTCTTCAATCTCATGTGGTGATGCCAGTTGTATATTGGCCCATAACATGCAGATATTTTTGTATTTTGTTTGGAAGCTTGTCAGGTAGCTTTGCCTGGTAACCCTTTCATTCCTTAGTTGGCATTTTCAATCATTATCTAAGAAGCTCAAGCTGTTTGTTGTGTTTGGAATATGCGAATGGAATATAGAAATTGTTTACATTTTCCAATAAGCACGTTGTAGAAATCCTAATATTCTTGGCAAGAGAATATTTATATGCTTTTGTAAATAAAAAAATGTTTTACCTGTAATTTTCACAATCTAAGTGACAAAGGAAGGATTTCGAGTATAGTCAGCCTTTCTATCGTTGGATGCACCCAACTATTGCTCTCATAATGTATTGATGTTATTTTGTGATGATGATGTTAATACGGTCTGGTTAATGCTTGGAATGTGCTTGTCAAACCAGACCTAAGAATGCAATTAGCTCTAACATTGCTGAAATTGCTGCTTAAGTTCCTTGAGATACTGACCCCATAAGTTGCGATGCACTTAAAGCAGTGAACGATGTCCACATCACATGCCTTATTATTCAGAAAGGCATCTAAATTCTTGGCACCGAGGAGTAGTGTTCTCTTATTGAGCTCTTTGTGTCCATGCTTTGTCCTGTCATTTTATCTTGGAATTGATGGTTTACTTGCTAATTTGCATATATAATCTGTCTGTGCCTTCGAATCTTTCTGCTCACTGAATTGTATTTTGGTGTTTGAATTTGACTACTTTTTCACTATTAGTCGTTTCCATATAAGGTTGTCACTGTCTTTCTAACACTATATGATCACTAACAACACTACGGATGATTTGGAAAGTCATCTTAATGAGACTGTTCTGTCAAATCTGCTGACATTTACCGGTCCATATAAAGCAATCAATTAGTGAAGAGTGTAATATGGGTGCTCATTCTTCTCCATATCACTTTTGTTTTTACTTTTGAAGCATTGCTGTCATTTATTTATTTGGTTCTGGTGCTTTTGATTCGCCTGTTCTGCAATTTAAAGTTGCATATTGAATCAACACATGCGAGTCTTTTTAATTTGCTTGGAAGCTTTTGATGTAGCTTTACATGTTAATGGGTCATTCCTGAGCTGGCATTTACAGAATCAGTTTCCAAGAGGCTAAGGTTGTTTGTTGTGTTGGGACTATGCAAATGGAATATTGGAATGATTTTCCTTTTTTCTGTTAAGCATGTTGTAGGAACTATAATATTCTCATTGAGAGAATATTTTTGGATTTGTGGACAAATCTGTTTTAGCTGCAACTTCCTAAAGCTCTCTATGATTCAGAGAAGGATTTGACCGTACTTGACCTTTATACTGTTAGATGTGCCAACCAAGAACTGCTATCGTGAGGTTACTCTTTGATCATAATGCCAATCCAATCATAGGCTACACAATGATTGAATTAGCTTGTTTGAAGCTTGTCGCTGCGCTCTGTTTCATGAAATTGCTGATCAAGTACCTTGTAATACTATTCCTTAGGTCATCGTGCACAAACACTCAATGATCCTCACATCATATGCCTCGATGACTGAAAGGCATGCATCTATAAATCTTAGGACTGGTGAACGTAGTGTTCTTTATTAAGCTTGTTTTATCCAAGATTTCACGTGTTATTTTATTCTAGAATTGGTTTTCTTGCTAATCTGCCAGTCAATTGTTTTCGTGGTTGTGAACTTCTCACTTTTTAAATTTCACCTTGGTCTGCTGATTATATTACCCTCTATCTTTAATTGTTTATGAAACAATATTGTCACTTTATTTGTAGCATCATATGCTCACTAACAACATCACTAGCTTTGTGCATCTCTTTTTTCTCCCTTGCTTTTGTTTAGCCTGCCCTTACTCTCATTTAGCCATCTAGTTTGTATATTTACCACGGCTGGACACATTCGTTATCTGCGAAGCCAAGCAATATCTTTGTAGCCTTGACTTTGAGCCTGGGTACAGGTAATTTAAATGCAATAATTACTGGCCTGTACATGGCAACCCTTCTTTATCGGCTGTGTTACATTTGAAATGTTGTAACAAAGAAAATGATATATTTGTTTGCTGGCGGATAAGATTTTTATTCTGTGGCAGCATGAAAATCACAGAGAATGGGAAAATAGATTTGATGTAAGCAATCCTGCTGCTCTGGGTTAGCAATTCATTGCCAGACCAACGAGCCAGAAATTAAGGATGGCTAAGTACTTCAGTGTCTGAGCAGGATGTGGCCGTTGATGGTGTCTCTCATGACGCTCATGAATGCGATGCCAAACGTCTTGTAATATTGATTTTGAGTAAGTGTCGTGTTTTTTTTTTTTTTAATAATTTAAAGTGTCCGGGCCAGTTTACGCGCACCACGATTAATTTACAGACCCACTAAAATGCTGTTTGGTAATGTGGTTGCGGGTGAGGTTCACCTGCAACCACATATTTGAGTGTTTTGTAACAGAGGAAAAATTGGTTTTCATTGGTGGGACCCACCAATTTTAACTATTGCCCACAGGCTTGGAGAAGCAGCATTTTGCTGCTTCTCGTTGTGATTTAGAGTGTGTTTGGTATTGCGGTAGCTGTTGTGGTTGTGGTTTGAAAAAAGTTGTTTTATAAAAAGTACTTTTAGTTGAGGTTAATTTGGAAAAATATATGTTTGATTAAAACTGTGGTTGAAATTGAAGTTGAACAAAAAGTAGTTTAATGTGTTTGGTTAAAAAATGCTTTTCAAATTGAGGTTATAAAAAAATTAAAAAATATATATATTAATATTGATGATTTTTAATTTAAATATTGTAAATTTAAGTACAATTATTATATTATTAAATAAATAATACTTTATATAAAATATTTTTTATTGTTTCATTAACTTATCTATAATTTCATCACGTATGAAATTCATCCAATAAGAATTTTAATTTTCATGGTTTTTTGACTGTGTAATAAAATCAGGTAAAATATCATTAGAAATGAAATTAAAATTGCGATCAAATTCTGCAAATACTATATTATATAGTGTTATTGAATAATATTAAACAATATTTTTTCAAGTCAAACATAATTAAAAAAAAAAATTCAATGGGTCATACGGGTCCAATGCACATTGGAGACATTGTTAACGTAAACAGTGCCAAGTGAATTAATTCACTGGGCACTGTTCACTTCAATATTCTTTCTTCCATGTTTCAGATCTTTCTTTCACCACTGAAAGTTGGGAATATTAGAAGAAGCATCACTGAAGATCTCCTCATCAGTCCGGAGCAACAAATCACGGGTTGACTGGTAAGCATCATTTTTTTCACTGTCACTCTCACTCTCATCCGTGCTCAATTCTCCCTTAATTTTCTCGTCAGAACTATCCACCTCCATGCATGACAATCTCTTCGAATCAAAACGAGTTTTCCTGCGTTGACGAGCCTGAGCCCTTTTCTCCATATCCATCCGTTTCTGTAAGTTGATATCTCTGCCAAATTCATCTAACTTCACTGGCAGATTTGCTTGATCTTTGAAGGCAACTAATGCAGCTGCTGCAACACTTTTCTTGAAGTGAACAGGCGGAGTGAATTAATTCCCTCTGCACAAACGTTAAGGAAAAAGCAGATAAATATTGCTTTCGGTGAACCGGCGTTTGGAACGTTAATTCTGGTGGGTCCTACGCACAGTAAATAACGTTTCTCATTTTACCAAACGATTTATTTCCGTGGTTTGCTTCAAACGCAGAAGCAACCACGGAAACAAACACGCTCTTACAGTGGAGCATGGCTCCACTGTTCAGTGAACAGTGTAGCCATGCTCCACTGTTGCACTGTTCACGTGAACAGTTGTTATTTTTTTTTTTTTTGAAAAACTAGTGTGGTTAATTTATTTTACCCGCACTGTTCACGTGAACATGAACTTCTAATTTTTTTTTTGTTTTTTAAAAAAATTAGTTTAAGGTGAATTAAATTTACTCGTACTATAATCTCAATTTTATTCCTGATAATATATTACCTAATTTTTTTGCACGCTCAAAAAATCATGAAAACTGTAGTTCTTGTCGAATAAATTTTGGACGTAATGAAATTATAAATTTTTTTTAAAAAAATTGAGTTTTACTTGAAAAACTAGTATTTAATATTATTTAATAACACTATATAAATTAGAAGGATATCGCATGATAACGTAGCATTTGTGAATTTTGATCGCAATTCCAATTATGTTCTTGCCGGGTCCAACCCAGTTAAAAAAAATTCAGTTTTTATTTTTATTTTAATTGTGTTTTATTCATTAAATTAGAAGGATATCGCTTGATGGCGTTACAAAAAATTCAATTTTTGTTGTTGCGTGCTTAAGAAACCATGAAAAATATAGTCATTGTTGGATAGATTTCGTATGTGATGACATTGCATGTAGTTTAATGGAATAATAAATAAATTTTGATATCAATATTATTTATTTCATGATGTAATAATAGTAGTTAAATCTACAATATTTAAATTAAAAATATTTTTAATTATTTTATAACCTCAATTTGAAAAGCATTTTTTTAACCAAACACATTAAACTACTTTTTCTTCAACCTCAATTTCAACCACAGTTTTAACCAAACACCTATTTTTTCAAACCAACCTCAACTAAAAGTACTTTTTATAAAACAACTTTTTTCAAACCACAACCACAACAGCAACCGCAATACCAAACACACCCTAACACCTAACCATCTAGTAGGTGGTCCAGTAGTAAGAGTTTGGGATTAAGGGGTTTGCTCCCCCTATGATATCAGGTTCGAGCCTTGAGGTTGTTAATATTGATGGTCACTGGAGGCTTACCTGGTCATTAACTTCAGGGCCGTGAGGATTAGTCGAAGTACGTGCAAGCTGACCTGGATACCTTCACATGAATCAAAAAAATAAAAATTAAAAAAATGTTCTAACCCCTAAACTTACTTGTGATACCAGAAATTAAACCAATCTAAAAGTCAATTTCTAACTAGAAAAAAGTATTAATTAGGCTATATTTAGTAGGAGGATAAATTTTAACCTCCAAATTTGTTGTTG
>Ga0325405_1006970_pt1 | contig 11397 bp, 9 predicted proteins | sample PopdelMetagenome_21_FD_205663 | JGI IMG/M metagenome (GOLD analysis project Ga0325405, IMG submission 205663) | Populus deltoides microbial communities from Bellville, Georgia, United States - Xylem-Control-R2 | ecosystem: Host-associated > Plants > Phyllosphere > Stem > Wood/Secondary xylem...
TGAAAATATAATATAAACTGTAAAATTATACATAAATGTTTTTTAATTAATTATATAGATAATTTGAGGTAAATGGTAAATAATAGTATAATATAGTTAAGATAAAAGTAAAATAAATAATATAAAAATTCAATCATCTTAAAATATATAATTCAAGTAATAATTATATCCATAGAATTTTTTTTAACTAACAATCAACAACCTTCATTCTTCTTATTATTCATCAAAATCTTTATTATCTTAAGAATTATTAGCTAATATTCTAAATATTAGTACTTTACTAGTATTAACATCAACATCGTCAATAATATTTAACTTGCACTAATTTTTGTTTTGAATTTTTATCGATATATATACTATGTTGCCATCCTACATCATGTCTAATATTATTGAAATTATTTTTTCCATTAACATGGATGTTCGAGTCAACTTGCGCGTATTTCGATTAATTTCACGAATTCTAAAGTTAACGACCATATAAGCCTCTAGTGGCCCTGAGATTTATGACACTCAAACTAGTGACATCTGAAAAGCAAACTCAGAATCTAAACAGTTGAACTACACCCTTCAATATTACTATTAGAAAAATCAATTCAAATTATTCTCAATTCAAATTATTCATCTAAACGATTCATAAAAGATTGTTAATCTAGAATTAAATTCTATACTACAATGAAGTGACGCAATCGTACACTATCAAACTTTAGCAAACAATTATTCATACAAAAAGGGAAAGAAACTATTATACAAAATTATTGATAGTCGGTCGACATGTTATTCAATCCATCCGGTACTGAAGACAAATGGTTGGAATGCTTGGTTAGTATGTACTCTATCCAATACATTCATATCTTGTCAAGCATGAATGATGAAACAATAAATGTATAGTTTATTAAAGTGAAGATTCTTATATGATCAAGCTCAATAAATCGGGCTTAATCACATTCACAGGGATTTGCATGAGTTCACATGACAAAGGAGGACAAAAGTAGGGCATAATTACACCATGGACACAATTGCATGCTAGAAACAAAGATTAGAGAGAGAGAGAGGAGGGGTCAGCCCTCCTGGGCTTTGCAAAAACTCTTGAAGACACATATAATAGTCAAGTGCTGGCAGAGCTTGGAGCAATTTCCTTTTCCTGGGCTTTGCATTTGTGTATACAGAATACTGAATATGGGTCAGGGACTGAAAAGGACTCTTAGCTAGATGCAGAAAGAGAGAGCTGCTCATCCATTTGGAAATGGAATCTTAACCCTTCTAGACTTCAAGTGTCCAAATTCACGTTCAATTTTATTAGATTTTGTTCCAATTCTTTGAGAGAAGAAAAAAACCTCTAATCAATGCAGGTTTAGAGGCTCTGCATACATGAAAACGTAAAAAAGATTGAAAGCAACGTTAGCTCCACTTGCTTGCAGGCATAACTGGGATAGCTCAGAATTCATTGCACTCACAAAAGGTAGCCAAATATTCTTTTTCTCCATCCACTAAATTCCCAACTATAACCATTGCGTCTAAATTCAACCTAGGAGTCCATATTGATTAATGGTTGGTTTTCAAGAGAATTCATACGTTAATCTTTGGAAATCATTAAATTTGAATGAGGCTCAATTTAGTAATAGCTAGAAATCGTCACACTGAAAGCCAAATCGAAAACGATGAAATGTGCCTCCAAGTATCAATGAGAGGCCCAGTCAAGCAGAGAAAATTTTGGTTGTGACAGCCAAATGTTTGAAATACCCTTTAAAGGGTCTAGTAATTTGATTCATAGCAAAATCCCTAGCCAATGTGCCTATTGATATTATCCAGTTAAAGCCTTGAAGGCTATTCCTTCTCCAGAGAAACTACAGTTTAAGAAATTTGAGTAAAATGTAGCATAGTCAGCCAGAGCAGTGGAAGGAATATATTCCATCATGGGAATTAAGAGGTTGACATAAATAAAGAAGGATCAGAGAATAGATGTCTATGAGGAGGCAAAATGCAAGTGAATTATGATGAGCTATTGTATTTGCAACCTTCATTGAATACGATTATTCATTTCAGCTATAAATAGGCTTCAAATACTAGGTATTTGCATTGCAGATATACGAGAAGAAGAGTGGTCAAATATGAAGATAAGAGTGCTGTTTTCTAGCCAAGGATGACTTGCTCGTTAGCCCTTGAAAGATGTTTCAAATTTAGGCTGCATATGCTCAGAACCTTTTTCTGGCTTCAGGCAATCATCTTGGCTAAATGACAGGCTCTTCTCATTCATATTAGGCTTCTCTTCTTACCATGACAGTCCTCCTACGACATGATCTTGGTGTCAGTTAATTTCCTTTTCTTAAACTGGGTTCAGCACACACACACACACACACACACACTGTCTAGAACCAATGGATCCTAGGAAAACTCCTTGGCTATGCTGAAAGGCTCTTCTCTCAAATGTCAGTCCTTCTTTTCTTCTACCATAGGATCTTGACATCAGCTTGCAATCTGATTAACTTTCATACTTCATAACAGGCACATAGCGCCGGCAAAATGCACAGACATAAATGTTGTGTTAAAAAAATAGATGGTGGCCGAATCCCTGCAATGTTTCATTACTAGGTTTTAGGATGCAGCGTTTCTTTCTCCATCTTGTTTTGCAGGTCATTCATAGTCAAGATTTGCAGTAGCCTTATAGCATTGAAAAAATTACTGTAGTGTGGTGATCTAGACATTTATAAATTTTAGAATTCATTTCTTCATATAATTAAAAAACTCTAATCAATGGATATTAATTCCAAAATTCCTTTTGCTTAACATCTTTATTATCGAGTCGATACTGCATAAAATGCAGAAGGCTGCAGACTAGCTAGCATGCGAGATAGGAAAGTGAAGGGCTTGTCCAAGAAAACTTTCTTGGATAAATATAGATAGATCAAAAACATGTTCGACGAAAAATCTGTTACTATGTGATTTCCAAGATTAAAGTTTCTTACGCGTGCATGAAAGAGAGAAAGAAGCAGGCATTTGTTGATATGGCAAGACCAGCCTGAACCAAAACTGTGATCGTTATAGTCAGCTTGATGTTTTCGTTCTGTTATTTACAGGAAAAGCAATTGTTACCTAATTTATTTCTTGAATAAATATAGATAACTACAAGTTTTCATTTGTAGTTATTTATGAACATCCTTTTCAAGAAGTTCTCAAGTCGAACAGTTGTTCCTCAAGTTAATACGAGGGACAAAGAAAGATTCGAAGAAGCTAATGAAGGATGCTTGTTAATGAGGATATATTACTAGGGGTGAATAAGGAGTCATGCAACGACCAGCTAAGGCTAGATTAAAAAAAAAAAAACTCAGGAAATAAACAAGCAGCAATAAACCTCCTCCTAATCATGGATTTAGTTATTGTTATTAGCCATATCACAGATTACGCAGCACAAAAACTATTTCCCAAAGGCAAACCATGTCATCATGCATGGTGAATAAAATGTTATGCTCAATAAATCCTAAATGAACCTCTAGTTGTAGGGTATCAGTATAACAAAGTGTTAGTGTATATGCCTTGTAACTAATTAGTTGGTTAAACGTGACATTGATATATATAAATATATTTAATTTAATAATAAAGGTTTATTTATCTTTAATATTGATTAAGTATTTTATTAATGAATTACATGTTTGATCAATGAATCTAAACTAAAAATAAAGTTCTTGGGATAAAAACATTTTGCAAAAAGAATTTATAAAATTGTTATAATTATGGAATTCATATTGCATCAAAGCATTGTTCCTAAAATGTTCCTGATCAATATTCTATTAAGACTAGATATTAATTAGAGATGTTGAGATTAATATATATTATGTTTTTTTTTTTTTGTGAAAGGAAGAAACTATTCTTATAAATTGAGGTATGAGGGATACCTAGAGCTAATATGTAAGTGCTTGTCAGATAATATGTTCACTGAATTAACTCGTATGAGAATTCTATATGGAGAGATCAATTGTGTTTATAGAAAGGCTCACGTGATGGTTGTGTAAGTGATTCTTAAACTTAAGATCACTAAGTTATCTTATATAAGAAGTGTTATGTTTTGATCATGTTACACATTGTCTTAATCAAGGGTAATAAATTGACAGTTTTTAGGTATAACATTAACTATATAAAGGTATTTAAGTAATCAAGAGAGGATTCATCACCCTTGGTGAATTAGAAAAAAAAAATTCATTTGTTCTTAAATAGTATTGATTGTAAATCCTTGCGTAAGGTGAAATGAGATTTGTAAAGAGTTTCACATATTATTTAAAAGAATCAATGACTATGGTGTTAAGAACAAACATGATTTGACATAGTAGACACACTCCATGTTATAAAATTTAAATTGCAACATTGTTAATGAAAGGATATTAATAATTACACTAAGAAACTGGTTACCGAAAGGTTAAGTCAAATTACTTATGACTTTCCTAATATTTGAAGAATCATGACAGGTTGCTAGACATTGTACTTGATTTTTAAATATAAATCAATCAATTATTAAATTGATAATAAATTAATTTGTTTAGTTTATTTAATCCTATTTCATTTAGGATTGTGATTTATATTTGTGTCAATTTATTAAAGAACTTAATGGGTCATACACATAAGAACCATTGGTCAGAAATTAAAATGTGATGATTAATCAAATATGACTTGACTGTAAATAAGTTTTAGAAATTAAGAATTAGAGTATAATTTATACATGAAATTACAATTCTAAACCTAGAAAAATCAAGTACAGACTTGATTGAATAAATTTCTAAAATTATTTTAAAAAATATATGTGATATTATTTAATGGACAAATTGATATTTTAGTATTTATATAGTTTTTTAGATTTTCTTCTAAATAGAAATTTCTTACACATTTTGGACTTCAACAAGTTTATTTCTACCACTACATTTTACTTTTGGTATTATTAAACTACACTTTCTCCATTTTTGTAATTGGTAGTGCACCGAGCTTTGGTTCATCGGCAACCTTTTCAATTAATTTTCAAGGAGTTTGTCAAAAAAATGCATTTTCTAAATTTTTTTATTGTTTAGAATTTTTTTAATTAAAAATACATTAAAATATTTTTTTATTATTTTTAATATTAACGCATCAAAATCATTCAAAAACATATTAAAAAATATCAATTTAATATTTTTTAAATAAAAAATAATTTAAAAAACATTTTAAAATACAAAAACAAACCCTACCGGTTCATCAAAGGCTGCAAAACTTCACTATTACTTTTTAATTAACTATATAGGCAGTCATTTATCCTATACGAAGTTTTCATCTATCTGTCTTTATGCCTTTAACCCATTGAACATCTCATTATCAGCAAAGATAGATGTTGATGCAAAAACCTTTACAAAGTCAACCAATGCAAAACTACCTCTCCTATCCTACTGTGGAAAATGCGTTGACTTTAGTTTGCTTTATAGGTGGGGAGCCTCTCAATTTGGTTGATGCCGAGAATTTGGAATATTGACCCAATTGTGAAGTGTGGGAAAAAGCTTCGGATAGCAGAAAACTTTATCAATCTTATAACAATTGAATCAAGAAAGGTGTCACCTTCACCTCTTGCTATAAGATCTAATGTGTTTTTTATTCTAAATTGAGGTCAAAACCATTTCGACATGGGAGAGGGTCAGTGAGTATATTCAATTATGGGGCAGCTAAATGAGAAAAGTGATCATGGTTGAAGAGAACCAAATAGTGTTACCGTTTGTATCTAATCTTTGTTCTCTGGTTAAGTATAAAGGGCAGCATGAGAAACCTGAATTCATCAAACCATTGGAGCAAGAACTTGAGAAGAAGTTCTAACATGATGAAAAGGGTCTTGTTTATTGCCAATGATGATTTGCCTGAGCTCACATTGAGGTGTCGAGCTTAGTTAAATATACAAATTTGATCTCTATTGAGGTTCCCAGGCAGTCATCAGCTTAGGTAACTTCACAGGCTTTTCTTTTTCATGCTAAGCCTTCCCTTTATCTTATTCCTCCACACGTACATGCCCTTGATTGACATGGCGTCATTTCATTGAGATGATGGTCTTGCATGAAGATAAGAGTGTTGTTCGGTAGCCAAGGACGACTTGCCCACACTATGAGACAAGTGGTTAGAATTAGCAACTTCTTAATTGGTTATGGGAAGTCTCCTTGGCTATGCTGACAGACTCTTCTCGATCATGCTAGGCATCTTCTTTTCATCCCTCAACATTCTGCGTTGTAGTCTGATAGAAATCAACTAGAAAACCACAGAAAATGGCAATGTGAAAACAAAACAGGACCGATTAATTATTTAGTTTGTTTTGATACTTGAATTTTATTTTTATTTTTTTCATTCCTAAAAGGAGATTGACTATACAAAGATGTAATGGCCACAGAGCTGCTGATTCCCACTTGCTTGCGGGCATAGCTAGAAAGATCAGAGAACTCATTTGACTGTCAAACTTTAACATTTGCTTTATCCGCCTACACTGAGAAATGGCGCCATGGTGTTAAAACTCAGATAGGAGCCCGTGTGGAAAGATGGTAGGTTTTCAGTACTTGATAGCTTGCAGAATTAGTACTACGGAATTTATCTTCATGGTAAAGGATTACAAACTATTTTTCTTTGTTTTGAAAGCACTAAATACAAGCAAGGCTCACTTTAGAGTTAATATTTGTTATAAATTGGGCCAAATCGAATATGATGAAATGTGAATCCCGATATCAAAGAGACCCTGTCAAGCAGAGAACATTTTGATAACGTTTGGCAGCCAAGGAAGACTTGCCCGTCATCGTCTTAGCTGGTTCCAGTGTATTACTTAGCACCTTTTGTTTGGTTTTGGGGAAGCACCTTGACTAGCTGACAGACTCTTCTCAGTCATACTAATCTGTTTTCTCTTCACCATTATGTTAGCGTGAGCTGTGTTGCTGTAAATACATGATTGTATGATTTATTTCCTTTATAGGTTTCAGCACATCAATATACTTAGGCCTAGAATCAAGTTATAATAGGAGTACAAGTTACCTTTTATTAGAATTGTAAAACTAGTATAGATATATATATATATATATACACACACACACACACACCGAATGTACAAGCTGAAATTTATGACAGAAAATTTCAAATATCAACATGGTATAAGAGCAGCAGCCATTGTTCATTGCAATCTTAGTTCTCTAGGGTACCTGCCGCCACCATAGACAGATTTGACAGCCTTCTCAGTCACAAGTTTTTTCTTCTCTGTCATCTCGAAATCAGAATTTGCACAGTACAACAAGAGAAATATACTCTTCCAATCACGTACCTGTCTTCCCGGAGTCTTTGTAAAATTAAATGGGGATACTGACTCATCCATCATTCAAAGATCACAACCTCCAGTGATAGGTCAACAAGTTCAATCATATAATGTGAGAAATGTTAGAAGTTGCAGAAGGAAGAAAATTAGAGAAAGAGATAGTTTGATTGAATTGTTTTGTGAAGAGCTCTGCTCACTCTGTTTTATATATTGTATATTAATTTACAAGATGGATGCAGCCTTATATATATACATCAGAGCTGCTTTTCATACTATCCCACGAGAAATGAATGACATACTGCCTACGTTGCACCAGCTGCATGTCAGGCTAAAAGGTCTAACAGAAAAGAAAAACAAAGAATAACAGACTAACAGCTGGAAATAGAAGAAAACGATTATCCTTTTCCTTTTAGTAATTTCTTATCATTGTCATTCTTCAACAGCCCCCCACAAGATGCAGCGTAGTAGTTTACGATGCCCATCTTGGATATATGAGAAGAAAGCAATGTTGCAGGGAGAGCTTTTGTAAAGACATCGGCCAATTGAAACTTTGTGGAAACATGTGCAGTCTTCAGAATTCCTTCCTGAATTTTGTCACGGATAAGGTGGCAATCTAACTCGATGTGTTTGGTCCTTTCATGGAAAACTAGGTTCAAAGCAATGTGCAGTGCAACTTTGTTATCGCAATGTAATTCAGCAGCATGAGGGTGAGAAACCTGTAGGTCTGTGAGGAGAAAACATAGCCAGGTAATTTCTGAACTAGTGGTGGCCATGGCACGGTATTCAGCCCCTGCTGAAGATCGAGATACAACTGATTGCTTCTTGGATTTCCAAGAGATCAAAGATGAACCAAGAAATATGCAAAATCCAGAAACAGAACGTCTGGTGTCAGGACAGGATGCCTAATTAGAATCACAATACGCGATTAGATCCAAAGTGTTGACAGAAGGGAAGAAAAGACCCTGCCCTGGAGCTCCTTTAAGATATTTCAGGATTTTGAAGGTGGCTGTTAAGTGAAGATTGGTGGGATGATCCATGAATTGACTCAAAGTTTGCACACTATAAGATATATTTGGCCTGGTTATTGTCAAGTATAGAAGTTTTCCAACTAACTTCCTGTAGTAAGTAGGATCAGACAGGATATCACCCTTTTCTTTGCTAAGTCGCAGAGTTTGATCCATGGGGAGTTTGGAAGGCCGAGATCCCAAAGTACCTGAACTGGCTAGGATGTCCAGAGCATATTTTCTTTGACATATTTGTATCCCTTGTGTTGTTCTGGCGATTTCAAGTCCAAGAAAATAGCGCAATGTCCCCAAGTCTTTGATCTTAAATTTGTTGTTAAGGAAGACCTTGATTTCTTCGACAATAGCAGGGGAGTCACTTGTCACTATGATATCATCGACATATACTAGCAGTGCTGTGAAAGAGTGAGTATCCCGCTTGATGAATAAACTGTAATTAGACTTGGACTAACAGAAGCCAAAATCAAGCAGGGCAGTGGAGAATTTTGAGTACCATTGTCGTTATGCTTGTTTTAAACCATAGAGGCTCTTAAGCAGTTTGCAAACTTGGTGAGGTGATCCTTGGGTGTATCTAGGAGGACGCCTTATGTATATTTCTTCCTGCAAATCTCCATGTAAAAATGCATTATTGACATCAAATTGATACAAACCCCAGCCTTGAACAGCAGCGATGGCCAAAAGGCAGCGCACGGTGACTAGCTTGGCAACAGGAGAGAATGTTTCGTGGTAGTCAATACCCTCTTGCTGTGTGTAGCTCTTAGCAACTAATCGTGCTTTTAATCTTTCAATGCTACCATCTGAGTGGTATTTGATCTTATAGACATATTTGCAGTCAATAGGTCTTTTGCCAGGAGGTAGGTCAGTCAGTATTCATATCTGGTTAGATTCCAATGCTTCCAACTCATTTTGCATGGCTGCACGCCAGTGAGGTTCGAGGATAGCTTGAGCATATGTTTGTGGCTCAGTATGGGAAGATATGGATGCAAAGAATACTTGAAAAGGTAAAGAGAATTGTGTGTATGAAAGGAAATTACTCAAGTGAAATTGTTTACCTGGAAGAACCTCAACTGTCGTGGCCTGAATTGGATTGGGAGAATTGAGAGAAACCAGCTAACAGTGAAAATCTTGTAAATATTAAGGAGCCTGTTTCATCCTACTAGATTTGCGAATAGGAATGTGGGGAGGAGATGAAGATGTGGAAATGGGAGAATGTGAGTGATCTGAGAATGAGGGGCCTGATGGTGAATAGTGATGTGGAATACTTGTGTCGCATGTTTCAGGTAAGACAGTTGTATTTGGAGACAGGTCAGCAGATTTGAAGGGTGAGCAAGAAATGTTAGTTACTGAATCAAATGAGGTGTGAATGATGTTCAAAGGATCTAAGGTAGAGGAGTAGCAAGGTTTATTCTGCTGTTGTACCAGGGGAGAAATTGTATCAGAAGAAAGATTTGTAGGTGTGTTGAAAGGAAAAATATACTCATGGAAGGTTACGTTTCTGGATAGAAAAGTGTCATTGGTTTCTAAGTCTAATAACCTATAACCTTTCACCCCAAATGGATAACCAAGGAAAATACATCTTCTTGCTCTAGAATCAAATTTTCTTCTTCCCTGACTTAAAGTGGTGGCAAAACATAGGCACCTAAAAAACTCTTAAGTGATCATAAGTGGGACTATGTTTGAAGATAGCTTCATAAGGTGATGTTTTCTACAGTAGGGGCGTAGGGATGCGGTTTATAAGATAAGTTGCAGTAAGGACACAGTCATTCTAAAATTCAAGGGGCAAGTTAGCTTGGAATCTAAGGGCTCTAGAAACATTCAAGATGTGTTGGTGTTTTCTCTCAACTATCCCATTTTGTTGTGGGGTCTCTACACAAGTCTGTTGGTGGATGATACCATTTTTGCAGTAGAAATCTGTCATCTGAAACTCTGTTCCATTATCACTTCTTAGATACTTAATCCTAGTTCCAAATTGGGTGTTAACAAGGTTATAAAATGACTCTATAGATCTTTGTATGTCTGACTTATTTTTGAGCAAATAAACGCAAGTGCTACGAGACATATCATCAACAATTGTTAAGAAATATCTACTCCGATCATAAGCAGCCACAGAACATGGTCCCCATAAGTCACAGTGTATAAGTTCAAGGTTGAAAGAAGATTTGTGTAAGCTGTGATCAAAAGGAAGTTTATGTTGTCTTGCCATGGGGCAAACAGAACATGGAGTTTCATTGACAGTAGAGCATGAGTTTTTGATTACAATAGGATCTTTAATTAATTGCAATCTAGAGTTGGAAATATGGCCTAAACGGTAATGCCACAAATGGAAAACAGGACTAGTATTTGTGGTACAAGCAGAATGCAGACGGTGAGTATCAAAATACTTGGATAATTTACACATCAAGGCAGTAGGAGATACTTGAATGTGCTGGAATTGGTATAGACCATTCTTCATTTCACTCAATGATTAGTACTTAAAAGTGCATTTTTATCAAGGTTTTATATCATCATTTTGCACTTGAAGTATCAATAACTCCTTAACTAAAGCATGTTTTATAATAACGTATCTAATAATATAAGATACATTTAATTTATGGTAAATGTTCATCTTAAATGCAGGCCGATCACATAAATGAAAGAATTGATTGATGAGTTGAAGTACTTAAATTGAAAGGACAAAGAGATGGCCAAACTTAGAAAAGAGATGATTGGTGTAGTCCAAACTTGAACACTGTTCGGTAATCGGGTGATATCTAGAGCTGCAGATCTTGGATTTAGGTCCATTTTATATGGATGGAAAGATAAGACATAGGCCTACAACTTTCATGTGAAGCCCAAGATTTAAAAAGGCCGTTTTCAAGTCCAAATTGCAGCAACAACAAAGAAGTCCGAATCTGTCCTGCAGCCCAGACACTGTTCAGTGTTCAGCCCATATCTTGAGTTCTAGAACTCCAAATGATCTCAACTTTTTACCCTGGAAAGATGAGACAATTCTCTAGAACTTTCATGATTTAAGTTTGTTCAAATTATGACGTCATCAATGACGTTTTTGGCAGACAAGAAGATAAGGATTGTCACCAAGTCAAGATGTGG
>Ga0325405_1006973_pt1 | contig 11395 bp, 12 predicted proteins | sample PopdelMetagenome_21_FD_205663 | JGI IMG/M metagenome (GOLD analysis project Ga0325405, IMG submission 205663) | Populus deltoides microbial communities from Bellville, Georgia, United States - Xylem-Control-R2 | ecosystem: Host-associated > Plants > Phyllosphere > Stem > Wood/Secondary xylem...
GAGATTCACCCCAAGGATTGTGGAGGATGGATTATTGTAATGGGGTTCGGAGTTTTATTAGTTTCGCAACATCTATTTCGAGAAATTTTAGTGGAGGCGGTATTAGGTGTCAATGTAGGAGGTATAAGAATAAAAAGTTTCTTCACTAAAATGTTGTAATGATGCATCTTCTACACAAAGGGTTAATGAAGGATTGTCTGTGATGGTATGCACACTGGTGGCTTCGTTCCGTTTGTTGCACATGCGAAATGGATGGTAAGATTAATTTTAATGACATTTAGGATTAATTAATTTGTTGTTATTTATAAATATGTATAACTTGAAACATTTTTTTTCTTATAGGCTACATCTCTTAGACGTGAGCCGAGTCTAATAGAGCTTTTTGTGGAGACGCATGTGTAGAGTGAAGACCGTCAAAAAGAGATGCAATAGTTCGGCGACAACAACGCTCAACACTTATTGATATGTTCGTTCAACCATTTTTTCTGTAAGTTATTATTTTATTGAATTGAATTCGATGATATTTTTTTTAATTTTTAGAAGACATATAATAGCCGATTGAGAGAGAGATATATAGACGATCCTTCGACCCACTCGGGTTTCGATCCGGATTTATAGATGAAGACAGAATTATCTGGTGGACCCGATAGAAATCGGGTGTATAGACTCTCCAACACTATGGCCAAGAACTTGTGGCGACCCATAGTGTCTCAACCATTGGGAGCTCCCAATCGGTATGGAGCACCCAGTCTCAGGAGTTTGTGGCATTGCATCAACACATGGCTTATCTCACCGAAAAATACGAGTAACTCTCGACGGGTTATGAACAACTCCGCCAAATAATCATGGACATGAGATCACAGATGGGTGGTACGTGTGTGCCTCCTTTTTTACCATTTAGTTCCGGGAACGACCAACCTCCTCCTTCTCCTCCAGCGCCATCATTGTTTTAGTTTAATTTGTATTTGTACAAATAAAATTGTAATGAATATTTGGATTTTAATTATATTATTCAATTTTATTTTTACATATTTCAATTTTATATAATTTTATTTGTTTAATTATTCTGTATAATTTTATATATAAATCCGTCGGGATTTTCCAGAGGCGATGGAACAAATTTATTGCATATGCCACAATCACCGACGGAATAATTCCATTGGTGACTCACCGATGAAAATATAGACAGAATCTATCCGTTGGTATTTTACAAAGAGTTGGAACAAATTTACTACATATGCCACTATCAACGATGGAAATTTCCGTCGATATAATTCCAGTGGGAATTTTTTTTGCGCCAATTTTCCATCTGTAAAACCATTATTTTTTTTTACTGATAAAATTAGCAACATATGTTGGAATTACCGACAAACTGTATATCAAAGGACTATTTATGTAGGTGAATTAGTCAGTAAAATTATCACCGACGGATTGGTAATCACACGCTGATGAAAAAATTCTGTCGGTAATATTATGAATTGTTGTAGTGGCACCTTACGTTTTATAATTAGGAAAGTTAACGTCACAACACCGACATCTACATTTAGTTTTGGGTTGCAGCTTTAGTCACACAGTGATGTAAAGAAGACAAGCCAGGATATTAGCACTGTGCTACAAGGCTCTACCTCTTTATTCTCTCTTCTTGATCTTTTTCACAAACTCAGCCCAGTAAATGAATTTCCTCTACCTATAGACAAGAAAATACAAAATTTATACTAAAAGCAAAGCCGTAAAACAAAAGGGTTTCATTGATCTTTTCACAATATGCATTGCACTAGTGTATTGGCCTGTACTCTACAGCGGGTTGATAACAATTTTTTTTTAAATGTAAAAAATATATATATATATTTTTTAAAAATATTATTAAAAAAGACTTGGGTTTGACGGCCATGCCAGAACCAAGACAGTTGGGTCTAGAGCCAAGCCAGATCCAAGGTTCTTAGGTCTCGCATGGTCACCAAACACCAGACCCAAGATAATTGGGTCTTACATGGCCGCCAAACGCCAGACCAAAAACACTTAGGTCTGGCAACCATGTTAGACCCAAGAGCCTTGAGTCTGACGGCCCATGGCAGATCCAAGACACTATAACATCAATCGGAGTAGCACAACTTGGGTATATCGGCCTAGCTTATGTGATTGGAAATAACTTAATTCTAAAAATTTTAAATGTTAAGGGATGTGATGTTCTCATAGCCTTTTTAAAATTTTAAAAGGCTTCAATCGAAGTAGCATAACTTGGTTGCAGCATCAAGTTGTGTTATTTCCTTGATTTTGTTAATTATGATAGCTTATAAATTATTTTTATTAATTATATATTTATAAGAAAAAAAACATGATTACTATAGCATGTTTGTTTTTACATTTCAAAAATATTTTTGAAAAAAAATAATTTTTTGTTTATTTTTTTCTTTGCTTTAAATTATTTTTTAATATTTTCAAATTATTTTAATGTATTAATACTAAAAATAAATTTAAAAAATAAAAAAATTATTTTAATATATTTTTAAATATAAAATACTTTTGAAAAAAAATTATATCGGTAACAACCATAAAATAGATTTCTATTGAAGGAATAACAAATTCATAAACATACAAACCAAATTATTTCAATGGGAAAATATGATTTGAATTTTTAGATCTAAAACGTTAAATTATATTTTTGTGATGGTTTGTTGTTTATAAATTATTTATACTTCTTTTATAAATAATTTTTTGACCCACCTTACTTGGATCTAGCAAACATGTCTGGCCCAAGTTTACTTGAATAATCATAACAACAACAATAATAATCATTCTAACAACAACAACAACAACAACAATAATCATACTAATAATAGGAGATAGAATTTCTATTGAAGGAATAACAAATTTATAAACATAAAACATGAATTATTTTAATGGGAAGATAAGATTTGAATTTTTAGATCTAAAATGTTGAATTGGATTTTTGTGATAATTTGTCGTTTATAAATAATTTTTAAACCCACGTTACTTGTGTTTGATAAACATGTCTGACCTAATTTTACTTGAATAATCATAATAATAAAAATAATAGTAATAATAATGAATAACAACAACAACAACAACAAAATAAAATAATAATAATAATAATAACAACAACAACAACAATACCAATAACAACAACAACAACCATGCCAAACCCGAAGTGTTTGGGTTTGGTAACCATGCCTGACCCAAGTTTAGTTAGGTCCCACGGTAGTTGGGCCATGCGAGACCCTGGCGTATAGGTCTAGCAGTCATGCCAGACCCAGACGCCTTGGTCTGACAGCCATGTCAGACCTAAACGTCTTGGTCAATCTGGCAAACCTGCACATCTAGGTCTAACATCACACATGGTTGCATACCTAAGCAAACAACAAACAAAGAGAGGACAATAATACACTTTAGTTGTCAGGAGAGAGAGAAAAAGAGAAAAAACTCAAACAATCAATCATTAGTGGCAATCCAACCACGATATGTCTACATGCAACACTCCATATAGAAGAGGGCACATATGCACATCTAGTGATATGACAGATGGACAAATTTGGCCACTAGGAAGTGTCACAGATGCCTTCTAATGGCGTTGGCGCTGCCCATATGTTAGGCCGAATGGAACACACTCCTGTAGCTTTTTGTTAAAAAAAAATACAACGTGAAAAATACTAAGACGCCTCCCATGATCCTTTTAATTACAAAAAATACCTATGTAAAAATACCAAAATATCCGTAAAGACAATGTTTTTTTTTTTTTTATCTTTTCTAAGGCTAAAAACGTTATTTACTTGTACTTGGAAATTGGGAAAACCTGATTGCCCTTGTGGAAAAAAGGCAAAGTAACATTTATCCACTTGTGAAAAGATTAGAAATTGAAAGTGAAACAACTATTGCAATCTATAATGAAATGTCTCTTGGTCTACAGTGATTTCCTCACACCATTTAGCTTTTGTTATAATATGCTGCAATTAGAAAATAAGAATGATACTACTATAATTTAACTATATATTACAGAACAAAGGGATAAATTGGAAGGGAGACAAAAATAAAACTAAAGAAACATTCTAGATTTTACTCTTTTTTTTTAATATAAATTAATCAGCTTGTTGATATACTTATATTATTCTATCTTTTTATTATCTTATTCTTATACATTTTTTAAATCTTATAATAGCTTAGTGCTATGGAGATATACGGTGTGAAGATGAGTTAAATGAAGCTAAGGAGTGCAAATTCTTATTGCATTAGGAATCCAAATCAAAGAATGAATCTTAATAGGATCTTTGTATACTCTTTGGACTATATCTGAAGCTACAGGTAGAATTTTATTATGATTCAAGTTGGGATGAAGACTAGATATTTTTCCATCCATATATAGTTAGCCTAGTAATCGTCTGGACAAAAAAGAGGGACATATTTGAAGTTAGGTCTACCGGCAAACTAATACGAGTCTAGCCTATCTTTTCATGTTGGGATAATGACATGGTATCTCATTAATAATGTGACAAAGGTCCCACATGACCAGGAAGCCTCTCTAGAAGGTCAAAGTCAATGCATAAGTCATTAGAGTCATATTAATGTAAGAAAACCTTAAAGTAATCTGATTAGAGATTAGTTTTTAACTTGGAAGCTTTTTCACCTCCTCAATTCCATATAAAACCAACCCTAATTCTAAAATAAAAAAAAAATAAAAGGGATATTATGCAAAGAACATAGGAGAGGAGAGGGAGAGGAATTTTATGGTTGAAAAAAATTATTTTTCTTTTTCCTTGTCCAAAGTTACGTTAATCATAAATTTCATACAAGTTTAGTTGCGACCTTAAAAGGTTAGTGCTCTTTGATTTTAATTGTCATGATGATTTTTGCTTAAAATTATTCTATATTTGAATGTGATACATGAATATCTTGTGTTTTTTAATGATTAAATTTGATGATTGATGACTGAAATTCTATATGATGTGCAACATATGTTTTTTGTTTTAAATCCATTGCTATTGATTAATTTATGTCAGATGCATGACTAATTAAATTAAGCAGCAAAAATATCTAATTTTTAAAGCCATGTTTGATTTTTGTTACTTAAGTCTTGATTAAATTAACTCCTTATGCATGTTTAATTATCATGAATCAATTGCATATATTTTGATCTTCATGTTGTGACATAATTAAATCTTGGATGTTTAATGAAGGTTATTATTTGATTATGGCTAATTCATGCATGGATGCTAGGTTAACTAAAAAGTAAAAACTTGTTGTTTTTCATGGTTGATTTATTTATTATCACAAATCAGATTAGAAAACATAGCTTAATTCAATGATTGATGTTTAATTATCCTTAAGAAATACTTCTTATAAAATAAAACAAACAAAACTCTATATTTTATATTTGTCGAATCCACCTCTTATTTTTTCATAATTGATTTCTTTTGTTTTCTTATCTTACTAAGTTGTTAGTTTATATCATAAACAAAAATATACTTTGAATTACTTATAATTTAAATTGCATATTAGTTATTCTATCATATTAGTATAATTAGTACATCTTTACTTGATTTGTTTTAATCTAAACTTAAATAGTTTTTTTTTATTGAGTACTTAAATTTTAATACTAGTATCTTTGTAAGACGATACCCTTACTTTTTTATACTACAAATCATTAATTTTAAGGGTTTAAATTTGCACGACTTCATAACTTATCCCTTGTACATTGTTCGTCATCAAGTAATGAAACTAGGTTTTCGATGTAAATTCTTAACTCAAAAGCAATGTTATAAAATCAGGTCTAACCTGGAGGGTCAATTTGATAATTCACCGACTCAAAACTTGACCCGAACCAAGTTTTATTTTGAAATAGTCTTCTTTTTTATGCCAAAATTGACATTGTTTCAAGGGTTTTTCTTTTTCTTTTTTTTCTAAAATCATAGATTGGGCTAACATTGTCAATCCACATGTCAACTAACATAACATGGGCTTTGGGCTATGTCGATCTCCAAGTTGGGTCTTGTAACTATGCTCAAAACATGGATCACTTATATGTTGTATCTGAACTAATTACAAAAAACAATGATTGTGATAGTTAATTAACTGTACTTCTAGACATAATGCATCATGGACATAAATAGTGTAATTATTATTTTGCTCTCCTAACAACAAAAAAAAAACAACAAGCTTAATAGTCATTGTGAGATTGATTGGGGACAATTAGGTCATTTTATTTTTAAAATGGACAATGTAAAGATTATATTATCTTTTAAAGCAAGATATTTTAAAATGTTGATCATGGGAAATTAGGTATTTTTATTCTTTTATATGCACAGTGTAAAGAATATATTTTCATTTCAAGCAAAATTGTTAAAAGACTGATACTCGACTATTCTATTTTCTTACATTTTAGAAACACAGTGTAAATACTATATTACTCTTTAAAACAAAATTTATCAAGCTTATATCCAGGGGCTTTTTTGTATTTTAAAATTGGTTTTTTAATGCCTAACAGGTTGACTTAGGTACGATTTGATCTTTTAATAATTATAAATATTATTTTTTTAAAAAAAGTTGCTGGTGCACGTGTTGTCCTATGCCAAAATGTTGCATTCCTAGGCAGTTTTGAAGTGTCTCATTATGATTTTTCTGCTGGTGTTGTGCATGTACATGAAAAGGCAATGGTTGGACTCTATTGAATTTTTTTTCCTTCTCTCTTTTATCCTTTTTCCTTTTCAAAATATAAAAGTATCATTTTATTTTTATCTGTATCAAACTTGGTCTTCATTTTTATTGTTACTATTTGTTTTGATTTTTTTAATTTTTTAATTGATTTTTTTTCTTTAGTTTCACCCCTTCATCATTTGGTTTCATTTAATATTTATATCAAATTTGGTTCTTATTCTTTTATTTTTTTCTAATGAATTTTGTTTTCAATTTTATCCCTCAATATTTTATTTCAAATTATTTTTACATCAAATTTAGTCCCCATTCTTTTTATTACTATTTTTTTGTTTTATATTTTATATTTTATTTTTTCTCAATTTTATCCTTCAGTATTTTGTTGATATAGAATTTTACTGCATTATTGTTTAGGGCTTGCTTTCTATAATGTTGGTCTCAGGTTCATGACAAAGATTATAAGTTTTAAAAGTTAACACGAGTTGACTTTGATTATTTTTAGATCCTTTTAAAAAAAATTAATTTTTTTCTTTAACATTTGATTTATTAAAAATTGGTCTTCATATTTTTTATTCACTTTTTTTGTGCATAGGGTCATGAGATTTACAGGTTAATCAGGATTGATTCAAATCTTTTATATACATATATTTTTTCAGTTTTACACTTAATATTAAATTATTTAATAATTAAACTATTCAATTTTTATTTTTCCATGCTCCAAAATAGCTTTCCATGCTGTCGTCGATTGCCAAATAAGCACAGGTAGAATCCTGAGATTCCCAAAACCAAAACCGCTGATAAAAAATAATTCGGAGGAATTGGAAGTGGCAAAACCTTCATGAATTTCTCTTCTGCTATATCAAAAGAAACAATCATATCCACTCCAGCATGGCCACTTTCTCGCATCCCCAATCAATGCAAGGCTCATCCAAAAATATACCTTGACGGTGTCCTCCCATGCGAATACCAGAATAGATGCCTTGAATTATTCTCCATGTAGTGGTTTTTAGTGTAAAGATTTCAAGCATAATTGGGACTCTATAGTAGCTGGATTCCATAAGACCATATTGTCCACCTCGTCAAGTTTGAACACTAAGCCATTACAAGATCCCAGAAACAACCCGACGGCGAAGGAGTTATTATGACTTCGTAAATTAAGACAACGAAGCTCCACTACTAGCCACTTCGAAGCCTACAGAATGAAGAGGTTTGGTTGCAACGAGGAGCCTTCGGCAGTTAATGTTGTAGTTTTCATTTGCCCTTTCGAGACTTAACTTAGCAACTGGTTCGTAGGCGAGTATATCAACAATGATACCATGAGGGAGTTTCAACATGGCTTTTCAAATTGATTTCGATTTTTTAATTGCTATTTGAGGAACTTATATGATGCTCAAAGGTTTTACTTTTAGTTTTTTTTTGGAAAGTTTTGTTCATCGTTTGGTGGTGGAAAAAAATAGTTATGTCTAATGCCATCATGTACAATGGCTATAATGGAAAGAACAGAGGGATCTGGGATCCTCTTCTCAACATTATATATGAAAATTAGGTGATGCTACAAGAGGCCATTGCCTTTATAGAAGATGAGGCTACCTACATGTAATTAGAGGTTTTGGCTAGAGCATGTGCTACTTAATTGCAATGTCTAGTTGTCTACTAACAGACACCAAGAAGATAGCTTGAAGCTTGAAGGAAAATGTCACTCACAGTGCTACCAAGGCAGGTGTAATGACTCGTAGACCAACATTCATAGCGAAAACAAGACTATAAAGAATTTTCCTCTCCAGATTCGAAAGTGGTAATATTTTCCTAAACAAGTTAGATTTGACATGTAATCAGAATTAAGAGGCATAAGTAATTACAAATCTACTCAATTCATAGACAGGGAACTTTCAAAAATTGGATCCATGAGGTTAGGAAATCTTTGCATAGCAAAATGAAAGTTCCAAACAACCAGTCTCATGTAAGGTCTGCAGCCATGTAGAGGGTGGGATATTTGGCTTTACCCAAAAGCAAAGTACCCTGATTCGTAGTAACTAGTTAAGCTACAGCAAAGTGATCCAAGAAATACAAGAAGCATAAAACGATTAGTATTGCTGGGGAACATTCTTATATTGACTAGAAGTGCAGTCCCTTGCCCAATGTCCTGGCTTACCACATTTGTAACAAGTACCAGATGAACCAGAACCTGCTCCAAATGTAGCAGGAGAATCAGACGTAGACATGCCACAATCTTTTGCCCAATGGCCTTCCTTGCCACATTTGAAACAGGAAGATCCGGTTCTTGCACCAAAGCTTTTGTTGCTGGAGTCATTCATGTTGAAGTAGACCTTGGGAGCACTAGCTTGAAGACCAGCTGATGCAGTATTATCATCGCACCATTTGAAGAAACCACAACCTCCCTGCAAAGCAACCAAAAGCACATGACTATCAGATAAAGCTGCTCTGTCTACAGCATTCCAATTCACCAATTGTTCCAGTAGGGAGGGGGGGGGGGGATCAGATCATGTCATTGAACCACCGAATGGCAAAATGAGAAACATTGACTATAATTTACAGCATGTATAGTCTATCTCAAGCATGCATAAACAATTCAGCAAAAAATTATAATGAAACAGAGAGGATCTGTTTCTCGGGGTGCCTTTTTCACCAACAACCATCCCTGTCAAATATTTCACACATGAACCCAACAATAGAAAACTTACATAGTCAACAATCCATAGCCAAAGAAATTCCACTGCTTTCATTTATGTTAATCGCATTTATGAAATATGCCATTGAGCTCTTAGAATTGTCAGCTAACAGTTCGTGCCATATAATGGTTATCTGACCTGTAAACTACTTTGAAATTGACATCAAATTAACCATTTCCAACAGGTCACAATCACAAGTTCACTGACTCCAATTTTAATGTATACTTTTCTTCTTATCCACAGGCACTGAAATGCACTTCATCATAATGACCTCACAGGGGAAAAAGATATAGAACTATGGCTTTCCATTGAATTAGAACAGAAAAAATAAAGAGCATGAAGGACAATTAAAGGGTGCTTTGAGATTTCTTTGCAGTAAAAGGGGAAAGCTGAGACATGAAGCGGTTATAAACTTATAATGCCTGCACATATAGCATATGATATACAAACAATGGTCACATTTTGCACTGCAAATACTTAACTATTCACTACGAAACAACCGTGAAAATTCACAAAAGAAATCTTATTCCACAATAACTATAAACACTCGCTTCAAAATCCCTTCGATATTTATCATTCTCAACAAGCCACAACCACAAGTTCACTGCCTACAACAACTACAATGCCTCCATTGCTTATTATGCACATTCAGAGCAATGCATCTGTTACCCCCATCTACTGAATCACAGCCACATCAACCACTAAACCTAATATATGTACTCATATCTACCACTAACAAATGTTTATTTTATTATCTTTCACCTACATCTTTTCCACCATACACTCTTTTAACATTCAAACCCTCCTTGTCCTTCAACTCTCTCTGTTAAGGCTCACAACAGTAAAGTAGAAATCCAAGACACGAAGCAGTTCACATTGGTAGACAATTAAAATTATAAGCTGTTCGAACAAAATCCACTTTTGCACCAACAATTACCTTCTTTCCATTATGAAACAACCATGAAGCATGGACCATGGTTATAAGACCCGCCCAGGGTCCAACCCAATCTAGGGCTTGAGTCATTAGTTGGCCAGGTCAAACCACGGACAGAAGGTTTAAAAAAAATTAAACAACAAAAACAGGTAACTATGTTGTTTTGGTAAAAAAAAAAAATCCGGTTGCCAGACTCCAAGACAACAGGATCACCAGTTTGAATTTTAAGTCAGATCAGGTTTTATAAATGAACGGTCAAAATAATTAAATAAAATCCCAATTCCAGAATACAACTGGATAATTTAAAAACACCCAAAAATCTTCCATATGCAGAAAAGTAGGTACCTACCTGATTTTCAGGACATTTATAGAATTGCTTCCCATTATTGTCCCCTTTTCTACATGTCAAAATCAAGCAAGACCCAGCTCCACATGAACATTGAAGCTCAGGAAACACAGAATTAGACACAGAACCATGGCTCCCACCCCCACCGAACCCACCACCATTATTTTCCGCTGGAGATTCATCACACCATTGAAAAAATCCACAACCCCCACTTTCCTACACAAAAGCAAAAACAAAGAAAACTCCTCAGTTTTAACGCGCACGAATGTAATACACGCACGGTCAGGATACGAATCTTTACCTGTCTTTGAGGGCATTTGTAGAAATCCCGCCCGCGATTCCTTTCAGTATTAGCAGTAAAAACATTACAAACACCCAACCCACAAGGACACACCTTCTCGGGAGCCACCGCCCCACCGACACCGCGAGCATTGTAATCAGGAGGAGGGAGTTTGGAAGAACCAACGGCTTTGATTCGCTGTTGCCATAAAGTACTTTTACTTCCTTTTAAAGCTGCCATGTAGTCCCCTTCATTTTTGTATTCGTCCTTCACTTTGATCGTCGTCGTCGTGGTTTTGGTGTTCTCTTGGTTTTCGTTGAAACCTACGGTGGTGATTTTGTGGCGTTTGATGCTGGAAGCGGAGAGAGCTTCGGACTCAGCTTGAGCAACTTGAGAAAGGAAATCATCGTCGTCTGTGTCTTCGATTTCGATTTCTGTTTCTCTTTTGGATTTCATTTGAAGGGTCTCTCTCTCTCTCTCTC
>Ga0325405_1006976_pt1 | contig 11393 bp, 18 predicted proteins | sample PopdelMetagenome_21_FD_205663 | JGI IMG/M metagenome (GOLD analysis project Ga0325405, IMG submission 205663) | Populus deltoides microbial communities from Bellville, Georgia, United States - Xylem-Control-R2 | ecosystem: Host-associated > Plants > Phyllosphere > Stem > Wood/Secondary xylem...
TGAATGGTTTCTTTATGTTCTAATCATTGCCAATAACCTTTACCACCATAGGAGAATGGTCTGACATACCCGAAGGCAAAAATCTCGCTTCCGACAATGGGAAGTTCAGATTCCACTTCTCATTGACAAGCACTCTATCTAGTTTCCGCATAATCAGATTCTTAGGACATTGGTTCGACTAAGTATAATGCATACCTGAATACCAAAGATCATCTACTTTCGCTTCTTGAATACATGTATCCAATCTGTCCATAGTACCAGCCCACGTAGTAGACCCTCGTAACATGTCTGACTGGTTGCGGATAGCATTAAAGTCACCCATAAGAATCCACGGGGTTGATTCCCATCCATCACTACGACTCACTATATTAGACCATAATGCCTTACGTAAGGAAGCATTATTGTCTCCGTAAATAATTGAAGTATTGAAACAGATATTGGTAGCTAATATAGTGACAGAAACATGAATAGCCTGGTCTGACTTTCAGAAAGCATCCACCTTCACCGTATCAACATTCCAACAAACCCAAATACGACCACGACAAGAGAAATCATAATTATACAAGGACCAATTACGCAGAAGAAGTTGAGAAACATTATCTTTATTCTTGTCTCTAACTCGAGTTTCAACCAAACCAAAAAGAGCTATCCTCTCTTGATGGATGAGCCGACACAATGCTGAATGTTTTATAGGATCATTCAAACCTCTAACATTCCAACATCCAATAATCATAGGAAAATAGAGAGGAGTACAAACAACAACACAAAGATTAACTTGACGTGGCCTCCGGAGAGGAGCCAGATTTCTTATTCTTCTATGAAGAGGCTTTTAAACCCTTTTTCTTTTTCTCTAGAGAGTCTCTAGCCTTAATAGCTAACTGATTAACAGTTTCCCTTTCAGTGGAATTCAGGGTTTGAGGAGTTGTTAGGATCGTTGATGTCAACTCCTTATTGGTTCGTTCCCTATCTGTATCACCTCCCATTGCGTCCATATCTTGATCTAAAGCAGTATTTGTAGCCCCCTGCTCCTGCTTCATATCTCCTCGTAAACTCTTCAAGACAAGAGGAGAGGAAGGATTTTCATCTTCATAACAATCAGCATTGCGCACATCTGATGTCGCATGATCATTCATATTACAATCAGACATATGTATACCAGATGTTGAACAACCATTCTCATTACAATTACCCACTTTAGATGCCAAGGGATCATTCTCACCACTTACAGAACCCTTATTTCTTATACCAACTACCTGCCACTGAAACTGGTTCTACTTGTTATCCGCAGATTTAGAGTTCACAGCTCCTACATTCCTCTTACCCTCTGCCACCACTTTAAGATTATCAAAGTTATTAGTAGCACATATCGCTGTGGTGTGTCTAAAGACATTGCAATTACTGCACTTCGACGGTATCCATTCATAATCAGCTGAAATTGTTATGAATAACCCATTTGGATAGCGAAGGTCGTATTCCTTAACCAGCGTCTTCAAAGCATCTATCTCAACGCAAACTCTTGCGTAACTAAGCCTTTTACGTAACAATGTAGTATGATCAGCATGAAGGGGGACCCCAATAGCACTCGCTACACAGCTCAACCCTTTAATAGTCCAATACTCGAGAGGAACATTATACAACCTAACCCATATCGAAACTCTGGCCAAATCATCTTTCAAAAATTGCATGTTCGGTAGCCAACATTTAAGCACCAAAGGTCTGTTTGCCATGTGCCATGAGGCTTTTTCCAGCACATTAGTGGCATGATCGACATAATCAAAAGTGAAGAGGAAGAAACCCTTATCCGAAGATAAAACTTCTGATAGACCGTAGGAGCCCCATATTCTTTTGGCAATAGAATTAACAACGGGATACAGTAATTTCTGCCCTATAAAATGACCAACTAGGGTGGATTTCCAAAGTTTGCAGCCATCTTCAAACACATCAAGTGGAGGAGCTACTGTCACATGACCATCAGTCATAACGGGGGGAGCAAAGTATGGACTGGATTAATACCAAAAGTCTTGCTACCCTCATTGTCATCAACATCAGAACCCTTCAAAGCATTTAAAAAATTCAATTTGGGTCTAAGGTTTAGCTGTTCTTGTTGCTGAGACCCTATCTTCACCTCATCAACTTTAGAACCCAACACATGGTTCATTTCTGGAACAACATTAGAAGCTTGGACATTAGAGTGTTTCTCTATGCTAACATCAAAATCAGATTGAAACTGAGACATCCTCATCCCATGGCTATTTAACATATATTTTAGTTATAATCTTAATATATGTCCAGACTTAACTTCATTGTGTTGTTCAATGTTAGAGCTAACCATTGGAATAATTTCCACAGAAGAACATAGAGACATTATGGCAGCATACAAATAATAGAGAGAACAAAATTCTAAGAAGAGAAACTGAGTCCAAGAAGCAGCCTAAGCTTAGAAATAACAGCAAAATAGTAAATATTGCGAGGTCAATATCTCCCACCTCGTTGATTGGAACACAGATCCATTCGGTCAATGCTGAGAGAAGGTTAGAATGAACAACATAGTCAGAAATGAGAACGATCCAACGGTGGACGAAATAGATGTAGCTCCGGCAGCACCACACTCTCTCTTTTTCTCTCAATTCTCTCTCCTTATTCCTTGTGACTAGGCTTGAGCACCTGATTATCGAGCCCCAACTTTTCTCACTGATTCTTGCATTCTTCAGTTCTTAAACGAACTGAATCTGACTTATTGAAGATTAATTGGCTTCTTGGTGTCATTCTACTCAATCCAATAGTGTTGATGCCTTGGGGCAGGTATCTATTGTGTCACACTCCTATCAGACCTATTTCAGCTTTTCAGGATCAGATCTCAATCTTGATTGTGGGTTGCGTGACCACGTGATCACGAGGTTCGCATCACATACGGAAATGTTTCATTAAATTCAACCTATTTGGCATGTCTCCTACTTAACTTACCTTGCCCTTTCAAGAGCTTCAATGATTCACGATCTGAATGTATCACAAACTCCTTGGGCCACAGGTAATGCTGCCACGTCTCTAAAGTTCTTACTAAGGCATAGAGCTCCTTGTCATATGTAGGGTAATTCAAGGCTGCCCCATTAAGTTTTCCCCTAAAATACACAATGAGCCTCCTATCCTGCATTAACATAGCTCCTATACCTATACCTGAAGCATCATATTCAACTTCAAAAGCTCTCGTAAAGTCTAGCAAAGTTAAAACAGGCGTCGAACAAGGTTTATCTTTTGACAAATTAAAAGCCTTACCTCACTTATCTTTTGTTCATCATTCCATTTAAATCCAACATATTTTTTCATAATTTCAGTTAAAGGTGCAATAATAGTACTAAAATCCTTCGCAAATCTTCTATAAAAACTAGCAAGTCCATGAAAACTCCTTACCTCACTTATCGATTTTAGTGTAGGCCAATCCCGGATGGCATTAACTTTCTCCTCATCCATCTCGATATCCTGCACAGTTACGACATAGCCAAGAAACACAATTTTCTTCATGCAAAACGTACACCTCTTAAGATTAGCATACTTGCTCACTTCGCAATACACTAGGTACATTGCGCAAATGATCAAGATGCTCATTTAAGTTCTTGTTATAGATTAAAATGTCATCAAAATACACAACAACAAACTTACCTATAAATGCACGCAATACATGATTCATTAAACGCATGAACGTACTAGGAGTATTTGTAAGTCTAAACGACATGACGAATCATGCTTAGTTTTAAATGCAGTTTTCCACTCATCACCTTTTTTCATCCTAATATGATGGTACCCACTCTTTAAGTCAATTTTAGAGAAAATACATGATCCATGTAACTCATCTAACATGTCATCAAGCCTTGGAATAGGATGTCGATACTTTACCATTATGTTGTTGACGGCACGACAGTCAACACACATCCTCCATGTTTCATTGTTTTTAGACACAAGTAACACTGGCATGGCACAAGGGCTCATACTCTACGAATGTACCCCTTCATCATCAACTCATCTATTTGCCTTTGAAGCTCATTCGGGGTTGCTTCTATAGGTTGGACAGTTAGGAATCAAAGCTCTAGGTACAAGGTCAATCTAATGTTCAATTCCCTTTAATGGTGGTAATCTACTAGGGATTTCTTTAGGGAATACATCATCAAACTCCTACAACAAAGAAACAGCCACACTAGGAATAGCAGAATCAAGATTGTTATTATAAAAATAAGCCTCATACATAAGTAAGATCATCGGCTTGCTTGTGAAAAACACAGATCTGATTTGAGCTCCTTCTGTATAAAAATTAGGTTGTTTCTGTAGTATTTCTACACTATTATCATCACACAAGCTTACTTTCTTCACTCGGGTTTTACCTCCACTCTCAACCAGTTTAATTAATGATTTGGGTTTAGCCAAATTTGATGGTCTTTTTTCATCATTGTCCTCATGTGAATTTTCACTCTTAATATCCTCACACCTCTCGTCTCACCCTCTTGCAGAACTGAAACCAACACCAAATAGAACCAACTTAGAAGCGCAATCCAAATATATAAATATGACTCAAGAAGCAATAAAAACCAAAAAATAAGCAAAATGAAACTGCGATGATAGTCTCGCGAGTAGCAATTGAATCTATCCGAAATATAAATGAAACAGAAGACTCGAATAAAAACAGAAATGGAATATGAAAAATGATGAAACAATAACAAAATATGTTAGATATGTTAAAAATATAATGCAAGAAACAAAAACAACAGGAAAAAAATGAATTTCAAAAGTTGACGCAAAACAGACCCGTTTACAAAAAGTTAAGTCTAAATCTGGAACCTATAGTAAATGATGTCCAATGGAGTTAACATTTCACATATAGTGTGATTGCAACCCAAATAGACAGAATATAAAATTTGAGCAATTTATGATAAGGTTTGATATGCTAACGCAAAAACTTTATGAATCAAACTCGATTAGATCTGAAATTGAAGCCAAAGCAAACGATATCCAATTGACTCCAAAATGCGTATGTGGTGCAATAAGAACCCCAATAATCAGAGTATCAAAATTGAGCTAATTCTAAGTTGATTTGATCCAATTGTCCCTTGTTTAGTTTTCTACGGTAGAAACCAATAAATGTCTTTTTGAACGTTTTTTTATGCTACCGATATATTTTGGACAGTAACAGAATGAAATAACAATTTTTTTTATATGCCATAAATTTAAGGAGAAGAAGAAATTGGACACCAAGGAATTTTTTGCGGAAACAACAAGAAATGAAAAATTCAGAAGGATATAACTTGATTAATGGAGCCAAACTCTAATACCAAATGCTGCGAATCTCATGATCACGCAACCCACATGTAAAGATACAAATTTTGAAAAAGCCAAGCAAATCAGGTTTGATAGGAGCGTGACACAAAGATAACTTGTACCTAGGCACCACCACTATTGGAAACGAAAACCCCCACCCAATGAATATTGATTTGCGAACGAGAAGTGTAAGGATGACGCCACCAAGTTAGTTGTTCTTCGATAAATCATTTTTCAGTTCTTTAGAGAACCAAGGAAGGGAGATTATCCCACCAACACACAACAAGTGTGGCAAAAGAAGTTTATTGATCTGAAAATTGCGTAACCCTTACATGTGTGGTTATGCCTTTATTTATATTGACTCTAGACTAAAACAAACCCTAATGAACCCCTTATGTGGACTTATATGAGGTCCACTTACAATTAAACACAAATAATGTAAATAAAACCTTAAAATAAGAAGAAAATAATAATCACAATAATAACTCTGAATTTAATATTCTAAATATGATAGGATCAAATTTATCACACTTAAGAAGTTCTAAATAGACTAGGAAATCTAATATGAAGGTAGAATTAATTCTGAAGTCTTCTTTTCTTGTTGTGGCTAGGATGAATAAGGAATTGTTGTAAGAAAATGATTCTGAAACATTTTTGAATTCTTGTCACACTTGAAAACTATGTTGCAATCCATTAAAGATCCTTGTAGAGCTAGGAGATTCCCAAAACAATCTGCCATATCCTTGTATCATTAGGGAAAACAAGCCTAACAAGGATGGTATGGGATCGGACACATCAGCCTCTTGTTCCACATGAATTGGGCTCTGCTTGGACCTTAATTAGATTAATTAGAGGTTGTCCTTCATGCACCTTAGATGTTCCAAGCTCCTCTGGGTCTATCTAGCTCCATTTGTTTTGAACAAGCCCATTCAATGATTCTTTAAGCTTCTTTGCCCTAACTCTTGTAATTGGACCAATTGGCACCTCAAATGGGTCATTGGTATGATTACGCTTAGTGTTGGGCTAATCCTCATCACTTGTTCTCTTTAAGATGATTCATCCTTGAATATTTAATATGAAAAACACCATTTCAAGGAAACAAACCACCATCAACCCAAAATAAAAGATTATAAGCCCTGCATAGTCTTGTTAGGAAAGAAAATATTCTGAATAAACCTCTCCTTCACATATAAGCTCTTACTTTCATCCGTATTCTCCCTTTTAAGCTTAAATTGATCCTTATAAACCTGTTTTGGTATTAAAGAAATAAAAGCTACGAACTTTCCATCTTTCACAAAAGAAAATCTATTTTTGAACCAATAATGTATAGCTTTTCGAGCATATTGACAAAGTCTACCTAACAACAAATGACTAGCATGTATACGTACAACATTACACAACATCTCATCACAATACTTTCCAATAGAGAATGCAACTAAAACCTATTGAAACACTTTCACCTCTCTAAAGTCATTTAACAATTGCAATTTATATGGAATAGGGTGTTTTGAGGTAAGTGAGTTGAATTTATCCACCAAATCAGTACTAGCCATATTAGTGCAATCCTCACTATTAATGATTATACTAATTTTCTTATTATGAATATGACACTTCATATGAAAGATGTATCATTGCTCCTCTAAATCTCTCATATTAACCTGTAAACTTAGTGCTCTTTTGACCACAAGCTCCTTCCCCTTAACCAAATACATAACACAATCATCACTTGCATCCTTAAGTAAGGGCATCTCCTCCTTATCACTAACGTCCCTATCAATCACGACCTCACCATGAGCCTTCATAACCATATCTTGTTTGTTTGGACACTACGAAACAACATGACCAACTCCTAAATAACAAAAACATTTTATGTCACTGATACGATCCAGGCAAGGTCAAATTCGGATTTTGATGTAAAATGTGCAACTATGCAGTTTTACAACAATAATCATAATTCTCAATCCAACCGTTGGATCGGGCTAAAATCTTACATGGAGTCTCCTGACATGTTTTCCTACCTTGGGTTAAAATTCCAGGTCAATCGGAGTTCGAAAAAGCATCTCAATACTGGTCAACAAAGGTTGTACAAATTTTGTTATTTATTTTCTTTTGACTTGTGTACTTCCTATTTGGGCAGGATTCTTTTCCTAAAAGGATGTAGTATCTTGTTTTGAGAATCTCCTAGTTCTACAAAGATCTTTAATGGGCTGTACCATAGTTTCCAAGTGTGGTAAGGATTCATAAATGTTTCAGAATCCTTTTCTTACAAGGATTCCTTAGTCATCCTAGCTACAATAAGGAAAGAAGACTTTAGAATTAATTCTACATTCATATCAAATTTCCTAGTCTATTTGAGACTTCTTAATGGTGACGAACTGATTTTAGCATATTTAAGATAGTAATTTTTAGATTATTATTTTTTTTCTTAGTATTTGGGTTATTATTACTTATTTGGGTCAATTGTAAGATAGCCTCATATAAATCCACCTAAGGGGGGTCCATTAGGGTTTATTTAAGTCTTGAGTTAGTATAAATAAAGTCATAAGAAAATATGTAACTTAGACAATTCAGATTAATAAAACTTTTTGTTCGTTGCACTTGTTGTGTGTTAGTGGGATAATTTCCCTTCCTTGGTTCTCTAAAGAACTGAAAACGACTTATCAAAGAACAACTGGCTTCGCGGTGTCATCCTTATACCTTTCATTCACGAATCAATATTCGTTGGGTGGGGGTTTTTCGTTTTCAATAGTGTTGGTGCCTAGGTACAAGTTATCTTTGTGTCACACTCCTATCAAACTTGATTCATTTGGCTTTTCAGGAATTAGTGTCTTTGCATGTGGGTTGCGTGATCACGAGGTTCGCATCAGTCACAGTTACGTGACCACGTGTCATTGTCTGGAGATTTTTTTTCTCTTTTGGATTCGTAGTTTTTGTCCTTCATATTCATTTGAGAATGGTAACTTATATTAGCCTTCCAATTAGGTTTCCAAGGTGACGAAGAACCTAACGGTTGGCTTGGCCATAAACTACCCTTATACTTAAGCTATCTCTCCACTTATGTTGCCATATGCACCATATCCTCCAACTTCATATAATGTTATAACTCCATAATATTCACAATCTCGTGATTCCATCCATTCAATAACCTAGCTATAGTGGCCTCCCTATCCTCCATTATATTAGCCCGAATCATCATGATTTCCATCTTCTTATGGTACTCACAGCCCTTTTTGTACCTTGGTTCAAACACTACAACCTTTGGTATAATTCCTTATAATAACGACTAATAATAAATTGTCTCTTCATAATGGCCGTCATCCCCTCCCAAGTCTCATCAAGCCTCTCATGATTTCATCTGTGACTCAACACAAGTTGATCCCACCATACAATAACATAATATGTGAACTCAATTATGACAAGCTTAACCTTTTTACCCTCCAAATAGCTATGACTATCAAATATGATCTCCATCTTCTTCTCCCACTCCAAATACTCATCCAGGTCATTTTCCCCTTGAAATGAAGAAATTTTCATCTTAATGCTACCTAAACTTGTATCTACCACATATTGATACCCATTATTACCCAAATCATCTCCTTAGCCGAACTGGCAATCTCTCCTAAGTCTCCTATACCTATGGTTTCTAGGTTGCCCAAACTGATCTCCATTGCCTAAAGGCGCACTATCATAATTCTCATCACCCATCTCATCAAGATTATTGTTAGTAATAGGACTAACATGCCTTTCATGCCTTTTAACATTGTTTCTACTCTGATCAACCCTATTTCACAAACCATCAATTTAAGAATCATGTTTCCCCCTTCTCTCCATCATATGCTCTGAATTCCTGATTACCTTATTTATCCTTTCCATCTACAATACTAAGGCTTGAAGTTAAGAAACCTGATTTTTAATTGATGGTGTGATCTTGGTGCTGACTGACATCTTTAAATCTGTAAAAAAACATTAGTGACAAAGAAAAAATTATTTCCTTACACACTCCCTCACATGTTTACACTCCTTGCATGTTTCACTCAATTAGGCTTTTCATTTTGAGATTCAACATAACCAAATAAAATAGCTTAGTAGCGCAATTCAAATATGTGTAATCACTTAAGAAGTAAGAAATTTAAGCATTATGCCACTGTATTTTTATGATTCACCTTTTTTTTTATTGCTTTGGCAGGGAAACCTTAATTTATTTTGACTTTGACTTGGTCATTTTTTTTATTGCTTTGGCGGGGCAACCTCAATTTGTTTTAACTTTGACTTGGTCAGTTTTGCCTTTCACTTAGGTATGCCCCCTTAACATTTGTAATTATTATGTGATTTGTATATTGACACATGAGTGTCCTCTTCTGGTCCAAATAGAGTTGGGTTACTTGAGGTTCAATAACTGCAGGATGGATGTGTTTTTGTTGTGACTTATATGTATGGTTTGAATACACTTGCTGACCGAAAGGATCTGTGAGAGTATTTAAGATTGCATGCAGTAGGTTATCAGAATAAGCCTTGGTTGATATTGGGTGACTTTAATGCTTTTTTAAGCACTTTAAATAAGTATGGGGGTGATCTTGTTTAGCGTGAATATATGGATAATTTTGGTGCTTGTGTACAGGATGCGAAACTGGTTAAAGTTCCTTTTATAGGTTTGAAATTGTCATGGCATAATAGTTAGCAAGATGCAAGGACTATTTTAGAGAAGCTAGACTGGGTTTTTGGCAACTCTACCTAGTTTTCATTACCTGGCCAACTACTTGTTTAGAATTCTTTCTTATAGAGCATTCAAATCACAGTGATGTGGTCGTGTAGTTTGGTACATCAATTCCCAAAGTAAGAAATTTCTTTAAGTTCTTAAATTTTTAGACTAATAAGGATGATTTCTTAGGAATTGTTGAGGATGTCTGGCATAATCCTATAGAGGTAGATACCTTTTCAAAAACAAGAAACCATAACAAATTCTATAATTGAACCCTAGAGAGAAGAGAGAGAGAGAAAAGAGAGAGAGAGTGGTGCTGTTGGAGCTACATCTACTCCGTCCACCGTTGGATTGTTCTCATTTCTGACTATGTTGTTCCTTCCAACCTTCTCTCAACATTGACCGAACGGATTTGTTATCCAATCAACGAGGTAAGAGATATTGATCTCGCAATATTTCTACTATTCTGCATTTTCAGTTCTGGAACTATGGAGAAGTGGTGAAGTTGCAGCATAGTGAATGGATTATCATAGACATGAAGGGCTTTACCTTATGTGAAGATTAAATCACAGTTCTTTGGAAAAAGTTTCATCTTTTCTTGCTAGTTCAGAGTGGTTTGTCATAGCTTGATCTCCTTTGTTCACCGTTGGATCGTTACCATTTTTTAGTATGTTGCTCTTCGGAACCCACTCTACATTTTGACCGAACGGATCATTGTTATAATCAGTGTGCTGGGAGATATTGGCCTCGTAATTTTGTAATTCTCTCCTTCCTTCATGAACTATTCTGCATCTTGTTGTTTATGAGTTAGGTTGCTGTTATTTCTGAGTTTCCAATGGTTAGCTCTAACATTGAACAACACAATCAATTTAAGTATGGACATACATTAAGATTAGAATTGCAAGATATGTTGAATAGCCATGGGATGAAGATTTCTCAATTTCAAGCAGATTCTGATGTTAGTATAGAGAACCACTCTACTGTCCAAGCTCCTAAGTTGATGAGGAATGTCGTACCAACAAATGAAAACAAAAGGATCCAACGCGCTTGGAGGGTGAACAACATAGATTCTTAATTTGTTAGTTAGCTGGTTGTCTTGGTTTCCCTCACGAATCTAGTGAGGTTTCAGTTTTAGGGTCGGTGGCTAGCCTGTAGCCATCTGTTGTTTTATGTTTCTGTTATCATTGTAAATCTGGGGTATGCCCCTTATAATGTTTGTATCTTCTTCTTTTAATACATACGTCAACTTACCAAAAAAAAAAAAGAAGGTAGGGTCTCATCAACAAGAACAACTAAAACCTAGACCCAAATTGAACTTTTTAACTGCTTTGAAGGGTTCTGATGTTGATGACAATGAGGGTAGCAAGACCCTTGGCATTAGTTCAGTCCG
>Ga0325405_1006981_pt1 | contig 11386 bp, 10 predicted proteins | sample PopdelMetagenome_21_FD_205663 | JGI IMG/M metagenome (GOLD analysis project Ga0325405, IMG submission 205663) | Populus deltoides microbial communities from Bellville, Georgia, United States - Xylem-Control-R2 | ecosystem: Host-associated > Plants > Phyllosphere > Stem > Wood/Secondary xylem...
TTGTATGGATTGTATTTTGATGATGTGAGGATTCAAGTTCTTTGATTACCGGCACCATGTGTATTAAATATACATATATAAAAAAAAATTTACTATTGTTTTGGGCTTAGAAAGCCGGGTCGTTACATTGACAGTAGCAAAACCCTTCCAGAGTTGCAGCTCACATGATGTGACTTGAGTAAGCAAGAATGAAAAAACCATCAAAGTTTACTACCAACACTCCAACTTTTGAGAAAAGAAAGACACCATGAAGAAATGAGGGCCTATATTTCTCAGGTAAGTATACATGCATATTCAATCATATTGCATTGCTTTCAACATATACAGATAAGTGTTTCACCATCACCATTTAGGTAATTCCTTTTCTAACCCTACCTCTTGGGTAGTGCGTTTTCTAACTCTACCTCCTTTCGAGTGCACCTTTGAGCCCTCACCATCCTTTTTCTGGGTAGGTCACCCATTATAGTGAGACCTTTCTTTCACCTGTGTAGGTCACCCATTACAACAAGACCACTCTTTCCTTTTTTCATTTTTGGGTAGGTCACCCATTACAATTCGACCAATTCTCCATGTTTTTTTTTACCTGGGTAGGTCGCCCATTACAACAAGACCACTCTTTTCTTTTTCCATTTCTGGGTAGGTTACCCATTACAATTCGACCATTCTCCATGTTTTTTTATCTGGGTAGGTCACCCATTACAATGAGACCACTCTTTCCTTTTCCTATTTTTTGGTAGGTCACCCATTACAATTCGACCAATTCTCCATGTTTTTTTATCTGGGTAGGTCACCCATTACAATGAGACCACTCTTTCCTTTTCCTATTTTTTGGTAGGTCACCCATTACAATTCGACCAATTCTCCATGTTTTTTTATCTGGGTAGGTCACCCATTACAATGAGACCATTCCTCCACCTGGGTAGGTCACCCATTACAATGAGACCACTTTTTCTTTTTCTATTTGGGCAAGTCGCCCATGAAAATAGACCAGGGTAAGTGTGAGTGTGTGGGCAGGTCGCCCATGAAAATAGACTAGGGTAAGTGTGTGTAGGCAGGTCGCCCATGAAAATAAACTCGGGTAAGTGTGAGTATGTGGGCTGGTCGCCCCTGAAAATAGACCACTTTGAGTATGTGTGGGCAGGTCGCCCATGACAATAGACCAGGGTAAGTACGAGTGTGTAGGCAAGTCTCTGTGAAAATAGACCATTTTTCTTCAAGAGGGCAGGTCACCTGTGAAAGCAGACCAATTTTCTTCGAAAGGGGCAGGTTGCCCAAGATAATGTGATCTTCTTTTTTTCTTTTTTTTAACTTCTTTACAAAGCTTACTATCTAAAACCTCTTGCGAGATTTTGGTCTTAAGCATTGTAAAGAGGGGGGCAACTGTCATAACCCATTTTTGGGTTATTCCCTAATTCACATTTTTTCTCTCTTCAAAAAAATACAAAAAAATAAAAAATATAACAAAAAATAATTGCAGTGAGAAGAGGATGCCAAAGCTCCCAGAAAATGGCTAAAAATTGGTTAAGGAGGTTTAAAATTACAAAAATTAACATTTTGACAATATTTTGTAGACTCATGAGAGTCTTGTTGATAAAGAAAATTCAATTTGAGAAAGAGAAGTCCAAAATCAGATGTTTATGGACTCAATTAAATTTTATTGAAGGTTTAATTGAATTTATGGAGGGTTTGATTGCAAGAAAAATTGATTTTGGAGTTAATTTGGGCTTTAATTGGAAGAAATTCAAGTTCTAGGGTCAAAATATAATTTGTGAGAGTTAATTAGGTCAAATCAAGGGCTTAATTGCATAAATATTGAAGTTTGATGGTCAATTAGGGACTTAATTAAAGAAATCCGAAACCAAGGACCAAAATGAAAAAGGCGGGTAAATAGAGGGGCTGTAATTAAACCGAATCAGGGGCCAAATTGAAGAAATTAGAAGTTTATTGATCAATTGAGGGTCAGATTGCATAAATTCAAGACCAAGGACTAAAGTGAAAATGGCGACCAACTTCAGGGCCGCTGTTTGATTTTTGGCAGGGATGCAATTGCATTGATTTTTACAATCAAAATTGCAATTGAGGACTCGATTGAACAAATCACAAATTGAGGACCAATGTGAACTCTAACATGTTTTTGCCGCCTTTTCCTTTTAAATGAAACGGCGTGTTTTGTCCAAAACGGCGTCGTTTCATCCATTGTTCATTAAAAAAAAACAAGACCAAAACGGTGTCGTTTTGAACGACACCATGCGTCTTCTTCTTCCTTTGGACATGCAGAAAATAGGGTAAGGGAGTTGTTTGTTCCCTTGTTTCTCACCACCTTCTCTTCCCTCGAGGACTAAAAAAGACGCCGACACAACCCACTTGCTTGCCACATGGTGGAAAAATGGAGGGGACGTACCCCTTGGGCGGTTCGGGGTGGCAGCATAGTGGCCGCCCCGGCCTCTCTCCCCCCTCTGTTTTTACCTATAAATATAGAGGGGGAGAGCAAAAGGAAGAAGGGGAACATAAGAGAAGGGAGAGAGTAGAAGAGAATGTGGAAGACCGGAAAAAAAAGAAGAAGAAGCAGAGAAGAGAACAAAAAAAAAGACAGAGGAGAGAGAGAGAGAAGAAAAGAGAAAAACAGAGGGGAAGAAACGGTGAGCACCGTCATAGCCAGCACCTGCGCCACGACCAGCGCCGCTCCCTGTCGCCTCCAACAGCTCTGCCAACGACATGAACCATTGTAGGTCAACCTTCTTCCCTCTCCTCCTCCACCTCCTTCTTCTTCTACGTCTTCTTCTCCACTGTTCACGTTGCATGTGAATAGTGGAGAGGCCCACTGTTTAATGGGCTACAGCGTCGACCCAACCCAAAATGGTTGGGCCGGGTCCGGCCTAATTCAAAAAAAAAAATTTCCTTTTTGAAAATTGTAATTGTTTTTTCGTGTTTTTTTACTAAATTTTTCTTAGTATTTGGTTGGTATTTTTATACCACAAAAAAAAATACAAATCTGGTATTAAAATACCTGGTTTTCGTCAACTTTTGAAAAGTACAAAAAAATTTTGAAAAAATAAAAAGTGTTTTTGTGCATACGGTCAAGTGTCTCAAAGCTAAAAAATCATAAAAAAACAACAAAAATTTTATTTTGTTTGTCTTTTAGTATCCGGGGTACGACATTACAAGTAATACGTATTCCGAATATTAAATTCTTTTTTTCGGATGCTAGAACGGTTAGGTTTTACTCCATTAAGATAAGAACCTCCTTAATTAAGGAGGGCTTTTCTTGAACCTTTGCCAGACCAACAATTAAAAAACACAATAAGACAATAGTTTTTTATCAGACAATAAAACAATGCAGCTTACCCTAGGTAGGGCGTATTTGGGGTCCTAATACCTTCCCTTTACGCAACCAGTTAGGGTTCCTAGTGACCAGAATACTAGGTGGAGAGACAAGGAATCCTTGTCTTTTTCAGTGGAAAAGGGAATGGGAGTCGCCACCTAGTATTGTGGTCATTAGGAACCCTAACTGGTCTCAAAGATTGGGTATGGGGACTGGTTGCGTAAAGGAAAGGTATTAGCACCCCAAATACATCCTACCTAAGGTAAGCTGCATTGTTTTATTGTCTGATATATGCTATGATTTTATAGTATTTGTAATTGTTGGTCTGTCCACGGTTTAAGGAAAGTCCTCCTCGATAAGAAGATCCTTATCTTATCGGGTAAAACCTAACCATCCTAACGTCAACAAAAGAACTACCTTTTTAATATCGGGAATACATTTTACGTATAAATTTGTAATCCCTGATACTAAAACAAAACAAAATATTTTTTTTTTGGATTTTGAAATATTGGCTAAGTTCTCGTGATTTTAATAAACTAGTTATTAAAGCTAAAATGCATGCTAAAACATTTTTTGGATTTTTGCTATGGCAAGGGGATGGGAAAAAATGGTGATGGAGGGGGATGGGCTTAGTCGGGGTTGCTGTGATTTTGGTTGGTTCTGGTTTGTGGGTATGGAGAGGGAAATCAGATGAGGTGAGGGGAGGAGATGCTCAGTTTTGTGAGATGGGAGGCTGCGGTGAGGGTTTTCTTTTCCAAGGGAGGGAGCGGCAGCTTGGAGAAGGTGAGAGGAAAAAGGGAGGGGAGGGGTGCCGCTCCTTTGAAAGTGATGGGTTTAGGGTTAGGGTTTCTTTTTTTGTCTTTTTTTTTTAATGTTTCAAAATTGTCCCCCTTTTTGTGTGTGTTGAAGACCAGTATTTATAAGCAAAAAATTTGTTAGGTTTCCAAACTTGGTCCCTCAACTTCATTTTTTTTTTTGTAAATTTGATTTTTCTTAATTTTTTTTATTTTTCTTATCAACATCGACTCGAATGAGGAAAATCGGTGATTCTAAAAATAACGCGTTAAAAGTCGAATGCGTTCCAAAAATCCTTGAAAAATTTAAATTCTTTTGAGACGATGCTAAAAATGCTAAAAACGATGCAAATATATTAAAAAACTTATTTTTTGGATTTTCATTGTTTTTTGCTATTTTTTGACTCTTCGAAAATTTTATCAAAAAGATGGGTCAAAAATTGGGTAGCAACAACATGGATCAAGTCCAATCAGTCATTACTCTTCATAGTGGTAAGGTTATTCAAAAACCCATTCTTGAACCTTCTAAGAAAGATGATGAGTCAATCTTTGAGGGTAAGGAAGGGGTTAAACCTGAACATTGCAAAGAAAAGGCTGATTCCCCACCGGTACTTCCATTTCCTCATGCCATGACCAAACAAAGGGAAGTCAATCACGATTCTGAAATCTTTGAAACTTTCAAACAGGAAGAAATTGAGGACAAGAAAGGCACCAAAAATGTTGTCACGGATCATTTGTCAAAATTGATAATAGATTCGACATCTGACATCACAGAAATCAATTATTACTTTCCTGATGAATCTTTACTTTCTATTTCTACAATGCCTTGGTTTGCTAATATTGTTAATTTTCTTGCATCAGGAGATTTGCCAGCTCATTGGAGTACCCAGGACAAAAGAAAGTTTTTGAACGAAGTGAAGAGCTTTTATTGGGATGACCCTTACTTATTCAAATATTGTCCTAATCAAATATTTCAAAGATGCGTTCCCGACAATAAGGTAAGTAGTGTCATTAAATTTTGTCATTCTGAGGCATGTGGGGATCATTTCTCGTCAAAAAAGACAGCTGCAAAAATTTTACAAAGTGGATTCTGTTGGCCCACCATGTTCAAGGACACACATGCATTCTGTAAAACCTGTAAAAATTGTTAAAAGGTAGGATTTATTTCAAAACATAAAGAGTCTTTAGATAATCTTCTATTGACCCTTGAAACGTATCCTGATGGAGATGTGCATCATGCAAATCATGATTTAGAGCCCCATTTTCATAAAGAACATGCTCGACATAGTCTTCGGAATCTAACTAAAAAAGACCATGTTTGTTAGTTTTTAAGAAAACTGGATGGGAAGCTTATCCCCGATCCATAGAGGACGTTTAAGCCGTTCTTGGATGTAAAACCCAGGGAAGATGTGAGCCACAATCACAACTACCTGTACATACACATGCTTTTCCAAAAAAAAAGAAAAAAAGGCAAGAAAGAGAGAGAGAGTCCAGTTGGCCTACATATAAGTGGTATGATTGCATTCTCAATTTTTTATCTATAAAATCTTCTCTTCCTTCCCTTCATTTCTACTCAACCCATACATTTCATGAGTATAGAAGATTGTAGAAATGGAAGGATCCTCAGTTTCTAAAAATAAAAAATATTTGTGTTTTTGGTGGATCCTGTCCTGGGGAAGACAAACAGTTTTTAGAATCAGCAAATCATCTTGGTCGGGTACTGGTTGAGAAAAAGATTCATTTAGTGTATAGAGGAGGCAACCTTGGGTTAATGGGGAGTGTGTCAACAACTGCATTTTTAGGCGGCAGTCAAGCCCCATAATCTATGTTTTCATACATTGAGCACATAAAAAGAAGGCTTATTAATATCTTGTTTAAGAGGTATGAAGCAGATATATAAATTTAATGAGAGTTTGTTTATTTGGATAGATTAATGGAAGTTGAATGATGAATGCCTTGCTTTTGAATGCCATATATTGTTTTAACGCTTTAATTACTAGGGACTAGTAATAAGCTGGTTGGAGGGTGTGATTAGTACTTAAAAGTGCATTTTTATCAAGTTTTTATATCATCATATTGCACTTAAAGTATCATTAAATTCCCTAACTTAAGCATGTTTTATAATAACAAGTCTGATAACATAAGATATCTTTAATTTATGGTAAATGCTCATTTTAAATGCAGATATATCTCACAATTTAAAGGATTGATTGATGTGTTTAACTACTCAAATTGAGAAGACAGAGAAGGATAAGCTTAAAGAAGAGATGCTGGTTTAATTCAAACTGGAACACCATTCAGTTATTGGATCATAACTGGAGTTGTAGAACTTGGATTTAGGTCTAGTTTATATAGATGAAAAGCTAAGAAATAGGCCTAAAACTTTAATGATAGAGTCCAAGATTCAAAACAGCCGTTCTCAAGTTCAAATGGTAGCAACAAAAGAGAAGTCGGAAGTGTCCTCCAGCCCAGACAATATTCAATGTTCAGCCCATATCTCGAGTTCTAGAAATTCAAATGAGCTCATTCTTGTTTTGTTTGAAAGGTGAGACAAATTCCCAAAACTTTTATGAAGGCTATCTATTCAAATTATGACGTTATCAATGATGTTTTGTTCAGACAAGAAGATAATGGTTGTTACCAAGTCAAGATGTGGCCACTCACTCAATAATTAGTCATCAAATCAATAGTTCCAAATTTGAGCCTATAAAATGAGGCATTTGCCATACATCTAGACATCTTGGTTTTAAGATCAATATCATTTTATTGCTTTCTCTCTTTGTAATGTTCAAGTTTTATTTCATGTTATAGTAGTTTCTTGTTTATGTTTTTCATTTCCTTAACCGACACCTGTGCTATGAAATGAACTTGATTTGTTGTTAACATAAGTTAGCAACATGAATGCCTGATGATATTTATAAGTATGGCGTTACAAAAATAAGATAAATAATATGATCATGTTAATAATTTATAATGAGTTTATACTTTACTTATTTCTAATGCTATTAGTGGATCCTCTAACCTTGACAATTGTTTTATCATTGTTTAATCTTTTCATCATTATCACATCTCAAAGTTCTCTTCAACATCAATATCATTTTATTATTTGTAATTTATATAGTTCACCTCCCTGTGGTTCGACCCCGGTCTTGCCGGGTTATTTATTACTTCGACACTCCTGCACTTGGGATAAGACATCAATCTTTGATCGTGTCAATAAGCCAAGGTATTCTGACTGCCTTTATGACTGCATTAGAACTTGATAATATGCATGATCTTTGGATTGTTGATTCTGGAGCCACTAATCATATGTCAAACAAGTTAATAAATTTCTCTAACCTTGAAAGATTTGTTTCTCCTACCTTTATTTCGGTAGCAAATGGGAAGGGGTCTCCTGTGAAGGGTAAGGGAAAAATTAAGATTATCTCTGAAATCATGTCTGATGTTCTATATGTTCCTTCCTTTCCTTTTCAATTACTCTCGGTCAGTAAGATAACTTCTACTTTCAATTATGATGTAATTTTCACTCATCACAAGGTTATATTTTAAGACCGATTAACTAAGAAGACGATTGGTGAAGGTTTTTTCCTGCATGGTCTCTACTATATTTTTCAGCATAATCGCGTTCCCAAAAGCCTTTAGACTAGTTTCAAAACATCATATGAGCCACTCTTATGGCATCGTCGTTTAGTACATCCATCAGATTATGCAAAATAAATTCAGTTTCCATCTCGAAACCTCTTGAATGTGAGATCTGTTATTTTTCCAAATCATCTAAACTTCCGTTTAATAATTCCACTACACATGTATCTCATGCGTTTGAACTTATACACTCAGATGTATAGGGACCTTTCGATACGTCTCTTGATGGTTATAAATATTTTGTAACCTCTATTGATGATTTTTCTAGAGTCACATGGGTGTATTTGTTAAAAGCTAAGAGCGATGTTTTTTCCTGCTTTCAGGATTTTCATACGTTAGTTAAAAATCAATTCTCTGGTCATCTTAAAACATTCTGATCAGATAATGGCTCAGAATAAATGTCCAAAGACATGACACATTATTTACATTCTAATGGCATATTACATCAGGCTAGTTATGTTGGTACACCATAACAAAATGGAGTCTCTGAATGGAAAAATCATGATCTGCTTGAAAAATTTTGTGTTATAATGTTACAAATGCACGTTCCAAAGGGGTTTTGGTCATACAGTGTTCTTACGGCTGTCTATCTCATAAATCGCTTACCCAGCCGCGTGCTGGATTGAAACAGAGTCCACGAGCATGGCATGCCAAATTAAGTGTTGCTTTACAGACACTTGGTTTCATAAGAAGTAATGCTGACTCTTCACTGTTTATTCAACAGAATTCTGCAGACAAGTTGATTGTGCTTGTATATGTAGCTGGCTTAATTATCACGAGAAGTAATGAAACCTCTGTTCCAAAATTAAAGGCTGATATGCAGCGGCACTTCTCCATTAAAGATCTTGGAAAGCTGAAGTATTTCTTGGGGATAGAAATGGCTACTTCCAGCAAGGGTGTGTTTCTTAACCAACAAAAGTATATCCTAGACATGCTACAGGATACTGAAATGTTGTATACCAAGCTAGCTATTACTCCTCTGGGCAGCAAGCTGCAGTTGGATTCATCAAGCAAACCTCTCCCAACATTCACTACTTATCAAAGGATTGTTGGGAAATCGATTTACTTGAGAATCACTAGACCAGACATTATATTTGTTGTTAGCTTATTGAGCCAATATATGCATGCTTCTACAGCTCAACATCTTGTTCTACAGCTCAACATCTTGACATGATGAGGCGTATTCTGCGATACTTGAAAGGAACTATTGGTCGAGGCATTGTTATGGCATGCAATGGACATACAGATATTACATGATACATAGATTCTGATTGGGCAGGAAATGCATTAGATAGACGTTCTACCACTGGAAATTGCATGTTTGTTGGAGGTAATTTAGTGTCTTGGAAGAGCAAAAAACAACAGGTGGTCGTGCATTCAAGTGCTGAAGCTGAATATCGCGCAATGGCATCTGCTTCATATGAATTAATTTGGCTCAAGAATCTACTTGCAGATCTCGGTTTTGTCTCTCATACACTTATGATATTATTTTGTGACAATCAAGCTACCATGCATATTGCCTCTAATCCAGTGTTTCATGAACGCACAAAATATCTCGAAGTAGATTGCCATTACTTTCGTCAGCAGGTTCAAGCTAAACTTATTAAGACATCATATGTGCGCACCCATGATCAATTTGCTGATGTATTTACAAAAATGCTGCCATTTGGTCAGTTTCATCATTTGCTCAGCAAGCTTGGATCAATTAATCCACTACATCCAGCTTGAGAGGGAGTCTTGAAGAGTACAGTATAAGATGTAGATCCTTGCAAATATTGCAGATATTGAACATTAATGAAGCAGATACTGCAGCATTAAGAGACAATTATATTTCCTATATGTTATATCTATTTTCTATTTTATATTTCCTATATGTTATGTCTATTTTCTATTTTAGATGATCATGTAATTATTATTTATTTTCTTCATAACCAAGTACATAATCAAATCTAATAGCTGCCATGTTACGAAGAATGACAAATAGCGTGAAGACCCTTACCACACAAATTTGATTAGGTGGAGCATTATGTGGTAGACTTAGTGGTTTGATCAATTATAATGGGTAAGCCCAGACAAGAATCATGAAGAGCAGAGGAACGCACTAAAGACTTACCTCAAGGCATGCCTAACCGTGGACCTATTCCTAAAGATCCCCCTAGACAACTAGTTGTGTGGGTGCCAACAACTATTTTTATTTTTATATTTGCTTTTCTTCCCTGATTTTGCAGCTCCAATGAGAGAGCCAAAATGAATTTTCTATCAAAGAAAGATCATTTCTACGTATCTATCAAAAGAGCATAAACATTTGAAATATATTATTTAAAGATTTATTTTTTTCATCAACTTTCTAAAAAAACCAAAAGTATTAATATTAAATATATTAAAATACAAGTTGTTAAAATGATTTTTTTTCAATGGAGTGAATATAAAAACAAAAGTCATATTTACACTATTCAAAAGGTCATATCAACAATTTGGCTATTCTAAATGGCTTTTGCCTTTAGAGATGCTCATATATAGCACCATAAAAACATTTGTGTATAAGAAGTTCTACTCTTTTTTTTTTAATAAAAATAAATCATATTCAGGAATGCATCTTAAAAATGGTTGTCTAGAAGTAATTAAGTCTCTAGTGCTTTGCCAATCATAAACACCATTGTCCATATAAATATGATGCCTCTATTTGTTTGCAGGAATAGATTTAGGGTTAGTTCATCCTAAGGTAAGTCTTTAAGCGCATTCCTCTCCTTATCATGATTTATATTCTGATTGTTTGCTTCAAACGATCTAGCTTATGTGATTGAGTTTTTGAAAGTTTGAGAAAAAAATTGATGAAAAAAATTATTTGATAAAAAATTTTGAGATTTAGGAATTTTTTAGATTGGCCAAGAATGCAATTTAATGGTTTTTTTCACCATTAACTTTTTTTGTTCTGCTAATAAATGGTATCATTTTGGAGTTAATTTGCATGCCAATTTAAACTAAATCTACTTGTGAGACAGTAATAGGAATGAAATTATCACATTATTTCAAATTTAAGAGATTATGAAAACAAATATCTTTTATCATCAAGTCTATATTTGAGGACAGAACTATTTGTCTGGCCGCAAAATTTCTTCTATTTTTTCTTCCCTGTATTTTATCATGTGATGCATATTCATGGGTCGAAGATTACTCCAAAGTTTTGTGGAGTCCCGTGAATGTAGTGTGCAGATAGAAAGTACGTGGTCTATAAAAGCAAAGAAAATAAATCTCCTGAAAATCAAGCGTGCAGAAAATGATGTGATGTGGTCCATAATTATGTCATTTTCAACAAGGTCACATGAGCAAAATGAGAGAAAAAGGAATGACAAACGAAGTAGAGAGAAAAGTGTATCCAAAATAATCTTTGTACTCCTATAAAAAAAAAAAAAATTCAAGTTTGGCTAGCAATGCCTGCCGCGGATACATGATTCTCATGTGTCTTTCACTCCTGTTTGTTAATATATTTAAAAAAAATTGAAAAAATAAAAATTCATATGACTAATATAATTAAGGAAGCGGTAAGAGACTAATATGAATATTTTCAACTCTTTCCCCAACCAACTTAAGATGATAGGCAAAGAGAGAATAAAGAGTAAAAAAGGGA
>Ga0325405_1006986_pt1 | contig 11382 bp, 8 predicted proteins | sample PopdelMetagenome_21_FD_205663 | JGI IMG/M metagenome (GOLD analysis project Ga0325405, IMG submission 205663) | Populus deltoides microbial communities from Bellville, Georgia, United States - Xylem-Control-R2 | ecosystem: Host-associated > Plants > Phyllosphere > Stem > Wood/Secondary xylem...
ATCAATGATTTTGGTCACCATCATAACCACCACATATCTAATATAAATAAATCCCAAACCACACTACTTTATCTTTTATAGATAAATACTAATATATAATAACCATAACAAAAATTGAGATACTTGGATGCTTATTGTTTTCTTATATAATTGGGCGAGCCTTCAATATATTTTTATATTTTTAATTGTATATATTATATTCTTATAAATTTGTACATTTTCTAATTGATCAATTAGTTAGCTTTCCTTTCCATCCAAATTAAAAGAATTGTATCTTTAATTTTCAAAATATCAACACAAGCAAGTGTTTTATAAAGCATCAGACACCTGAGAAAATAATAACACCACTTAATTGCAACTAAGCAAAAGTCAATGAACTTTGCAGGTATTGCAAGTTGCTCTTCCTCACTCCAATTCAAATTTCACAAACACTCAATAATAGTCATTTTTGCTATATTTTGGTCCTCAGATCTTTTCCGCCCTCGTTTTAACCATCATTCTATTACTGAGATAAGCTCTTGATCCTTTGATTTCTTGTTTAATTCTCACTCATATTTTATAGATTGCATGGTTATTTTGATTTTTATATATTTTTTATGTAATTAATATAAATTTTAGATTATTAATGCTAAATTAATTAATGGGGTTTAATTAAATATAATTTTCACTTGATTGTTTTGTTTTACTTTTATTTAAAGGGATATTAATTGAATAAAATCTTATTCATTGTGATTGTGGTGATAACTAGGGTTCAAATTTTAAATAATAAATGAGTTATTTATTCAATAAATATTTACTTTTTTTAGAACCTATGCAAGTTTGTAATGTAAAATAATATGGCAATAATATGATATGTTGCATCTCCTTTAAATCTATTAGACATATCATAATCTATTTTTTCTCTCTTGTTTTTTTTAAATGTTTTCCCAAAAATTTTCAAGAAATAATGAAAAACAAAATCCAAAAAATATATTTTTGACTCTTTTATGTTGTTTTTATCATTTTCAAAGTTGTTTCAAAAGAACTTAAAATCCAAAATTTTGTTTTAAATGCGTTCAACTATTAATGAGTTCATTTCAAAATCTTTGATTAAATTTTCTCATAGAGTTGGCATTAACGTTTTCTTTTTTTTTGAAAAAATCAAAATACAAAAAAAATAAGAAAATTAAAAATTGATAAAAATATATACAAAAGGACAAAGGGACCAAGGTGCAAAGTAAGAAAATAAAGGGATCAAGATAAAATCAAATTGCTTATAGACTAAACAATTAGAAGGAAGAGACAAAATTACTTTGCCAATATATAGTAAAAAAAAAAAAGGAGTGATGAGGCCATAAAAAAATATCCTAAAATGGATTGGGTTTTTTTTTTATAAAAAAATGTTCGATTTGAAAAGGTAAAAGGGTTGGGCCTTTTCTTTTGTTTTGATTCAAGCCTGCAAGTTTTCAAGCTTGTATTTTTAAAAGCATGTCTTTGCTTTATGCAAATGGGTTGATATATGCCTTACAACAATTTTAATTTTAGCATGAGTTATTGATGAAACTGAGAAGCCTAGTCCATATAACTGACTGAGCCTTTTAAAATCTAAAATTATGTTTGACAAAGCTGTAAAAGAGAAAAGTGCATTTTTAGAGTATTAACTCGTGTCTGACAAACATTCCTTTAAGGTAATTTTTAAACTTGTGTTTTTCAATTAAATGACATTTATGGCAAGCTCATCCTAACACATTTTTCACAGCTTTATTTATTGTTTCAACAAACATGCCCTAGTTTAATTTTAAAATTTTAGAGGATCATTTTACAATTAATTTTGGGTCTTTTATACCATTTTTACCATTTTATATTTAACATTTGATATTGTAAAATTATACACAAAGCATCTTTTTAGTATTAAATAAACCAGATTTTCAAAAAAAAATAGAAAAACAATAAAAATCCTTTTTTTTTAAAAAAAAGGACTTGTCTTTTAAATTTCATATGGCCAAATCTAAGGTAATTTTCATGCATATTTTTTTTATAAAATAAAAAATATTTTCTTTATTTTATTTAAGAAAAATCAATTAATTGATTTTATAACTAGTTTGTAAATATCCATTAGAAGTTGGCCTAAATTTCAAAAACACAAGAAAAAAACTAATTTGATTATTTTTAATATCAGGATTTACGAACTTATGTTATATATTTACAATATTAAAAAAGCAAATTAAGCCCATAATAAAATAATCTCCCCCTCTCTCTTCTTTTGCTTACTTTTAATGTATGAAAATTGCAAACTTATACGTAAGATATATTTCTGGTATTAAAAAAAATAAAAATAAAATTATAATAAAAATTTATTTGACTTTAGAATGGCTAAGTTTGACCCATGAAGTTATGATTCACCTTACTGAAGTGGATTTGCTTTAATCAATAGATAAACCAATGAATAATAAAACACAACGAGACCTTATAAATAATCAGACAAATAAAGAATGCAACTTACCTTAGGTAGGGTGTATTAGGGTGATAATATCTTTCTTATACACAACCAGTCCTTTTATTTAGACTCTGTAAACCAGTTAGGGTTCTTAGTGCAACAAGATATACAAATCTTCTTATTTAGGTTAGAATGATAGGCTAGTAAAGCATGGAGTTTCATCCATGAAACAAAGAAACATATAGAAAAATCAAAAGATTGCCTTGATTATAAGCAAAACTATTTGATCGTAGGTACAAACATGAAGTTCATTGACCATTTCCACCATAGTAGCTGTTGAAAAATTGTAGAAGGCTATAACTGCATCAATAGCCTGGATTAAAGGTAATAGTTCAACCTTCCTGGAGTTTTTATCTTCTCACAAAAGATAGATGATGTTGTTTTTAGATATCAAAGACATAGGAAAAGGGAAAAAGTTTTTTAAGGAAGAAGAACTTGTAATCTATCATAAAAAATTTGTGATCCCCATCAACCAACAAAGTTCTTTATTAGCTTTAAACTCATTAAAACATGGTTTATTGAAAATTAAAAGTTTAGATTGTTTTCGAACCCATTACAAGATTGTTGAAAATAAAATAGTGATTGAATTAGTTAAAAACAAACTAACAAATTAAAGTATTCATTTTAAAATACTGAAATAAGAATTTTTTATTGAATAAAGATAACTTTCATAACGATTGAAAAAAAAGCAAAATGAAAATTTTGCTAGAACATGCGATCGATTTTGCTCAAGTCAATTATGTGGTCATCATTGTACCAACATTACATCATTTATCTATCAAGATTAGTATTAGGACATGTTTTATTTATGTACTTTACCCAAGTACAGAACCTTATACAAAAAAAAAAAAGATGAAAGAGAGGATGCTAGGAAAAGATAAACTTGTTGATGTAGTAGCAACAATAGGTGTAGTAGCTAGGTTTCAATGTCCATTAATTACAAAAAAAATCCCTTTAAAAGTTTTTACATATAAAACATTTTTATATACCCAAATGTTGTTTTCACACAAATGTGAAAAGAAGATAGCAATACACTTGTTCTAGACAGTAACTTCCTTGTTGAATGTATCTAAAATATGACAACAAGCTGAATTGCTTCAAACATTTGTGGACAATTGCTTTAGAAAATAATTTTCTATCTCCAAATTGAATTTGGTGTTATCCACAATCACAATTAAATCTTGAACCTATATAGATAATTATACATTAACTTTTTTTCAATCTACCATGCCTTTAGGGAATCATTTTAATGAATTAAATCCTTTTGAATGTAACTGTGTATCAATCATGGATAATAAAAACCATAATTAATTTTCTAATATGATAACATAGCAGCAATTATCCTTTGTTTAATTCCTTGCAATAAATTAAAAACAACATTCAAATGAGAGAGATTACAAATAACCATTTGCATAACTATTTATGCCCATATTAAATGTCATAAAGGACAGAACTACTAACCTTTCACCATTAAAGGATTCTTGGGTATAAACTGAGAGATGTGTCCCAAAAACTTTGCATAGGATCGTTCATAGGAAGAAATCAAACTTAACAAGTATAAGTTTATGGAAAAATGAACAAAAATAAGGTTTTGATGCAGCATAAACCAAAAGTAACGAGGCATTCTTTCTCATCAATACTTAATCCTCTAGTTAACTATGATTAAAAACAAAAGAGTTGTAAATGATTGCATTAGGAGTTGATAATTTTACATTATCTTGTGGGCAATGGTTTGCTTTGTGTGAAGATTAGTGGTGGGCGGTAATGTATTATTATAGGAAAAGTTGTGCTGAGAATTATAATCAATTGTGATTTTGCTATAAGATTGATGCATTTGACATGTTTCGATTCCTTACATTTCAACATAAAATTCATAGTTTTTCATGTACTCTCTTTTATTAACATTTTTACTTTTAGTTTAATGCTGAGTATATTGAAGATATGAACTTTAGGAAATGGTTAAAGGCAAAACCAAAGAGAGCAAAGAAAAAGGTTGATCAAATTTCAACAACAACTGAATATGATAAAGAGAGGCTCAATGGAAAGAAAGATAGAGTAGAGAAGATGAAGCAAAAACTAGTGAAATAACAAAATGGTAAAGATATAAAGTCATCCAAAATTAAGTCATATACTTAAAGAATTGATCATTTACCTTCCCATTATCGAGTTAAAGGGAAATATCGATATATTATGCAATCTATTATAATTTACACAACATACACTTTTACAAGTAAAGTTGACATTTAAAATCTTTTGTTCTAATATGTGCTACGATAATCATTAAACACTCCTTATAAGTAAAAAAAATATAAAAGAAAGACTCTAAACAATTTAGTTAGTATAAAAACTTATTTTTTCTCTATTTAAGTAATTGTGATTTTTATTGTGCTATTTAGGTATGTTCCCTAGACTTAAAGTTGTAAGTTTATCCTATGGTACGAAGTAATTAACCTTAGCCTAATTTAACATGAATATATATATTTTGGCTTTCCTCATTATCAAAGCATGTTTTCTTATCCATGTCTGATAGTGTGTGTTTGTAACAATATAAGACAAGAAATTTCACTATGTTTTTCTTCACTTTTATTGCCATAGACCAATCCTCTAGGATAAAAAAAGGAGACACAAAAACTAATAACCAAACTGGAAAATAAGATAATCAGCACATGAGCAAAGATTATTGTAATAAAAAAACAACACTAAAAATATACCATATAAGGGTCCAAAAGAAAACATACCAAAGGAACAAAGGAAGCAATGATAACTAAAAAACATGAGACCAAAACAAAACTAAGACATAACATGTTCTTGGTCTGTCATGGCAAGAGTGTGGTTGTCTCTAAAAATAACAAAAAGAAAAAATACAATTCCTTAGCAAAGCAGCAAGCACAAAAAATAAAAAAATATTGATCGAAGCAAACTAGAAAAAAAAAAGAATGTAAAAAGCATAACAAATGAAAAACTAAACATGATAAAACAATCATTAATCAATGAAGCAAAGTAGAAAAAAATAATCATCATAAAAAGACATTGATCTCAACCCAAAACACAAAATGAAAAGAAATCGAAAGGGTCCATAACTGTTAGACAAACTAAAAAAAAGTTTATGACATCATCTAAAATATTGCTCAAACCACTCCAACTTGACATTACTTGAAATCAAAAAAGGAAGAAAGAAAGCTTACAATCCATGAACCAACATAAAAGAAGATGAATTAGTTGGTAAAGACCAAAAACTCCGATCACTAATATAGCAGTGGACAAACACAACTACCCTCCGATAAATAACAAAACATGAAACCACATCAAAAAAGGCTTCCAAAAATGACCAATTTAGGAGATAAAGCCTCTAACCATGATAAAAAAAACTGTAAAACCAAAATTAACCCAAGACATAGCGTATTAGTGGCTCATTGTAGCAACTATGAATGCCTTTAAAAAACTAAGAGCTTAGGATCACACATGAAAAACTAACAAACTAACTAAGGTAGCTAACAAAAGCAAGGAGACCTCGAGGAAAAGCAACAAAATAACATTATAAAAAAATAAAAAAATCAAATTCTATAGTAATCAAGGGAATGATAACACTAATTTCAATCTCAAAAGAAAAACAACCACGATAATTAAAAACCAAACGAAGAAAAAACTTACTAATAGAGAAAGTAGGTGTTGAAATGCTAATAAAAAGAAGAAAGTATTATAAATAACCTTCTAATAGGTCTCTTATAGCACTCAAATACCTAATCCTTAGCAAATAAAGATAAAAAAGATGTTAACCCAACCTAACTTAACCCTAAAAAACACGGCAAGAAGTGGCTAAATAAAATGATAGGGAAAACAATGGTGACTGTTAAAAGTGCAATGAAAAAGAAGAAAACAAAGCAAGATTATATCCAAAAAGCCATCCAATTAAAATGCAATTGAAAAGTGGCTTGACCCAAACAAATATTGAAATCAACAACCTTAAAAACTTAACAGGAAAGGAAATATTCAATCCCATAAAGCCAAACACGTCCCTATCAATAAATTACAAAGAAACCTACTTATCCTAGTAAGATTAAAACCTATCTGAGCAAGTAAGGATTGTATTTAATGTATATTCATTACAACCCATCGAATTGATAAGACAAAACACCTAAATCACATTGAAATAGATGTAATTAGAGTCAATTCCAACAATGTTAAAGAAAATTTAACGAGCACAAAACCACAACATCCATGAAAACAAACCCATCCTCTTTCATCAAAATTGAAATAAGTGAAAACCATTAGAAAATAAACAAAAAAAGTGCAAAATACAAGAACCAAAAAAGAAAAACTAGTGTGAATAAGCCTAATTGTTAAGCTATTCCTAATTAATCTAACCATCCAGACATGAAGCATTGGTAAGAAATAAGAGGTGTATCTTAGTGATTCTCTTCAACTAGAACCTTAGTTTCACATCTATTAAGAGAATTATATTCTCACAACTATTTTCCCGTGTAACTATTTGGTGGAGTTTTGTTATTTTAACAACTTTTATTTTTAGCTCAATTGACCTAAAATCATGCATCAGCCATTCCCTTTAACTAAAACCTTGGTTTCACAGCTATTAGGAAAACCGTTTCTTATGACTATTCTCTTGTGCAAATATTTGGTGGAGTTCTATTATCTCATCGACTCTTGTTTTTAGCTCAATTGACCTGATATCCTACTTCTCAGTGATTCTTTTCAACTAGAACCTTGGTTTTGTAGTTACTAGAAGAACCGTATTCTCATAATTATTCTCTTATACAACTATTTGGGTTTTGTCATTTCACCAACTCTTATTTTCAGATCAGTTGACATGAAATCACGTGTCTCAGTGATTCCCTTCAACTAGAACTATCCAAAAGCGTCTTAACTATTCTGATTGAATCCGAAACATTTTGATTGCAAGGCTAGTTCGTTTTCATGATTATAGGGTTAACTTCCCCCTTCTTAATTACCTAACCCAAGAATTTCTTTTTTTACCAATATTTGACTCATCCAAGTCTAATTTTAAGGATTTCTCCTGTAAAATAAAACATTATGCAATGCTTTGGGGTTAAATGAATGCAACCTTACCTGGTTTGGAAACATAGCCCTCTCTTTTTGATTCTTCATTATTATAGAGTGCATTTTCTTGCTATCCAAAGCCTTTTTAGTTCTCTGATCCACCATCTCATTCGAGTTTATTGTATGTCAATTGTCTACTTAAACATAAGTGCCCATCTTGGGTTGTCTATAATGATTATTGCTCTCATTATTTATCAAGCTCGACTATGCTCCGAAGTGTGCTATTGCTTGCTTTATCATGAAGAAGTTTAAAAAATAACTCAACTTCCTAAATTATTTCAAAAACTATCTTCTACTTAGCTATGTGCATCCTGCCAATAATTATCAAAAGGTTTTCTGGTATCGACCTCATCTTAGATTGTCAATTAGCCATGAAGTTGCCTCTAGTTGAACCATACTCTTCAAGCATATATTACCATCAACATTTATGGAATTGTCAAGTCATGTATTATCATTTTCATGAATGCATTTTTCTACTCATAGTATGCTTAATGTTCTTCACAATAAATTGCTCTCAGCCCGTTTAATCTTATCGAACAACTTATATTGATCGAAGTGCACATTTTTAGCAACCATTATAAGTACTTATATAGCCATTAAGTTGTCCTTAGTTGGGCCATGCTTCTCCAATATGAGATAATTTCCTAGATTTTTGAAGAAAACCATTACAATCATTCTTTACTAATGATCATGAACATCTCTTTAACTAATAGGACTAGTTTATCCCTTTAGACCAAATCTATCTTAAAATATTCTCCTTTATTTCAAGATTTTGTAATCAATTAGCCATAATGGTTTGGAACTTTTGCATAAGAATTATTATTACCTATTTTTGGGTCCCCATACAAAAAAAGGAGAAAATACCAAAAAACAAAGAAGCCCGAAACAATGATGTTTTGAACGGCATTCTTCCTTTTCTTCTTCCTTTGGACATGCAGTAGGGGAAGAAGAAGGTTTTTTAATTTGTTTTTTTTCCCACGCTCTCTTTTCTTCCCCCAACTTGACCAAACATTGATAAGTCGTACCACTTCATACACCCTGCCATCACGCTAAAGAAAGGAGAGGGGAGCCATGTCATGCAGAGGACGCCCCACACCACCTTACTCGGCGCGATCATAGGACAGGACAGGGTGGCCCCTTCTCCTCCCGTTTATAAATACGGAGAGGTAGAGGAGAGCAAAAAAGGGGGGAGAGTGGAGGAAAAAAAGTGAAAAGAACGAGGGAATAAAGGAGAGAGTTTTTGAGAGAGAGAGAAATATTTTGGAGAAGGACAACACAGAGGGAAAGGACGAGCAAAGAGAGAAAATAAAGGAGATTACAGAGGGAGTAAAAAGATTTAAAATAATTTAGAGAAGGCGTGGGACATTTTAGAGAGGACTAGAGGGAGAATGAAAAACAGAGGATCAAGAGAATGAAAAAAAAAACAGAGGATAAAAAGGAGAGAAACATAACAAAGAAAGGGAAAGAAACAGGGGAGAATAAAGATAAAGAGGAGAGTGATAGAAGAACAGATGAAAAACTAAGCAAAGAAAAATAGAAACAAATAAGGGAAAGAACAGAAACAAAAAGAAGAAGAAACATAGAAAAACAAAAGAGAGAAGAAGAAGCATCATCATGAACCACCGCCTGCTGCCACAACACTAACACCGTGAGACACCAGCACTGCCAACTTCGTCAGTAGGAAAACCTTCCCTCTCCCCCTTTTTCCTAGCTTCATTTACCCCCGTCTTCACTGTTATGCAAAATGAACAATAGATGACGAATTAATTCAGTCTCCACTGTTCACATGAACAGTGAAGAGCGACTCCACTATTCACTGGGCCAGACCAACGTCGACCCAGTCCAAAAAAGAGAAGAAAAATATCTTATGGACCGAGCCAATCTAACCCTGTCTTAGATTGATGTTGACCCAATTCCTTTTAGGCTGATTTCGGCCCAGCCAAGATGGGCTCAACCCAATATAATTCGGTCAGGCCCATCCCAATATATTAATAATAAAAAGCAAAAAAACAAAAATTCCAAAAAAAATCCAAAAATCCTTTCAAAAAAATATGTGATTTTCTCATGTATTTTTCTATCAATTTTGATTAATATTGGTTTTTATTTTTATACTATAAAGATACAAATCCGGTATTAAAATACCCGGTTTTCTCCAAAATGTTGCAAAAAAATTATATAGAAAAAAAACAAATTTTTTTTCATGCATACAACCAAGTCTCTAAAAAATATAAAAAAATTTCATATCATGTTTTCATTCAAAAAAAATTCAAAAAATATCTTAACATGCATTTTGGACTTTAAATAACCAGTTTATTAAATTCATGAGAACTAGGTCAATATTTCAAAAATACCAAAAAAATTATTTTGTTTTCTTTTAATATCTTGGAATATGAACCTACATGTAAGATGTATTCCCGGTATTAAAATGGTAGTTCTTTTATGTGTAGACTTTAGAATGGTTAGGTTTTACCGAATAAGATAATGATCTCCTTACCAAGGACTTACCTTAAGCTTTAAACAGACCAACAATTAGAAAACACAATAATACCTTAGCCTATATCAAACAATTAAATAATGCAGCTTACCTTAGGCAAGACATATTTGAGGTGCTAATACCTTTCCTTTATGTAACTAGTCCCCGTGCACGATCTTTGAAACCAGTTAGGGTTTCTAGTGATCAAAATATTAGGTGGGAACTCCCATTCCCGTTTTTCATGGATAAAAAAACAATAAATCCTTATCTTCACCATCTTCTCGATTACCCATATACAAAGAGTGCTTTTAAAATGTTTCAAGGACTCATGATTGGTATGGATCACAAACTCCTTATACCACAAGTAATGTTGCCAGGTTTCCAAAGTTTTTGCCAAAGCATAAAGTTTCTTATCATATGTAGGATAATTCAATGTTACTCCATTGAACTTTTCGCTAAAATAAGTTATGGGCCTTTTTTCGTGCATTAAAATAGCTCTAATATTTATCCATGAGGCATTATATTCAATCTTAAAAGTTTTTGTAAAATTAGGCAATGATAATAATAGAGCCAAACCTATTTTTTTCTTTAATAAATTAAAGCATGCTCTTATTATTTGCTCCATTTAAAACTAATAGATTTCTTAACCATCTTAGTTAAATGTGTGGTTAGAGTACTAAAATTCTTAATAAATCTCCTATAAAAACTAGTCAAACCATTTTTCTAATCAATCTTATAAAACATACAAGACCCATCTAGCTCATCTAACATATCATTAAGTCTAGGATTTAGGTGTCTATATTTTACAATGACATTTTTGATGACACGACAATCAACACACACCCTTTAAGTCTTATCTTTTTTCAGTACTAACAACATTGGAACTGCACACAAAATAAAGTTCTTTCTTATATACCTCTTTTATCATAAATTATTCCACTAGCCTTTAAAGTTTCTTTGTCCTCTTGGGATTAATTCTATAGGCTGGTTAATTAGGTATAAAAGCTCTAGGTATAGGATCAATTTGGTGTTTAATTCCTCTAATAGGTGATAACCCACTAAGAATCTTATCAGAAAAGATATCGTTATAAACCTGTAATAAAAAAACATAAACACTAGAAAGACAATGATCAAGGTTATTAGTGTTAACATATGTCTTCTTATACACGCGTAAATTCATAGGTGTGTTAGAAAAATAAACATTCTTAATCTCACTTCTCTTTACATAAAAATTAACATGTTTTTTTAATTTTTCTACACTTTTTTCTTTTTTCTCTTGATCGAATCCCCATCAATTCTTATTTTGAATTATTTTAACCTTCTTCTCTCTAGGCTCACTTTATTTTCACTTTTCCTC
>Ga0325405_1006995_pt1 | contig 11377 bp, 7 predicted proteins | sample PopdelMetagenome_21_FD_205663 | JGI IMG/M metagenome (GOLD analysis project Ga0325405, IMG submission 205663) | Populus deltoides microbial communities from Bellville, Georgia, United States - Xylem-Control-R2 | ecosystem: Host-associated > Plants > Phyllosphere > Stem > Wood/Secondary xylem...
TCGACAGCCCAGACAGCCCCCTAGGGATTCAGAAACTGCTGTCACGGGTGACGCGTGGATTCGACAGCCCCCTAGGGAGTCAGAAACTGCTGTCAAGGGTGACGCGTGGATTCGACAGCCAGACAGCACCCTCGGAGTCAGCAACTGCTGTCACGGGTGACGCGAGGATTCGACAGCCCACACAGGCCCGTAGGGACTCAGAAACTGCTGTCACGGGTGACGCGTGGATTCGACAGCCCCCTAGGGAGTCAGAAACTGCTGTCAAGGGTGACGCGTGGGTTCGACAGCCAGACAGCCCCCTAGGAGTCAGAAACTGCTGTCACGGGTCACGCGTGGATTCGACATCCCAGACAGCCCCTAGGGATTCAGAAACTGTGTCACGATTGACGCGTGGATTCGACAGCCCAGACAGCCCCTAGGGATTGAAGAACTGCTGTCACGGGTGACGCGTGAATTCGACAGCCCAGACAGCCCCCTAGGAACTCAGAAACTGCTGTCACGGGTGACGCGTGGATTCGACGGCTCAGACAGCCTCCTAGGGACTCAGAAACTGCAGTCACGGGTGACGCGTGGATTGTACAGCCCAGACAGCCCCTTAGGGAGTCAGAAACTGCTGTCAAGGGTGACGCGTGGATTCGACAGTCAGACAGCCCCCTAAGAGTCAAAAACTGTTGTCACGAGTGACGCATGTATTCGACAGCCAGACAGCCCCCGAGGGAGTCAGAAACTGCTGTCACGGGTGACGCGTGGATTCGACATTCAGACAGCCCCCTCGGAGTCAGAAATTGCTGTCACGGGTGACGCGAGGATTCGACAGCCCACACAGCCCCGTAGGGACTCAGAAACTGCTGTCACGGGTGACGCGTGGATTCGGCAGCCTAGACAGCCCCCTACGGACTCAGAAACTGCTCTCACCGGTGACGCGTTGATTGGACAACCCCCTAGGGAGTCAGAAACGACTGTCACGGGTGACGCGTGGATTCGACGGGCCAGACAGCCCCCTAGGGAGTCAGAAACTGCTGTCACGGGTGACGCGTGGATTCGACAGCCGAGACAGCCCCCTACGGAGTCAGAAACTGTTGTCACGGGTGACACGTGGATTCTACAGCCCAGACAGCCCCCTTGTGAGTCAAAAACTGCTGTCACGAGTGACGCGTTGATTCGACAGCCCGGACAGCCCCCTAGGGATTCAGAAACTGTGTCACGATTGACACGCGGATTCGACAGCCCGGACAGCCCCTAGGGACTCAGAAGCTGCTGTCACGGGTGACGCGTGGATTCGACAGCCCAGACAGCCCCCTAAGGGCTTAGAAAATGCTGTCACGGGTGACGCGTGGATTCTACAGCCCAGACAGCCCCACAGGGAGTCAGAAACTGCTGTCAAGGGTGACGCGTGGATTTGACAGCCAAACAGCACCCTCGGTGTCAGAAACTGCTGTCACGGGTGACGCGAGGATTTGACAGCCCACACAGCCCCGTAGGGACTCAGAAACTGCTGTCACGGGTGACGCGTGGATTCTACAGCCAGACAGCCCCCTAGGGAGTCAGAAACTGCTGTCATGGGTGACCCGTGGATTCGACAGGCCAGACAGCCCCCAACGGAGTCAGAAACTGATGTCACGGGTGACGCGTGGATTCGACAGCCCAGACAGCCGCCTTGTGAGTCAGAAACTGCTCTCACGAGTGACGCGTTGATTCGACAGCCCGGACAGCCCCCTAGGGATTCAGAAACTGTGTCACGATTGACACGCGGATTCGACAGCCCGGACAGCCCCTAGGGACTCAGAAGCTGCTGTCACGGGTGACGCGTGGATTCGACAGCCCAGACAGCCCCCTAAGGGCTTAGAAAATGCTGTCACGGGTGACGCGTGGATTCTACAGCCCAGACAGCCCCACAGGGAGTCAGAAACTGCTGTCAAGGGTGACGCGTGGATTTGACAGCCAAACAGCACCCTCGGTGTCAGAAACTGCTGTCACGGGTGACGCGAGGATTTGACAGCCCACACAGCCCCGTAGGGACTCAGAAACTGCTGTCACGGGTGACGCGTGGATTCTACAGCCAGACAGCCCCCTAGGGAGTCAGAAACTGCTGTCAAGGGTAACGCGTGGATTCGACAGCCAAACAGCCCCTAAGAGTCAAAAACTGCTGTCACGAGTGACTCGTGGATTCGACAGGCCAGACAGCCCCCGAGGGAGTCAGAAACTGCTGTCACGGGTGACGCGTGGATTCGACAGGCCAGACAGCCCCCTACGGAGTCAGAACCTGCTGTCACGGGTGACGCGTGGATTCGACAGCCCAGACAGCCCCCTTGTGAGTTAGAAACTGCTGTCACGAGTGACGCGTTGATTCGACAGCCCGGACAACCCCCTAGGGATTCAGAAACTGTGTCACGATTGACTCGTGGATTCGACAGCCCAGACAGCCCCTAGGGACACAGAAGCTGCTGTCACGGGTGACGCGTGGATTCGACAGCCCAGACAGCCCCCTTGTGAGTCAGAAACTGCTGTCACGGGTGACGCGTGGATTCGACAGCCCACACAACCCTCTAGGGACTCTGAAATGATCAACGAACTGCTGTCGCGGGTGACGCGTGGGTTCGACAGCCCAGACGGCCCTTAGGGAGTCAAAAACTAGTGTCACGGGTGACGCGTGGATTCGACAGACCACACACCTCCCTAGGGAGTCAGAAACTGCTGTCACGGGTGACGCGTGGATTCTACAGCCCACACAGCCCTCTAGAGACTCTGAAATGATCAACGCACTGCTGTCACTGGTGACGCGTGGATTCGACAGCCCTAGGGAGTGAAAAACTGCTGTCACGGGTGACGCGAGGATTCGACAGCCCACACAGCCCCGTAGGGACTCAGAAACTGCTGTCACGGGTGACGCGTGGATTCGACAGCCCAGACAGCCCCCTTGTGAGTCAGAAACTGCTGTCACGAGTGACGCGTTGATTCGACAGCCCGGACAACCCCCTAGGGATTCAGAAACTGTGTCACGATTGACTCGTGGATTAGACAGCCCAGACAGCCCCTAGGGACACAGAAGCTGCTGTCACGGGTGACGCGTGGATTCGACAGCCCAGACAGCCCCCTTGTGAGTCAGAAACTGCTGTCACGAGTGACGCGTTGATTCGACAGCCCAGACAACCCCCTAGGGATTCAGAAACTGTGTCACGATTGACTCGTGGATTAGACAGCCCAGACAGCCCCTAGGGACACAGAAGCTGCTGTCACGGGTGACGCGTGGATTCGACAGCCGAGACAGCCCCTGGGGACTTAGAAACTGCTGTCACGGGTGACGCGTGGATTCGACAGCCCAGACAGCCCCTAGGGAGTCAGAAACTGCTGTCACGGGTGACACGTGGATTCGACAGGCCAGACAGCCCCCTACAGAGTCAGAAACTGCTGTCACGGGTGACGCGTGGATTCGACAGCCGAGACGGCCCCCTTGTGAGTCAGAAACTGCTGTCACGGGTGACGCGTGGATTCGGCAGCCCAGACAGCCCCTAGGGATTCAGAAACTGTGTCAACATTGACGCGTGGATTCGACTGCCCAGACAGCCCCCTAGGAACTCAGAAACTGCTGTCACGGGTGACGCGTGGATTCGACGGCTCAGACAGCCTCCTAGGGACTCAGAAACTGCAGTCACGGGTGACGCGTGGATTTTACAGCCCAGACAGCCCCTTAGGGAGTCAGAAACTGCTGTCAAGGGTGACGCGTGGATTCGACAGTCAGACAGCCCCCTAAGAGTCAAAAACTGTTGTCACGAGTGACGCGTGTATTCGACAGCCAGACAGCCCCCGAGGGAGTCAGAAACTGCTGTCACGGGTGACGCGTGGATTCGACAGGCCAGACAGCCCCCTACGGAGTCAGAACCTGCTGTCACGGGTGACGCGTGGATTCGACAGCCCAAACAGCCCCCTTGTGAGTCAGAAACTGCTGTCACGAGTGACGCGTTGATTCGACAGCCCGGACAACCCCCTAGGGATTCAGAAACTGTGTCACGATTGACTCGTGGATTCGACGGCCCAGACAGCCCCCTTGTGAGTCAGAAACTGCTGTCACGGGTGACGCGTGGATTCGACAGCCCACACAACCCTCTAGGGACTCTGAAATGATCAACGAACTGCTGTCACGGGTGACGCGTGGGTTCGACAGCCCAGACGGCCCTTAGGGAGTCAACAACTAGTATCACGGGTGACGCGTGGATTCGACAGACCACACACCTCCCTAGGGAGTCAGAAACTGCTGTCACGGGTGACGCGTGGATTCTACAGCCCACACAGCCCTCTAGAGACTCTGAAATGATCAACGCACTGCTGTCACTGGTGACGCGTGGATTCGACAGCCCTAGGGAGTCAAAAACTGCTGTCACGGGTGACGCGAGGATTCGACAGCCCACACATCCCCGTAGGGACTCAGAAACTGCTGTCACGGGTGACGCGTGGATTCGACAGCCCAGACAGCCCCCTAGGGACTCAGAAACTGCTCTCACGGGTGACGTGTTCATTCGATAGCCCCCTAGGGACTCAGAAACTGCTGTCACGAGTGACGCGTGCATCTGACAGCCAGACAACCCCCTAGGGAGTCAGAAACTGCTGTCACGGGTGACGCGTGGATTCGACAGGCCAGACAGCCCCCTACGGAGTCAGAACCTGCTGTCACGGGTGACGCGTGGATTCGACAGCCCAGACAGCCCCCTTGTGAGTCAGAAACTACTGTCACGAGTGACGCGTTGATTCGACAGCCCGGACAACCCCCTAGGGATTCAGAAACTGTGTCACGATTGACTCGTGGATTCGACAGCCCAGACAGCCCCTAGGGACACAGAAGCTGCTGTCACGGGTGAAGCGTGGATTCGACAGCTTAGACAGCCCCTGGGGACTCAGAAACTGCTGTCACGGGTGACGCGTGGATTCGACAGCCCAGACAGCCCCCTACGGAGTCAGAAACTGCTGTCACGGGTGACGCGTGGATTCGACAGCCCAAACAGCCCCCTGGGAACTCAGAAACACCTGTCACGGGTGACACGTTGATTAGACAGCCACCTAGGGAGTCAAAAACTGCTGTCACAGGTGACGCGTGGATTCGACAGCCAGACAGCCCCCTAGGGAGTCAGAAACTGCTGTCACGGGTGACGCGTGGATTCGACAGCCAGACAGCCCCCATGTGAGTCAGAAACTGCTGTCACGAGTGACGCGTTGATTCGACAGCCCGAACAGCCCCCTAGGGATTCAGAAACTGTGTCTCGATTGACTCGTGGATTCGACAGCCTAGAGAGCCCCTAGGGACTCAGAAGCTGCTGTCACGGGTGACGCGTGGATTCGACAGCCCAGCAGCCCCGTAGGGGCTTAGAAACTGCAGTCACGGGTGACGCTTGGATTCTACAGCCCAGACAGCCCCACAGGGAGTCAGAAACTGCTGTCAAGGGTGACGCGTGGATTTGACAGCCAGACAGCACCCTCGGTGTCAGAAACTGCTGTCACGGGTGACGCGAGGATTTGACAGCCCACACAGCCCCGTAGGGACTCAGAAACTGCTGTCACGGGTGACGCGTGGATTCTACAGCCAGACAGCCCCCTAGGGAGTCAGAAACTGCTGTCATGGGTGACCCGTGGATTCGACAGGCCAGACAGCCCCCAACGGAGTCAGAAACTGCTGTCACGGGTGACGCGTGGATTCGAAAGCCGAGACAGCCCCCTAGGGAGTCAGAAACTGATGTCACGGGTGACGCGTGGATTCGACAGCCCAGACAGCCGCCTTGTGAGTCAGAAACTGCTGTCACGAGTGACGCGTTGATTCGACAGCCCGGACAGCCCCCTAGGGATTCAGAAACTGTGTCACGATTGACACGCGGATTCGACAGCCCGGACAGCCCCTAGGGACTCAGAAGCTGCTGTCACGGGTGACGCGTGGATTCAACAGCCCAGACAGCCCCCTAGGGGCTTAGAAAATGCTGTCACGGGTGACTCGTGGATTCTACAGCCCAGACAGCCCCATAGGGAGTCAGAAACTGCTGTCAAGGGTGACGCGTGGATTTGACAGCCAGACAGCCCCCTCGGAGTCAGAAACTGCTGTCCCGGGTGACGCGAGGATTCGACAGCCCACACAGCCCCGTAGGGACTCAGAAACTGCTGTCACGGGTGACGCGTGGATTCGGGAGCCGAGACAGCCCCCTACGGACTCAGAAACTGCTCTCACCGGTGACGCGTTGATTGGACAGCCCCCTAGGGAGTCAGAAACTGTTGTCACGGGTGACGCGTGGATTCGACAGGCCAGACAGCCCCCTACGGAGTCAGAAACTGTGTCACGGGTGACGCGTGGATTCGACAGCCTAGACAGCCCCCTAGGGAGTCAGAAACTGCTGTCACGGGTGACGCGTGGATTCGACAGCCGAGACAGCCCCCTACGGAGTCAGAAACTGTTGTCACGGGTGACGCGTGGATTCGACAGCCCAGACAGCCCCCTAGGGACTCAGAAACACCTGTCACGGGTGACACGTTGATTAGACAGCCCCCTACGGAGTCAGAAACTGTTGTCACGGGTGACGCGTGGATTCGACAGCCCAGACAGCCCCCTAGGGACTCAGAAACACCTGTCACGGGCGACACGTTGATTAGACAGCCCCCTAGGGAGTCAAAAACTGCTGTCACGGGTGACGCGTGAATTCGACAGCCCAGACAGGCCCCTAGGGACTCAGAAACTGCTGTCACGGGTGACGCTTGGATTCGACAGCCCCCTAGGGAGTCAGAAACTGCTGTCACGGGTGACGCGTGCATTCGACAGCCCAGACAGCCCCCTAGGGACTCAGAAACTGCTGTCACGGGTGACGCGTGGATTCGACAGCCCCCTAGGGAGTCAGAAACTACATGTCACGAGTGACGCGTGCATCCGACAGCCAGACAGCCCCCTAGGGAGTCAGAAACTGCTGTCACGGGTGACGCATGGATTCGACAGCCCAGACAGCCCCCTCGGGAGTCAGAAACTGCTGTCACGGGTGACGCGTGGATTCGACAGCCCATACAGCCCCCTCGGGAGTCAGAAACTGCTGTCACGGGTGACGCGTGGATTCGACAGCCCAGACAACCCCTAGGGACTTAAAAACACCTGTCATGGGTGACACGTTGATTAGACAGCCCCCTAGGGAGTCAATAACTGCTGTCACAGGTGACGCGTGGATTCTACAGCCCAAACAGCCCCCTAGGGAGTCAGAAACTGCTGTCACGGGTGACACGTGGATTCGACAGGCCAGACAGCCCCCTACGGAGTCAGAAACTGCTGTCACGGGTGACGCGTGGATTCTACAGCCCAGACAGCCCCCTAGGGAGTCAGAAACTGCTGTCACGGGTGACCCGTGGATTCAACAGGCCAGACAGCCCCCAACGGAGTCAGAAACTGCTGTCACGGGTGGCGCGTGGATTCTACAGCCCAGACAGCCCCCTAGGGAGTCAGAAACTGCTGTCACGGGTGACCAGTGGATTCGACAGGCCAGACAGCCCCCAACGGAGTCAGAAACTGCTGTCACGGGTAACGCGTGGATTCGAAAGCCGAGACAGCCCCCTAGGGAGTCAGAAACTGATGTCACGGGTCACGCGCGGATTCGACAGCCCAGACAGCCCCCTTGTGAGTCAGAAACTGCTGTCACGAGTGACGCGTTGATTCGACAGCCCGGACAGCCCCCTAGGGATTCAGAAACTGTGTCACGATTGACACGTGGATTCGACAGCCCCTAGGGACTCAGAAGCTGCTGTCACGGGTGACGCGTGGATTCGACGGCCTAGACAGCCCCCTTGTGAGTCAGAAACTGTTGTCACGGGTGACGCGTGGATTCGACAGCCCACACAGCCCTCTAGGGACTCTGAAATGATCAACGAACTGCTGTCACGGGTGACGCGTGGGTTCGACAGCCCTGACGGCCCCTAGGGAGTCAGAAACTAGTGTCACGGGTGACGCGTGGCTTCGACAGGCCAGACAGCCCCCTACGGAGTCAGAAACTGTGTCACGGGTGACGCGTGGATTCGACAGCCCAAACAGCCCCCTAGGGAGTCAGAAACTGCTGTCCAGGGTGACGCGTGGATTTGACAGCCAGACAGCACCCTCGGAGTCAGAAACTACTGTCACGGGTGACGCGTGGATTCGACAGCCCAGACAGCCCCCTAGGGACTCAGAAACACCTGTCACGGGTGACGCGTTGATTAGACAGCCCCCTAGGGAGTCAAAAACTGCTGTCACGGGTGACGCGTGGATTCGACAGCCCAGACAGCCCCCTAGGGACTCAGAAACACCTGTCACGGGTGACGCGTTGATTAGAAAGCCCCCTAGGGAGTCAAAAACTGCTGTCACAGGTGACGCGTGGATTCGACAGCCCAGACAGCCCCCTAGGGACTCAGAAACTGCTGTCACGGGTGACGCGTGGATTCGACAGCCCAGACAGCCCCCTAGGGGCTTAGAAACTGCTGTCACGGGTGACGCGTGGATTCTACAGCCCAGACAGCCCTATAGGGATTCAGAAACTGTGTCACGATTGACGCGTGGATTCGACAGCCAGACAGCCCCTTGGGGACTCAGAAACTGCTGTCACGGGAGACGCCTGGATTCGACAGCTCAGACAGCCCCCTAGGGACTCAGAAACACCTGTCACGGGTGACGCGTTGATTGGACAGCCCCCTAGGGAGTCAAAAACTGCTGTCACGGGTGACGCGTGGATTCGACAGCCCAGACAGCCCCCTAGGGACTCAGAAACACCTGTCACGGGTGACGCGTTGATTAGACAGCCCCATAGGGAGTCAAAAACTGCTGTCACGGGTGACGCGTGGATTCGACAGCCCAGACAGCCCCCTGGGACTCAGAAACTGCTGTCACGGGTGACGCGTGGATTCTACAGCCTAGACAGCCCCCTAGGGAGTCAGAAACTGCTGTCACGGGTGACACGTGGATTCGACAGGCCAGACAGCCCCTACGGAGTCAGAAACTGCTGTCACGGGTGACGCGTGGATTCCAAAGCTGAGACAGCACCCTAGGGAGTCAGAAACTGCTGTCACGGGTGACGCGTGGATTCGACAGCCCAGACAGCCCCCTCGTGAGTCAGAAACTGGTGTCACGAGTGACGCGTTGATTCGATAGCCCAGACAGCCCCCTAGGGATTCAGAAACTGTGTCACGATTGACACGTGAATTCGACAGCCTCGACAGCCCATAGGGACTCAGAAGCTGCTGTCACGGGTGACGCGTGGATTCGACAGCCCAGACAGCCCCCTAGGGGCTTAGAAACTACTGTCACGGGTGACGCGTGGATTCTACAGCCTAGACAGCCCCACAGGGAGTCAGAAACTGCTGTCAAGGGTGACGCGTGGATTGGACACCCAGACAGCCCCCTCGGAGTCAGAAACTGCTGTCACGGGTGACGCGAGGATTCGACAGCCCACACAGCCCCGTAGGGACTCAGAAACTGCTGTCACGGGTAACGCGTGGATTCGGCAGCCTAGACAGCCCCCTAGGGACTCAGAAACTGCTCCCACGGGTGACGCGTTGATTCGACAGCCCCCTAGGGAGTCAAAAACTGCTATCACGGGTGACGCGTGGATTCGACAGGCCAGACAGCCCCCTACGGAGTCAGAAACTGTGTCACGGGTGACGCGTGGATTCGACAGCCCAGACAGCCCCCTAGGGAGTCAGAAACTGCTGTCACGGGTGACGCGTGGATTCGACAAGCCAGACAGCCCCTTACGGAGTCAGAAAATGCTGTCACGGGTGACGCGTGGATTCAAAAGCCGAGACAGCCCCCTAGGGAGTCAGAAACTGCTGTCACGGGTGACGCGTGGATTCGATAGCCAGACAGCCCCATATGGAGTGAGAAACTGCTGTCAAGGGTGACGCGTGGATTTGACAGCCAGACAGCACCCTCGGAGTCAGAAACTGCTGTCACGGGTGACGCGTGGATTCGACAGCCCAGACAACCCCCTAGGGACTCAGAAACACCTGTCACGGGTGAGGCGTTGATTAGACAGCCCCCTAGGGAGTCAAAAACTGCTGTCACGGGTGACGCGTGGATTCGACTGCCCAGACAGCCCCTTGGGGACTCAGAAACTGCTGTCAAGGGTGACGCGTGGATTCTACAGCCCAGACAGCCCCCTAGGGAGTCAGAAACTGCTGTCACGGGTGACGCGTGGATTCGACAGGCCAGACAGCCCCCTACGGAGTCAGAAACTGTTGTCACGGGTGACGCGTGGATTCAAAAGCCGAGACAGCCCCGTAGGGACTCAGAAACTGCTGTCACGGGTGACGCGTGGATTCGGCAGCCTAGACAGCCCCCAAGGGACTCAGAAACTGCTCTCACGGGTGACGTGTTGATTCGACAGCCCCCTAGGGAGTCAGAAACTACTGTCACGGGTGACGCGTGGATTCGACATCCCAGACAGCTCCCTAGGGAGTTAGAAACGGTGTCACGGGTGACGCGTGGATTCGACAGCCCAGACACCCCCTAGGGATTCAGAAACTGTGTCACGATTGACACGTGGATTCGACAGCCAGACAGCCCCTTGGGGACTCAGAAACTGCTGTCACGGGAGACGCCTGGATTCGACAGCTCAGACAGCCCCCTCGGGACTCAGAAACACCTGTCACGGGTGACGCGTTGATTGGACAGCCCCCTAGGGAGTCAAAAACTGCTGTCACGGGTGACGCGTGGATTCGACAGCCCAGACAGCCCCCTAGGGACTCAGAAACACCTGTCACGGGTGACGCGTTGATTAGACAGCCCCATAGGGAGTCAAAAACTGCTGTCACGGGTGACGCGTGGATTCGACAGCCCAGACAGCCCCCTGGGACTCAGAAACTGCTGTCACGGGTGACGCGTGGATTCTACAGCCCAGACAGCCCCCTAGGGAGTCAGACACTGCTGTCACGGGTGACGCGTGGATTCAAAAGCCGAGACAGCCCCCTAGGGAGTCAGAAACTGCTGTCACGGGTGACGCGTGGATTCGACAGCCAGACAGCCCCCTAGGGAGTCAGAAACTGCTGTCACGTGTGACGCGTTGATTCGACAGCCCAGACAGCCCCCTAGGGATTCAGAAACTGTGTCACGATTGACACGTGGATTCGACACCCTAGACAGCCCCCTAGGGAGTCAAAAACTGCTGTCACTGGTGACGCGTGGATTCGGCAGCCTAGACAGCCTCCTAGGGACTCAGAAACTGCTCTCACGGGTGACGCGTTGATTCGACAGCCCCCTAGGGAGTCAGAAACTCCTGTCACGGGTGACGCGTGGATTCGACAGCCCAGACAGCCCCCTAGGGAGTCAGAAACTGCTGTCACGGGTGACGCGTGGATTCGACAGGCCAGACAGCCCCCTAGAGAGTCAGAAACTGCTGTCACG
>Ga0325405_1006996_pt1 | contig 11376 bp, 7 predicted proteins | sample PopdelMetagenome_21_FD_205663 | JGI IMG/M metagenome (GOLD analysis project Ga0325405, IMG submission 205663) | Populus deltoides microbial communities from Bellville, Georgia, United States - Xylem-Control-R2 | ecosystem: Host-associated > Plants > Phyllosphere > Stem > Wood/Secondary xylem...
GTGACAAATATTATATATAATAATATTTTTATATATATATATATATATATATATATATATATATATATATATATATATATATATATATATATATTAGATAGAGTGCTTGTGCTTTGTTGTGAGCTTAATAAAAATATGTTTTCAACAAAAAAATATGCGGGTATTGTAAGCATGTTTTGTAGGTCAGGAAAAACATTACTTCTGAGTTACAACGTTGTTGTGTGTGTTTAATATAATAAATAAAATTAATAAAATATTATATGTTCTAGCAAATGTTAAAAAAAAACTTTAATGCTAATCAAAGATTGCATCATGAAGCTAAGAAAAAGATGCATTTTAAGATATTTGATCTAAAGCTTTTAAATTGTTTTTGAAGTGTACAACAATAAAATTTTGTTTTTAAGGAAAGTAATAATCTAAATCAAATTAAAAATAATAATTTTATTGTATATTTTCTAATTCTCTTGTTAATTTATTTATCTTAAACAAAAAAAAAGTTTTGTTGGCTCGGGTTCTTAATTCAATAAATACTGTAAGTAATTAGAATAGATATAAAATAAAATCAAGATAATTGAAATAAGGGTTAAAAAGGCATCTCTCCATTTTTTCTAATAAAAAATGTTTTGATAATTTCAATATAAGCATATTAAAACGAAAAAAGAATAACACATCATTTGCACATTGTCATGATGATTTTCTTAATCTTTTTTTGAAGGCAAGTGGAGGAAAGACAACAACAAAAAAAAATCTTGAAGGACTGTGTAGAAAGAGAGCTTGATAATATTATTAAAAAAATAACATGATAAAAAAAGAGAAGGAAAATATGAACCATATGTAATGAAATAATATCATGAATATGTTTTAGATAATTTAATTTTAATGAATTCAAATTAAAAAGAAGAAAAATCAAAGACATTTATAAATAGAGCCACGATGGGCTTGCAATCATGTCATCCGCCCATCTTTTTACTTGAAAACAAAAAACAAATGAGATGATGCATTGTGCGTAGTGATTGATAGCGCATCACCTTCTAGTATGATTACCGATCACCTCAGATGATCGGAAAGTCGAGTTTAGACGCATTCAACAAACAAAACCCAGTTTTCAACCCTTTTTATCGTAAAAAAATCTCAAACACTCAATGAGCTAATTAATGTGCTCAAACTAGCCTTTAATCTCCTAAAAATAAAAAATTAACCAAAATTCAAAAAAAAAAAACATTTTAGAGGCTCGTTCTACCTTTTACTCCAAAATAGAGGGTTAAAAACACTACAATGAAGCTTTTATTGCTAAATGGAACCCATTAACATAGAAAAATAACTTTTTTGGTGGTCGGATTATGGAATACCCTAGGTTACTCTCTACTCCTTTGTTTCTCGGTGTCATTTTTTGTTACTCTCTTGTCATTGATTAAATTGAAGGACTCCAATGTAAACCAAATATTTAAAAGAAAAACATAAAAATTCAAGAATCAATGACCAAAAATGAAAAAACAAAAACCTTTTGGACTAAAAAAAAGGGCCCTCAATGCACAGTGAAAAAAAACGAGGCTAGATATTTGTTCTAGTTTCTAATTCAATCCTTAACGTTTCAATTATTTGAAATCAATAAAATTAAATTTTCTTTTGCCAAATTAAATATGAAATCAACGTCGAAACTTATTATTGACATCATGAGAACCCCATGTTAAGCCGTCCAAAACAAATCATCCAGTTTTATCCCAAATCAACTTAATACGAAAGGAACAAAGTGAGATAAAAAGTAAAGTGACTAAAAAAAATTAAAAGATCAATAAAAATGAAAACAAAAACATCGTGGGTAACTCTTGCAATCAATAGTTGATTGGATCTTTCTTCTATGTTGCATTTTCATCTCTTTCTTCCTAATATCTCTTCAACCTTGCATTGTCTTGTGCTTTCATTATCTTTAACAACATTTTCTAATTTATTGAACATTAATTTTACGAAATCAGATTATAATTATTGCTAGAAATAGCAATCAAATAAATAAGAACTAAATTTGATATCATGAAGAGTAGATTTAACATAAAAGAAATGATGGATCATTTTGCTATTTTAGAGAGGGTGAAGCACAAAAATTAAGGAGAAAAAAGAGAGAAGAAAAAAAAAGAAAAGTGGGTCGTTGAAGCCATACTAGTACTTCATCATGTCACTTTATAAAGAATTTTTTGTTGAGACGATTCCAACAACACCAAGAAAAGCTACCATTGAATCTCGAAAGAAGTCGCATATGACGTCATGGTGCGACAACCTCCTTGATTTTGATTAGCTGACTTTAAATCTTGCTTTTCCTTGATAAATTTGTTTAAATTAGTTATGAATTTAGGCCTATAATAACATAATATAAAAAAAAAATACAATGGCAAAAAAGTGTTGGGTGAAGAATGATGGTATTGTGAACAGTAATTTCGTTACGCCATTATAGTTAATTCATGATCATGATTTGCGACAAAGTATATACAATTTGAATCCATAACAGGTAATACAGGAGAAATATTATACATGTAAATTAATCTTATTGTTAATTAAAAAATTATTTGACGGGAAGTAGTATTTTTAATTCAATTTATGCGTTAATTAGGGTTAAATCTTCTTTTAAAAGATCGTAAAGACTCTCTTGCACATGAACTTATACATTTTTTTTTTATATAAAAAAAAAGAGTTGATCTCAGCTTGAAAAAAGAATTCAAGAATATTACACTCCACCGCTGCAATAGCTGGAGTTTTCTTCCGCAACAAAGAAAGGTAGTTGTATCCAAGGTTGGTTGTTGAAATTAAGATTTAACCGGTAAAATTGTATAATTTTACAAGTTACATTATATTTAATTATTTTAAAAAATTGAAAGCTGAAAAAATCAGCTTAAAGGTGGTTGAGAAGCCTTTAACAATGGCCTGCGGTGGTTATTTATTAAAATATTTTTTATTATTTTTGATATTATTATATTAAAATGATCTAAAAAAATAAATTTAAAATAATTTTTTAAAAATGTTTTCAAAAATATTTATGATTTTATTATGTGAAATTATATAATTTAATAAGTCATACTATATTTATTATATGTGAAATTATTTTAAAAAATTGAAATCTGATTTTTAAAGTTAGTTTAGGGATGTTTAAGAGCATGATAATAATTGTTTTTTAAAGTGTAATTTTTTTAGAAATACTTTAAAATAATATTTTTTTATTTTTAAAAATTATTTTTGACATCAACATATCAAATCAATCTAAAAATATATATAAAAAATTATTTAAAGAAAAAAAATATTTTTTTAAGAATGTTTTTAAACCATAAAAACAAACAAAAAAATATAAAATTATTCAAAATCATGATTTTATAACTGTATTTACGGTTGGTTTGATTTTATATTTCAAAAATATTTTTAAAAAAATTTAAATTTTATTTTATTTTTTTATTTGAAATTAATATATTTTTAGATCATTTTGATACGATGATTTTAAAATAATTTTTTAAAAATAAAAAAGATATTATTTTAATATATTTTTAAATAAAAAATATTTTAAAATATAATTATAACCCGAAACAAACCCACACTCATAAGTAAAAATTGGACACTTTTAAATAACACAGTCACGTCACCATCCCTTTCCTTTTGTCTGAGGTGATTTTTACTTCTTTGATTGAGCAATTTCAAAGACCTTTTGTCCTTTTCTTTCCCTTATCTGGAACTCTCTCTCCCTCTCCCTCTCTCTCTCGACTCGTTCTGAGCCCCCACAACTCTTTCCAACCTGGCTCTCATGTGCGTGAGCTCCCACCTCTCTCAGACCTGGTAAGACACCAGCTCCACAACCTTTAAAACCTCCCCACCAATCTCCAAGTTTACATTCCCGTTGTTTTTTACTGTTATAGTAAGTCCTCCGTGAAGGCTCCTTTAGCAACTCCCCTGCCTTCTGAGATGGGAATTTGAGATTTAGGTATTTTTTTTCTTCCGAGAATCCTTTTCTGTATTTTGTAATAGTATTTTTTATTTAAAAATATATTAAAATAATATTTTTATTTTTAAAATAATTATTTTTAACATCCACGTATTAAAATGATTTAAAAATATTAATTTAAAATAAAAAATAATTTTTTTTTAAATAGAGTTTGATTAAGATTAAAATAGAAGAAATGATGAAAATTGAATCAGAGAAAACATATCCTTCTGTCATTCATGTTTTAAAGTATTATAAATTCTTTTTAAAATAATATTAGTTATAAATTTATTTTATCAGTATTATAAATTTATTTTACATGTCTGTCTCAACTTATTTAATCAAATATTTTTTTCTAATTTATGTTCCTTCTATCTTGAAATGTAATCTGAACACAACTTTATTATATTTTTTTAATTTTTAAAATGAATTTTTGAATGTTTAGTTTAGTTTAGATTTTTGCATGTTAAAATTAAGTAATTTTTTAACATTAAATAATCTATTAACAAACTTGTTACCGTGTTTAATAAAATCCAATTTCTTTCATGATAATAATAAATTAATAATCAATCAACTAGACCGCCCCGTCAAATTGGAATTCGGTTATTGAAAATTAATAAGTGTATTGACTATTGAAGCGAAATAAAATATATTTTAATATGGAACCTTCTATAGGTATTTTTTATTTTTAAATATTTATTCTAACATGACGTCTCCGAACTAAGACACATTCGTTATTACAGAGAGTATCGGGACCAATAAATAATTTGCCCTAAAAAGTTAAAAAAAATATACGCAACAAAGACAAGTAATTACCGAGCGAAGTTCTTGTCTGCGGGAAAAAATGCACAAAGCGACGCCGTCGCCACAGTCCAGTCTGTAATTCAGTGGGATCCACCACTCGGGTCTTCTTCTTCGCTTGTTCAGCAACCCATGTTCACAAAAGAAGGAAAATTTTAGGCTGCTCTTTATCTCTCCCCCTCACACAAACACTCGCTTTAACTACAAAGAACCACTCACCAGAAACATCACCGGGATGTCGTCTCCGGCTCCAGGAGTTTCTCCTGTCCCCAACAATTCCACCTCTCCGCCGCCAGTATCGAGCCCCACCTCTCCGCCTCCGCCTGACACAACCAACACAACTATTTCTCAGGCACCGCCTCCGACGAACTCGAGTGGTGCTCTAGTGCCACCTCCACCTGCAGCGGCATCGCCAAGAGGATCATCGGGAACGAGAGCCCCGTCTTCGCCGGTTCTTGCGGCGTTGATAGTAGGAGTAATATTAGGAGTGCTGGCAGGTGTGGGTATTTCTGTTTATGTGTACCGGAGGAAGAAGAGGAAGGAAGCGCAGAGATTATTGCTCGGGGGTCAACCTTCACAAGTGGCTAGCAAAGGTTTGCCTTTTTTGACTTTGAATTGCGTAGAATATAAAATTATGTGCATTTGTGTTTTTATGCTTGATTTGCTTCGTTTCTTGTCCTATTCGCTGTCCGCTTTTAATTGATTGCTTCGTAGAATTTCGTTTATGGTTTTGTTTGGATTTGCTCTTACATATAGACTCATCATGCTTGTTCTTCTGTGAATCTAGTATCTGCTCTTTATGATTTGTGAAGCTACTATTCATCTTACTATTAAAGCCACTCTTGCCAATTACTTTCCTTTATGTTTCTATGCTGTTCTAATGCCTCCAGACGATGGCTTGCCACTGCATTGGCAGCCCAATATGGCTCCTGCTGCGGACGATAAAATTATGATGTGGCCGAAGCCCACTATTCCCCAAGGAGCTCCGCCGAATTACCAACTGCAACCGATGCTTGGTATTCATGCTGAACAACCTTCTACAAGCAGCGGCATGGGCTCTGATAAACAAGTTAAATCACATACTTCTGGAATTTCTCTGGGATATTCACAGACTACTTTTACTTCTGAAGAACTAGCCATGGCGACTGATAATTTCTCCAATGCCAACCTCCTTGGTCAGGGTGGTTTTGGTTACGTTCATAAGGGAATCCTTGCAAATGGTACAGTGGTTGCAATTAAACAGCTTAAATCTGGGAGCGGACAGGGAGAGCGTGAATTTCAGGCTGAGATTGAGATTATTAGCCGTGTACATCACCGACATCTTGTTTCATTGGTTGGATACTGCATTACTGGATCCCAAAGAATGCTTGTTTACGAGTTTGTACCCAACTACACCTTGGAATTTCATTTGCATGGTGAGTCGCTTTAAAAAAAAAATCAAGGTCCAAATTATCTTCGCTTATCAATCTGCCGTTCTAGTGCTTCTTTTCTTAGTTCACTTAAAAACTCAGATCTGTGTCTACATGTGATTCTTCATCATTTATTGGAATCAACCCTGCATTGGCCTTAATAGAAAGGTCAAAATATACCGTACAAGAGTAATGTTAGCATGGAAAATGATTTACAACCACACTTTTCATACCAAATTTTAATACAAACTGATGTGTTGATTCGTTATTGGTAAAGTGTAAGTCCTAAAAATGATAAATGATTGGCGTCTCGGAAAAAAAGTAATTGTCGCATGTGATTGTGTTAAAATTTTGTACAATTACTCATTTAAGGATACGGGCCATTTTACAAGCAGTTGTTCACTAATTAATTGCCACTTACCATAGAGAACAGTTTGCTAAACCAGGTAATGTAGACTTCAGCACATTTACGTCAAACTTACAAACATTGAATTAAATAATTAATATAGCACCTGTCATAAACCACCACATCGGTTACAAAATTAAATTTAGTAAAGGTGTTAAGAGTCTCTAGCATTATCGATGGCATTGTATTGAGAACCGTAGTATTCCGCAAATTGATATGAAATTATGTTCTGTGTGGCTGTAAGATAAGGCACCATCGTCTAACCATAGATATCTTACATATCAGGAAATGGGAATCCCACCATGAGCTGGTCAACAAGAATGAGAATCGCAGTTGGCTCAGCGAAAGGACTGACGTATCTGCATGAAGACTGTGAGTATATTTTGTTTGCTACATTTAGGTTGTCTGGTTTTCATGTTTAATTGTTTGTCTCTGAGTTCCCATCTCTTTTTGTTGTAAAATATATTTTCAGGCCAGCCTAAAATCATACATCGAGATATCAAGGCTGCCAATATTCTTATTGATCAGAGCTTCGAAGCAAAGGTGGGTTTGTAACATTTAAAATGTTTCTTTAATGATTCTTGATCATCTTTAGATGAACTTGGTATTTTTCTAGTGTCCACCAAATTGACTTTTGAAGTTAAATCTCAAACATCAATGAACATGATCTTAATTCGTCTCCTTTCCCTACACCGACAATTGACAAAGTATAGTGTTACTCTAGACTTAAAGGCTATTTGGATATCTCTTTCTCGAAAGTTTTTGAACATGCAATCCTTAAAATGGAGTATTAGCAGTGAAAAATGAAGTCATTATGGTAGTTATGCAATCGATGTGTGAAAGCAACACAGAACCCAAGAGAACCACTGTTTAAAAAGTCAGTTTATTTCATCAATCAATATTTATAATGTAGATATGGTTCTTATTTATAGAAACCAATCCTTATAGGAATAGAAGAACTCAAACATAGAAAAATCTACACCCAACAGGAGTAGAAAGGCTAGATACTAAATATTACTTGAAATATACTATGGTATTGAACTTTTGGAATAATTCCTAAACACCTTAAACATCTAGAATACAAAGCTGCGATTCTTAAACAATCACATACTAACTATCAATTTATTCTTTCTCCATTTGTCACAAGGTTGAACCATGACTTAAAATACTAAAAATTGTATGTTTTACTAATGTTTGTGAAATCATGTGGCCATTGTTTCAGATTGCTGTGTAAAACTATATAGGTTAACCCTATTTATTCTATTTTGTTCATTTGATGTTAAATTATATAACATGATGAGTATACTTGGATTTTTTTCTTTTGTTTCAGGTTGCTGATTTTGGACTTGCCAGATATTCTTTAGATACGGAGACTCACGTCTCAACTCGAGTGATGGGGACTTTTGGGTAAGATAAGCTTTTGATATCACTGGTGCATAATTAAGTTTGTGTAATGTAATCGAGTTTTGGAATAAATTAAGATTAAAAAGAGTAGATGGCTTGGGATCCCCCCCCCCCTCCTGCTAAATGCACTGTTCCAACTGCAGTTATATGGCCCCAGAGTATGCCTCCACTGGGAAGCTTACAGAGAAGTCAGATGTCTATTCCTTCGGTGTTGTGCTTCTAGAGTTGATCAGTGGGCGTCGGCCTGTTGATAGAACTCAATCCTACATTGATGATAGCATAGTTGACTGGGTAAGTATTTGTTCCTCGGCACTAGCTTATAACAGTGCAAAACTATCAAATCAATCACTGTATCATTGAGTGAGAAGACTGTTGGTAATTTGGCAATGTTAAGGAGACAATTACAGATCACTCCTTTTCCCCTTAAAAACAAAAAATTGTTGATCGCTGAGCCAATTCTTGGTGTTCTGTAGTTTCTTACTTATGCCAATGCTTATTACCAGATGTATATGGTGGTGACTGGTGTAAAGGTTGTTATAGCCCATGTTAGTGGGTAGAGGTATCCGATTGCTGGTGATTGAGTTGAATTCTATCTGCAATGGCAGTTGATATCATCTCAGGCACTGCATGCTTTTGTGCTTTCATGTTTTCTTTAAGTGGTATTCTGAAGTTCAACTATGAGGTCATGAACAGACAGCCAAAAAATTAATGATAGGTGGAATATTGGAAATGGATTGCCCTGTGAAAATAACATTTTCTCATGTATAACAGGCAAGGCCTTTGCTCAAACAAGCTTTGGAAGATAGCAACTACGATGCTGTTGTCGACCCAAAACTGCTGGACTATGATTCTAATGAAATGGTTCGAATGATTCATTGTGCTGCCGCTTGTGTACGTCATTTAGCACGGTTTCGACCGCGAATGAGCCAGGTAATTCTGCAAGTGCCAAGTATACTGCTTTTGCTCCTGAATAGGTGTCTTTGCTTTATCCATTCCATGTTGGTACGAAGTTTAATGGCTTCTCTTCTTCCTATGATGTCCTTCATAAACTAGTTGATGTCCTACTTATTTTTTTAAGCATTTAAAATTCATAACCAATATTTTAGATGATATCTGGTGTTCCAAATTGCCAGTTTTGGTTGGAATTTTGATATATTTGAGATATTGTTAGTTTGACTTTCACCAGAACCAATATTGCTTGGAATCTTAAATATTAGAATTACACTCTATGCTGGCATGTAACCCTTCTGCATTTTTTGTGCAAATCAGATAGTTCGAGCTTTGGAAGGAAATATGCCTCTAGATGAACTGAATGAGGGGATCACTCCTGGTCTTAGCTCAGTATACAGTTCTGCTAGCTCAGATTATAGCACTCGGCGACATGAGGAGGACATGAAGAAATTCAGGAAGTTAGCACTAGAAAGTCTTGAGCATGATAGCACAGTGAACCCACCTGCAAGTACAAGCAGCCAAGAATGCAGTGGATCCGCCGGTGAGTCTGATCAGAACCGATTCAGCGCAAGCACAGAAGGCCGACAAACTACACAAGAGATGGATTAACAAAGAATGGAGAAGAACATCAAAGATACCCAGGAAAGGTCTTAACAGTTGATTTCATTCCTTGATTTTCAAAGTTATGCCTACTTTGGACAAGTCACTGTTCCACGGTTGTATCCACTATACTGGACGTCCAGAAAAAATCAGGTTGATGAATGAGATTACAGAAGTTCAAATTTCACATGAACTGTTCACCGCATGTGTACAAAATCAATTTTCACATTAATTTTGCAGTAGGGTTCATATATCTGGACAAGGCAAGGTTAAACTACTAGTATTCTTTATATTTGCTTTCCCCCTTACAGTGCTTGTATATGCTTAGAATATTCAAGAGTCTGATTGTATACCCTTTTAATTTTTATGGCAGGGGATAGCAAATTAATTGAGTTTTATTCTCTTCCTTTTTTTATTTTTATTTTTTTTATTTGTTATTTTGTGTATGATTATCATGTATTAGGCATGGAGGAGGATCTTGTAAGTTGTAAGGTATTGGAGTGATTCCTTGTCCATGTAATGTAATGCTGTTGTCAATTCGGCATGGATGAACCATGGAGTTGTTTTTAAAAAATATTTTACAAACTAGCACAAAAATAAACAGAAAATTTATAATTTTATTGTTTGTGTTGCTTCCAATAGCAGAACCACTTGATATTTAATTATACAACTCCTTTTCCCTTCTATTTTTTTTTTCTTCTCCCTCGTCAGAATGGCTCCTTCCCCTCTTTCTTGTGAGTTTCCCATGCCTGTCTCCTCGCATCCTTCAACTATAAATCTGTCACCCCCTTTCTTTTTCATCCACTGCCACTGTCACTTTCACCACCTTTAAAAAAAAGAAAAAAAAGATTAGTACTCTATCTATCACTCTTAATTTTATAGAATTTGTTGTGATTTAGTGATAATGTTAGGGTTAGGGTTTATTTTGCTATGTTAGGGTTCTATTCAATTTATATCAATTAGTTATAAATTATGTTAATTAGATTAAATTACATATATAAATTAGATGAATTATGGTTTATGTGATTGTTGAGGATTGTTGAATTTTGGGAGAATAGAGGGTAATTGATGAATTTTGTCAAATTGATATATTTTGTTCCAAATGACTAGAATTGATAAATTTTTGATAGGATTTGTGAGAATGTGTTAATTGATGAATTTTGTTAATTTCTGTAAATTTTATTTATATTAGGGCTTATTTGAATTATGTATTTTTTTTTTTTTTGTAGTTGATAGATTTTGGTAAGAATTTGTGATGATTGATAAATTTGGGAGAATATCTTAGAATGATTGAATTTTGTCAAAAATATTTTTACAACCAAGGATTGGAGAATTGATTAGTGTTTGAGATTATTTGGTTTAAATAGTTATAAATTAGATAAATTTATTGTTGTTTTTTATTGTTATACGGTATTATTGAGTTTTGTTGTTTATAGAATATATTTTCTAATATGATGTTGTATTATTATGGTGGTACTATTATTAACATAATAATCCAATTTTAACTTTTTATTTTCAATGTAATTTAAAAATATAAAAAATTTCCAATTTTTATTTTCAATGTAATTCATTTAATTTGCTTTCATTTTATAATCTTTAGGCACTTTTGTTTATTTTATTGTGTGAAGATTTTTTTTATAAAATAAAAAAATTAAAAAAATAAAAAGGAAGCAAGATGGCAGGCAAGGAAGAAAAGAAAGACTAAAAAAATATAATGAAGTTAAAAAAAAATATAATACAAGGGGATTATTTTCCATAATGTAGAGATTATTATAAGGGAAGAAAAAAATAAAAATAGCAGTTGACTTCAATGAGAATATTTTATTATGGTTAAAAAGAAGAAGAAGAAA
>Ga0325405_1006999_pt1 | contig 11374 bp, 7 predicted proteins | sample PopdelMetagenome_21_FD_205663 | JGI IMG/M metagenome (GOLD analysis project Ga0325405, IMG submission 205663) | Populus deltoides microbial communities from Bellville, Georgia, United States - Xylem-Control-R2 | ecosystem: Host-associated > Plants > Phyllosphere > Stem > Wood/Secondary xylem...
GGATTGGTGAATTAAATTATCTTAATTTTAATATTTTTCTTAATTATCTTGTTTTATTTACTAATTTAATGAAGAGCTTTTATGCATGATTTAAATATTTATAAAAATCAAAGTTGTTGTTTTTAATACAAGCTTTTATTACAGTTTTTTTTTTATCAAAATTAAATACATATCATTATTATATGGCTGTTATCATATAAATAACGGCTTTAATTATATTTAAAAAATATAAATTATATATATATATTATCTTTTTTATTTGTATTTATAATTTCAGAAATGTAATGCAAATTACATGAATACCATAAAAAAATTGAAGTTTCTTATCATACTTTGCAATTTATACATCTTAATATGTTTTTTTAATTGTTTTTATAACAATTCATGGTCGCAGCTCACTTGGCTAAGATGCAAGTCGGCACCATGAGCTTACAAGTTTGAACTACACTGGTAAAATTATTTTTCAAAAAAATAAATTGTTTTATGTGTTTTTTTTTTTTTTTTCTAAAAAACTAAGAGACTGACAGTCCCTCCCTAATAAATAAATAAATAAAATCAAGGTCCAGTGCGCATGTTATTGAAGGACAGACACTAGGCTTGATCCTTTTTTGTTTTTCTTTTTTATTTTTTAGATTTTTTCTAGCATTTCAAAAAAATAATTACCAGATTTATTTGCTATTTAGTTTTGATATGGTTGTAGATTTTTATTTGAATTTTAATAATTATTTTATCAATTATTATGTAACTTACATGAAGAGGATAATACTAATAATAAATCATTTATGAAAATTCAATTCAATTTATTTTTATTCTTAAATCTTTTAAATAGATTTAGAATATAATTTTATCACATTTGTGATTTTTTTTAGTTTTTAATCACACATAAAATATGAACAGTTAATTTTGATATTTTTTTGTTAACTTGCTTCAATAACAAAGAAAAACAATGATTCTAATTAAAAACATTATGTTTTCTAAGATGATCAGGAGATATAAACTAAAAGGTGTGGTTTTTTTACTCTACATTGACATTGCTCGTCACCTCAAATTTATTGTCACCTCAAATTTATTGTGGAATAACCGTTCATATTTTTTTTATTTTTTATTTTTTTTTGCGATTGAATTTTTGGACCAAATTAAAAGATAATTGAATTAAATTTATTAACTAAAAACAAGATTAAAAGAAAAGAGAATCAAAGTGAAAAAAAAAAGCATTGAAAATGAGTGATGAGTTCAAAGTTATCACAAAAAATTTACTTTAGTCCTTGAACTTTACAAATTATATCTATTTGATCCCTTCATATTTTTTGCAATTCAATTTTAATATAAAAATTTATTTTTTATTTTTTAATCTTTGGTTTGAGAGATAAGAGAGAGAGACCACTAGATTCTAGCAATAGAAAGAGAAAATCAATATCAACACTAATTCTGCCTATCAAAAAAGTTAATTTTGGTGTTAATGTATTTTATTTTATAAGAGGAGCTCTACTTAGGTTTTTTTACCTTGAAATTGTCAAAAAAACATATTTAAGCCCAAGAAGATTTTTTTATGAGATTTTGTATTTTTGTTTAGAGTTTTTTAAGGTCATTTATGGAGTTGTCATAATGTTTAGTCTTTTTTCTGGATGTTTTTGATCAAAAATTGGTTAAAAACAAGTTTTTAGGTTAAAAATCAAACCTTATTTTTCTAGATATCATAATGGTTGAAATATAAAAAAAATCAGACAAAATGTTATATGTATATTATTTTTTTCAAAAGATAGTCAACCACCCGAATTGCATTTTTTTTAAAAAAACAATCTAGGGCCTATGCGTGGGTTATTTTTTAAAATATTTTTAAATTTATATTTAAATTAATACTCATTCTCTTTTTTTTTTTTATCATGTTTTAAATATTTGTTTTTTTTTAAAATGTATCTTGTATGTATTCAATTTTTGAAGAGATCATTTTAATTTATCTATAATTTTTTTAATGTTTATATAATTGAACTCTATTTAAAAAAAATTATTTATTTTTTTATAATATTTCTAATAAATACAACCCTGCGATATATTTTTTTCATTTGATTTTATTTAATCAATTTTATACATATGTCTATTTTTAATATTATTTGATTAAATAAACAAGTAATTTTAATAAACAGAGTTGTTAAATACAATCAAATAAATGATTCAAGTTGTGAAATCAAATATTTTGATTTATCTTCATTTCTTAAATTTTTTATATGTATTTAGTTATTGTTAATAATTTTTTATTTATTTATTAACATATATAATTTTTAATTTATTTAATTAAATATGTACATAAATTTTTTAATTTACATTTAGTTTTTTATGTAAAAATACATTTCAAAGAAACCTTTATATTTAATATTTTTATTGAAAAAAAAAACTTAATTCGTATTAAAATGTGTAACAAATATCTAGAATTTTGTAAACACCTTACTATCACCATTTCCATCTCCACTGCCGCCACGGTCACCATCTCCGATGTCTCCATCACCACCACCGACGTTATGATCACTATCCCCAGGAGTCCTCTTATATCCACCTGCTTAATGTTATCGTTACACAACAATGAATTGAAAATATATTTTTTTTAATACAGCTAAACCATAAAAAATATTATTTTCAGCTATACATAATTAGCTCTATAATTTTTAATCATTTTTTGAACGAATTTATTTATTTATTTTATTTGTATAATCTTATTTTAAAAAAAGAGAGACACCATCATGCAACATTATCTTTTCAATGGCCATGTTCGTTTGATTTTTCGTTTCAAAATCATTTTTAAAAAAATTAATTTTTTTCTTTGTTTCAATTTAATATTTTTTTTGGTGTTTTTAGATCATTCTGATGGGCTGATATCAAAAATAATTTTTAAAAAATAAAAAAAATATTATTTTAATACATTTCTGAGTGAAAAGCACTTTGAAAAGTAACTGCAACCATACTTGAAGAGCGTGTATAGAAACGCGATACAAACAACGTTCCCTTAAATTTTTAATTTTTTTTACTAATATATATATATATATATACACGGATTGTTTTGATTTGCTGATATCAAAAATAATTTTTTTAAAAATATATATATTTTAATACATTTCTAAACTAAATACACTTTTAAACAACAACTATTATCACAATCTTAAATAGGCTCGAATGTAGCAAAACACATCACAATCTTTTTTTTTTTTCATTTTTCATTTTGGAGGTATATTTTATGAGTTATTTGTGTTTATCATTGTTGTTGTGGATTTTAAGTAGATTCTTGGATCCGCATAGCTATTTTTTGTACCAACAATGTTATTTATGAATTTTATTTGTTTATATAATTATTTTAAGTTTGACAGTTTCTCTTTTCCCTCTTTTATTAATTTTCTGAATACAAATTCAACACACCTTTTCCTCTCGTTTTTGTGCTTATTTAAGAATATAGTAAAGTTATTTTTCAGAATATTTTTTATTCGAAAATATAGTATAATAATATTAAAAAAAATTAATTTTAATACAAGTGCATCAAAATAATTCAAAATTATAAAAATTATTTTTAAATAAAAAAATCATTTTTTTTATAAACACGATTCAAGACAAATACTCCTATGTCTATTCTATTGAATTTTTTTATATACATAAGGGGCCTCAGCCCGAAAAGAACAAAAGGAAGTCTCTACAATTCTACATAATCTCGGGAGGTGATCCCAATACAAAAAAAAAAAAAAAAAAAAAAAAAAAAAAAAACCTCAAATTTGCAAAGCCCCCAGAGGAGGATGCATCAGTTAATTATTGTTATTTTTTTTTATTGTTATTTTTATTTATTATTAATATCTTTTTTAATTATATTATTAAATTAATGAACTATTTAAATCAATGATCCAAGGAAAAATTCCTATCTAGTATTAGGCAGAGAATCAACTGCATATTGATTGGCTTCACTGCAACAGTTGGATATCTGGACTGGCCCAATGGCCTCTCTATTAGCTCTGCTTAATGAAGCATCTTTCATTGGATGGAAGTGGTGAGTAGATCATTAACCACATAGCAATTAACTTCTAGGATCACCAGTGTGCTGCCATTGTTCCAAGCCAATTCTAGCTCTCTTTTAGCAGCAGCCCATAATTGGGCTCGCATGTCTCTTTTCTTAATAAACTAGACTGCCTTGCAACCTTTTGCGACCCTTTTGAGCTGAATGAACCCATAGTCTCAGCTTGCCGAGTCTTGATTTTATTTTTTATGCTATTAAACTCGATCCATGTTTAACTGGAATGGAATTTCTCACTTCCACTTCCGGCCCCCTCTTGTTCTTTCAATGGACGTTTCATCTATCACACCAACTATTTATTGTTCTAAAGAAACCCTCCCTCTCTCTTTCTTGAACCCTTTTCTTTTGCGATCAAGAAAAAACACCAAAAATGAAGAGAGATCATCAAGAAATCACTGGTGGTATTGGGATTTCTACTGGCATAAAAGCTGAATCTTCTTCTTCATCAATGGCAACTGAGAAAGGAAAATTATGGGTTGAAGACGATCAAGATGAAGGTGGCTTGGATGAATTGCTTGCTGTTTTGGGTTACAAGAGTTTAAGTCTTCAGATATGGCTGCGAGCAGCTCGTGAGGGAGCCTATAATTTCAGCTTCCTTCGGCCAGAGTTATTAACCTTATTTTATTGTTCAACATATTCATAATCCCCACCTGGGTGCCTGAGCTTGGCTAGAGTCGATGCGAGTTGAGAATCAAAGCACATTCATGGCTTTGCTGCTCCTCTTTGTTGAGTTAGATGTGCAACAATCATTGACAGTTGCAGCAGCGGCAGCTGGAGTTGCACCAACCATGTGCACCCATCCAAAATATCAAAGGTTGGCAGCCACCATTATTGAAGAAGAGCTGGAGTTGGCAGCCACCTTTGTTGAAGAAAAGCTGAAGCTGTGACACCATTCATGCCTATAAATAGAGACATACGTGAGAGAGCAAACTAAGAGAGAGAAGAGAGGTGAGAAATGTAGAGAACAAGAGAGAAAGAGGAGAGCTGTAATGGCAGCAGCCTTGCTGCCATTGCAGCAGCTGCAAGTGCAGCAAAGAGAGCTGTGAGTTGAGTTTGAGTGAAGTGATCCTCCTCCTCTATGTATTGTGTTGTAATCCTTTCACTATCTCTAAATAATATGGACCCTCCCGTGGATGTAGGCGGTTTTATCGAACCACGTTAAATATTGTGTCTCAGTGTGCTTAGCCTCCTTTGGGCAAATATCAGAACATCACTGGTCCGCTCATGGGGAGCCGAAATCCCCAACAATTGGTATCAAAGCACATGGTTTAAAGGGGTGTTTGATTTTGCTCAAAAATAAAAGTTGTCAAAATTGTGTTTTGACCATACCACTGTGTAGAGGAGGAAGAGACGAAGCCACTGGTGAAAACAGTGTCGAAATCAGAAGTCGGACATGGTCGCACGCGCTATCACGCTCCGGTGAGTCGTCTGCCCAAGTGCACAAACGCGCCCCACGCGTCTTCTTCTCTCGGATGGGCTGACCCGACCCGAATACCAATTGACCCGACCCATGTGACTGACCCGGATAATGATGACGTTAGCATGACATAATAGTGACATCATCATGCACAGTAGGTATGCCTAGTATGACATCAGCCAGATGTAAGTGTGACATCATCATGCACAGTCAGCGTGCCATGTCAGCGACCAGTCAGCTGACACGTCATCACATTGGGACCCACCTTCCACGTCGTCAGTCGCGAGCTGAGCTGGGCTGAGCTAAGTTTGAGCTGAGCCGCGAGCCGAGGGATAGGATCTAGTGTTGCTGATCCTACATGCAACCGGATCTGAGATTGAATCTGGGCCGCTCATCAGGCCAGAATTGTTTTGATCAAATTGTAGCCGTCTAAAATGTGATTTGGACGATTTCAGACTTGTTTCCAGCTAATCTGATCGTTCCGGATGCAATGGTACAGTCCGATTGTTGAGATTTAAGACCGAAAATGGTGGCGGTGAATTATTAAAGAGAGATTGCCCGATCAGGAGGCATCTGAAGGTCATCATGGTGGTCGATGGAGATGAAGAAGAAGAAGACACACACATTTGCCCAATTATGTGTGCTAAACTGCTAAGTGGTGGAATTTTGTTTTTTCAGTTGCCTTAAAGGAAGGCAAAATTGGGACACTCTGGACACCCGGTTATGTAGACAATTAGAGGTGTGGAGTGAAAATTGACGAAGACCAATCTTGACGAATCTAAGAACTGGTAGTCTCGCCAAATGTTGAGAAATCATGTATTAAACCAGTATATTCCAGATCACTTGTAAATGAAAGCCACAACAAAGCTAGCAAATAGTTGTATATACGGAAAGATAGTACGATGGATAGATATGGCTTAAGAAGTTCTGTCTAGGAGATTGAGTTTGAAGCGGGACTAGTGTGACCCCTCCAATCTTTCCTGGGAACTTGCTTAGTGGAAGGATTATCCATTTAGTACTATTTTCGTATATATAGCAGTTTGTAATGAAACGGTTGAAGACTAGCAGGATGACGGCACAAGGGAACAGTTGGGTTCTGTATGATCAAGGATTTGATGGAGTGGTGATTTCTCTAAAGAAGTTAGATTCGGTGACTGTGATTTCTCGAGGGGAGAATGATAAAGACCCTGAAAATGGAAGAGAAATACAACAAGGGGACAAAGATTGGCACCCTATTTTGACTTGGACAGGTGTTGTGACAGGATGAGCTGCTGTCAAATATAAGCAAAGAATAGGGAGAATCTGGAGAACATAAATTGCACGATGGCACACGGAGATTGTGTAGGAGTACCTGTGGGATCCAATGAGGTACTGTAATGAGACAACAGGTGCAAAGAGAAGAAAAGTTCTCAGATGAAACTCAGAGTAGAGACTATGTAAAAGTTGTGTACAACAGGAAGTCTCTTGTGCTCTTGATAAAGTCAACATGTGAGGACCTTTCCAATGCATGCAAGGATGAAAAGATGAGCTATTGTAGAGGCACCTAATTGAGGGGGTGCTAACGCCTGTGATAAAAGGCGACCACCTATGATGAAAGGCGAAGACACCAAAGAGAGTTGGTGTAGGTGGAGCTGTCAAGCAGAAAGGCATAGAAGCTCCAAACATAGAAATCAAGGAGGAGGATTGTGAGGAGTATATCGCAAGTTTCTCTTTCTATGTAATTAGTGGCAGTTATCTCTCCCATAGTCCACATGGTGGTAGAGAATTTTGGAGCCACTTTGAAGCATCTCAGCTGAAGGAAGATGCAACCGCCTATGAAAGGCAAAGACACCTTGAAGAAGGTGTGAGGGCCGTGATAGGAGCCCCGGATCAAACCGCCCCATGACAACGAGCGAAGACACCTTAGAGAAGGTGTATGGGCCATGATATGAGCCCAAGTTCAGAATACCCCAAAGCCAATGTGATGGCTAGATATAAATGGACAGGAGTATAGCCAACGAAGTGGCTATGATGAGTATGGAGACAAATGCAGGATTAACTTTCATGGATATTGCCCCATGCTAAAGATCAATGAGCTAGAAGACATTTGCCTTGGACAATAAGTGGGTGACTTGTGGAGCATTAAGACGCGACTGCTATGAAGGAGCAGAGGGCATGCGCAGGTTCCTGGAACAAGTTGACTCTTGTCAAGGTGGTGAGCTCGGTGAAGGCATTGTAATACTCAAAGTATCAAGACTTATATGGATCAACCTTTAATGGGCTACCCCCATAGGTAAAGGTGGAGAGCTACTTAGACTCTTGAGACTAAGAGCGAGAGACTCATGAAGAAGTAATGCGTGATTCCTAGATTGGAACAGAGGACAAACGCAACTCCAGGATGAGTAGACTCTTGAAAGAGTGGTGAGCTCGTGATCATATTGAGATACTCAGATAATGACTGTCGCACTTGGAAATAGAAATTTCCGTTTGAGGGGGTGTTGTAAGCCTTGATGTGAGGCTTGATGAAACATTCCGGACCGAGCATGGTTGATACGCTCGAAGGGGAATGTTGTGTCCCAGAGACAAGCGTTAACATTCTTCTAATGTGAAGTGGCAGACCATCTAGTTGTAGTGATCCTTTTGTGTAAGAAAAGGTGTGTTTTGGTGACTCTGGTGATTGAAAGGTTTAGCGAGTACCTGTAAACTTGGCCACAGACGCTCTCAAAATGGTAAGCTTGGAAGAGCTGCAGGATGCAAGCCTGTGCTGAAGAAGCAAGAGGCCAGTTGCCCCACATGAATGGCAAAGGGGGTGATTGTTGGGTTGGTTGCCATTAATATGCAACAACCATTGACAATTGCAGCAGCTGCAGCTGGAGTTGCACCAACCATGTGCACCCATCCAAGATGTCAAAGGTTGGTAGCCACCATTGTTGAAGAAGAGCTGGAGTTGGCAACCACCTTTGTTGAAGAAAAGCTGAAGCTGTGGCACCATTCATGCCTATAAATAGAGGCATACGTGAGAGAGCAAACTGAGAGAGAGAAGAGAGTGGTGAGAAATGTAGAGAACAAGAGAGAAAGTGGAGAGCTGTAATGGCAGTAGCCTTGTTGCCATTGCAGCAGCTGCAAGTGCAGCAAAGAGAGCTGTGAGTTGAGTTTGAGTGAAGTGATCCTCCTCCTTCATATATTGTGTTGTAATCCTTTCTCTATCTCTAAATAATATGGACCCTCCCGTGGATGTAGGCGGTTTTGCCGAACCACGTTAAATATTGTGTCTCAGTGTGCTTAACCTCCTTTGGGCAAATATCAGAACATCACCGGTCCGCGCATGGGGAGCCGAAATCCCCAACACTCTCTTCCCTTTCTCTCTTTAATTATGGATAGCTAAGATTAGATATTAATTGATAATTACCATGCGCAAGTTCATCATAGAGCTGGCCATCTCTAGTCAAGGACATATCACTTGGGGGAGGGCAAGAGGCAGATCATCACCCTTGTCAATCTGCCAAAAGTGAAAGGTCTTACCATAAGTCTTGCAGACTTTCTCAAGATCCTGCCTCTGTATATAGGACCAGGAACCCCAGGCATGAACAGAACCCCACTTTTCACCTCGTATTCATAGGTGTGCCAAAGCGTCCACGTCTGACAGTGCCAAGAACAGATGTTCGGAGATGATGTACTCCACCCCAATAAGTCGAGCATCCGGTTCAGGGCTGTTATATATTAGACATTGGCACATTTCCTCGTTCTGGTGGCCACAAAAATGACGCGCCTCTACTTGCCGAGTCATGTCATGTGCGTAAAAGTGAAACCTACAAGAACATACAAACACCATTGCATCAATGGAGGTAATGAAAAATAGTCGTGCCATGTATAAAGAACCTATGATTAATTTATGATCAGAAAATTGCAACTTGCCAAAGAACTTGTGCACATGTAGAGAGATAGAGAGAGAGAGAGAGAGAGAGAGAGAGAGAGATATATTAGGAGGCTTATGCGCAGAGGTGTTGGTGGATCTTGTTAACAGGACCAAAGCCTTGAATGGCAGCCGCCACTGTCTCAAGGAGAGCCGTGCTAGTCGTCGTTGGCTCGCCGGGAACTTCTGGATGAGCTAACATTTTCTACTTTCCTGTTCTTTTGATCTGGATTGATTACTAACTGAAAATGATTAACTATAAATTTAAATTCATAGGGAATATTCTGAAATAAATTGTTTCTTGAGATCTTGTACATCATTTATAATGTATTTTACGATCTTCATTTTAAGATTACACTAACTTTTTTTTTAATAGATCTCCTTGAGGGTAGAAAACTTTTTTTAAATAAATATCTGCATAAAATCTTTTAGAGACCTCCCGAGGATGTTGATAGAGGATTCTTTGAAGATCAAATCAATACTATATATTTTTATATAACAAAAAACATTAATGAAAATATTAATGAACTTTTATGAAAATAGAAAGAAAAAGGGAAAGAAGATGTATAATTAAAGAAAAAGAAGCAGAGAATATGTTTATGTCTCAGAATTTAAGATTCTGAACCCCTTTCTGTATATTCCTGCTCTCTTTTATATTACCTAGCTTGACCTGTTTCACACAGCGTAGAAGAGATAGACATGTAATCTCGTAATAGTAAAATAATATTATTCTACAGCTTGTAACATCACATCTAATTAATATAAGCATTGACTGCTTATTCATATTTAATAGGATGTGATGAGTATCATAATTACTAACCCAAACTCAAAGTATGAGAGGTTCAGTGTGAAGTTACTTTACAGTTATGCACTCAACTTAAAAGGCATTGGGTTCAACTTACATACTAAATCTAGAAGAAGTTGGGTTCAGCTTGTTACTGTATCCAAAAATAATCAAGAATAGATATGTCATAGCCCAACGTCAAATTAGGCGTGTCACATCCCTAACTCAATAAGAAATTGAACATGGGCGTATTCTTGGCCCAACAGGAGGTTATGGACGGATATACCTTTACCCAACTTAAAGTCAGATACGAGCATGCCATAATCCAACCTAAAAAAGACATAATCTCATTTTGAATTACAACTTTCATGCGATGAACTTTCAACGGCGGAGTTTTAAGGAAAGCATGACCCATCACTATAATATATGCTAGAGTCCAAGTCTAGGCTTCGCTCTCTGCATGCAGTGCGACTCATGGCGGAGTTTTAAGGGAAGCATGACCCATCACTATAATATATGCTAGAGTCCAAGTCTAGGCTTCGCTCTCTGCATGCAGTGCGACTCGTGGCGGCATATATGGCTGAAGTGGCTTTGTGAAGGTTGCAACGTGGATACAAACGTGGCTGTTCCCAGGAATTGAAATCGCGAATATAGGGATGGTAACAGGGAGGATTGGACTCTATCCGCTCCATGTATCTATAATTATTGCCCATATTTCACACGTATTAATTGATTTAAATTAGATGGGAGGTTTTTCATTTATTAGATACTTGTTATCTTGAATTTTTTTTTGATATTTTCTAAAAAATTCTCTCTTTATTTTTTTATAATACCTCACAAAATTATATTAAGAAATTTCACTAATTTAATAATTTTATTTGAATTTCATTTAAAATATTAAGACAATATATAATTAAGAAAACATAGAACCACACCATTAAGTATTACTAGTTTCGGTGCTCACGTTTTATTGCAGGGTTAGACTATTTTTTAAAATAAGTAATTTAGGTCATAGACAGACTAAGTCCAATAAACTGGTTAATCATACAAAAAAAAAAACGATAATAAATGAATGAAATTTAAAAAGAAAATGATTAGAAAAACCTGGGAAAAAAAATATTTTTTCAAAATGGAACGAGCAATGTATCTCAATTCGCAACCTCTTAAATACAAAAGAACAAAATGAGGAAAAAAAACATGAAAAAACTTGTCATGATTAACCCGAGTTAGCATGAT
>Ga0325405_1007001_pt1 | contig 11372 bp, 4 predicted proteins | sample PopdelMetagenome_21_FD_205663 | JGI IMG/M metagenome (GOLD analysis project Ga0325405, IMG submission 205663) | Populus deltoides microbial communities from Bellville, Georgia, United States - Xylem-Control-R2 | ecosystem: Host-associated > Plants > Phyllosphere > Stem > Wood/Secondary xylem...
TGTCCCGTTTGTATTTATTTTTTATGCTAACATGTAAGTCATGCTAATATGGATGAATATAAGAGTTAAATCACTATAAAATAATTTTATAAACATCGACAGAATATCATTGTTTAGATATAATTTTGTTGGCATTTTTTATTGCCATGAAAAACTATCGTAAAATATATCTTGTCAGGGTTTTTTACTCTATTTGAAATAAAAAATACCAATAAAAAATTTCGTTTGAAGGATCAATTAACTAATCGACTAAACAACCATAAACAACAATTAACTAGAAGGAAGCGATCAATTAATAAAATTTGAACACCCATACAATTAGGAAGATGCAACCCTATTCAAAGTAGGGCCTTTAATATAAAAATTAATTATTTGGTTTTAATTTTGTCTCAAATGTGTCAATTTACCTTATTTTTAAAAAATAATTTTTTTAACAACACTCTATATGAATGGAAATTATATGACTAACATATACATATTCAAATATTCATAAAGAGATAATGATTTAATAGATTACTATATTATGATAGGTAGCTTTTGGCTCTGAATCTTTTTTTAGTGAAGTACTATCAAATTTACTTGATCAATTAGTGAACACGATATCTTAAACTATTCAATCTTTTGTGTAAATCAAAGTCAAAAGTATTAACATGGTTCTTTGCCTAAAGTTTTTGTTTGGTTCTCCTGGTTGCGTTATTTTATCTCATAACAATTTTTGATTTCATGATTACTTTAAATAATTGAACCTTTCATAATTCTAAAATAAACAATCATATTTCTCATCTATATAGATGATAACTCATTATAATTCTTATGTTGTAGTACACTTGGTAAACCAATATATAAAAATCATTAAGAGCAAGGCTCATCTTTATCAAGCTATAACTAATACCTTTTTCATTATAGGAATAAAAAGGAAATAATTATTTTCATGTGCTTCTTAGAATGTCACCTGATTTTTTTTTTTAAACCTAGATCTTGGAATCTCCAGACAACTAGTTAGGGTTACCATTATGACACTCTTTCAATTTTAAACCCTTTAAGCTCATTTATTTTGATGAAGTATACACAAGCTCTCTCATTAAACTTTAAGTAAGTAGATCCCCAATGTTTACTTTTAACTTTAAAAACATTACATTTTAGAGAAAGTGTTTGACAATATTATTTCTATGAATTATATATCTAGACTTATCATTGTATATTCTATTTTATACTTTTTCAATTGCTGACTAACTATTGCAATATACAAATATTGCTAGCACAAGCTTAGGCCAACATGAAATGTCATTTAAAAAATTCCAAATCTATTCGACTTTCTCTTTCACTTTATCAAAAGTAATAAACCCTGATTTTATCATGTATCTTGCGATACATATTTATTTAAATAATTTCTAAGATATAGTTACTCCAAAGAGTGTAAAAAATATCCAATAGTGAATTTCAAATTCTAACCATTGGATATCCAATTTGCAGTTCTATACTCTTTTAGTACCATTGGATAACTAGTACAATGTAACCTATTGTCAAAGGTGTTCTGCTTTTATAATGGCCCATGTTTGTATTGCTGGTAAATCTATTTAGTTTGTATTACTGGCAAATCTATTTAGTTTGCTAATTGAGTATACAAGATCTAGTATTGTGCAATTTATAATATACATTCTCATAATTATTCATGAGTATTCAGATTGGTATATTCACTCAACTTTATTTTTTAATAAATGTACATTTATTTTCATTAGTGTTTGATAATGTCATTATCATTTCTTAAAAAATTATCGAGAATTTTTTTAACATAATAAGATTGGAGAATATCAATCCATCAATCGTCCTTGTAATTGTTATTCATAATATAACATATGCAATACCCAACTCATTCATGTCAAACTTATTAGGTAAAATTTTCTTGATATATTTGATCATATAATCATTATAGCTCATTTTATATCATCTATATAGGGACATACAATTACATAATTTTTATATATGTTTCTCACATAAACATATTTATCAACTTCAATGATTTTAAACTCATTTGACAATATAACTTTGTCAAAATTTTCATATCATTGTTTAGGAGCTTGTTTCAAAGCATATAATGACTTAACAAGCTTACAAACTTTCTTTCCTTGCCCTTTAATAACAAATCCTTCGAGTTGTTTTATATAAACCTTTTCGTCAAAATCATCATTTAAAAAAAGTTATTCTAACATCCTTTTGATTTATTTTAAGCTTGTTAATACTATGATGACCATTACTGTTTGTATGAAAGTTATTATTAATATAGGTGAATATGTGTCAAAATAATTTATACATTCTTATTATTTAAATCCTTTAACAACAAGTCTTATTTTATATTTTTAAATAGTTTCATCAACTTTCATCTTTATCTTAAAGAATTACTAATGATCTAATGATTTACTTTCGGTGGAAGATTTACTAGTTCTTATATATGATTATGCATAATGGATTCAATTTTATTATTGACTACCTTATTCCAAAAGAAAGCTTTAGAATAGGACATTGCCTCAAGATAGCTTTGAGATTCATTTTCTATCAAGTGTGTTAGAAAAACAAGACCAAGCATTTTGGTCATTTTCTCCCTCTTGCTCTCTCTCATCTCAACCTCATCATCTTCCAATTGATGCTAATTACCTGATAACTTCAATAGTTCTTTTAGGTGAATGGATTTCTTATGTTTTCTTATATGAAAACACATCTTAAAAAAAAAAAATTCTTTGATTCTATTATCATACTAGAATAAATATTCTCAATACTTGACTTATATATAAGAAATCAATATGCAATTTATATGGTGTATTCTTTAACTTTTATGGGGTACTTTGTTAAGTATATAATTAATAGCTCAAAATTATCTTCCTCTACATGCTCTAAGGTATCCCCAAAGTTACCAACCTGACATTCATCATTTATTTCAATGTTTGTTTGTTTTTTTATTTAGTAATGTCATTTTATTGAGGTTAATAAAGAGGAATAATTTGGTGGATAATACCATTTTAAGAATCAAACTCTCTAAATTTTTTTTCATACTCTCCACCCCTATCACTTTATCTTTTTATTAAGTTGATTTTTAACTTTATTCTTGTAATGTTTAAACATTTAAAGGGCCTTATCTTTGCTTCTAATAAAATAGGTATATCAATTCCTTTTGCAGACATCTATAAAGTAATTTAATACTTTTTTTTCAAAGGTAGTTTGCACAAATTTTAAATAATTTATATTTGAGTGAATTAAATCTAGAATTTCACTATATCTTTCACTTATTTGAAAAGAATTTTTTTTTTGTAAATTTTGATTCTACACAAACCTCACACTTAGAAGGATCCACTTATAATAATTCCTTTAACATGAATATCATAAAAGATGAACTAAAATTCTTGAACTTGGTTTATTACGGTTCTTGAATTAACCATTTTAAAATCTAAAAATTTATCGATTATGAATTCTTTCATACCAACATCTTCAGCATTGTACTTTCGATTTAAAGCTTTTCATAATACCTTTGCGCTCTTGATTGAATTATACACTTTCCATTCAAGATGTAGTTCTTGCACATGAAATCCCAATGATTTCATACATCCACAACTTCCATAATGGTGGGATATAATTCATTATCTTATAGCTTTGGTTTTTTATGTACAAAAACTTTGTCAAGTTCAAGGTGGTCAAGAAAAATAACATCTTTTGTAACCACATCTTAAAGTTCAATCCATTGAACTTTTCAGGTTCTCACCATACACCATAAAAGGTGATGGTGAAATCTTTCCAACAACCACACACACACACACGTATATATAATAAAAATATGGCTTATAAACATGTAAACACACAAATAATTGCAGTGACCAAATTAAAATTCAACAAAGAAAATACAATTTATAACTTTAAATAAATAAGATTTGATTTGACAATAAATCATAGAAAGAATAACAACAAGGTAAGAATTTTAGTCTTAATATTGTTGATGCAAAATTAATATCAAGGAATGCAAAATTAATTGTACTTTTGATTTAAAGCTTTTCATAATACCTTTGCGCTCTTGATTGAATTATACACTTCCCATTCAAAATGTAGTTCTTGCACATGAAATCCTAATGATTTCATACATCCACAACTTTCATAATGGTGGGATATAATTCATTATCTTACAGCTTTGGTTTTTTATATACAAAAACTTTGTCAAGTTCAAGGTGGTCAAGAAAAATAACATCTTCTGTAACCACATCTTAAAGTTCAATCCATTGAACTTTTCAGGTTCTCGCCATACACCATAAAAGGTGATGGTGAAATCTTTCCAACAACCACACACACACACACACGTATATATAATAAAAATATGGCTTATAAACATGTAAACACACAAATAATTGCAGTGACCAAATTAAAATTCAACAAAGAAAATACAATTTATAACTTTAAATAAATAAGATTTGATTTGACAATAAATCATAGAAAGAATAACAACAAGGTAAGAATTTTAGTCTTAATATTGTTGATGCAAAATTAATATCAAGGAATGCAAAATTAATTATGATCCCATTGCGTTGCTTTAATTGCCTGTTACAAAAAGAATAAATATCCCAATATTTGAAAAGAAACAATTCAAGAACATGAAGGTTAGTGTTCAAAATATTTATTTGTGGGCTTACAAAAAAATCTTTATGGGCTAAAAAATCATTTTATAACAGGCATGAACTTAAGTCTCAAGTTATGATAAGTGAGCATATACAAATTAAGTTTAAAATCCACTTAGCCTAGGGCCTCTCATTTCTAAAATACTTGATTCCCTTAGGGTCTAATTTTGACTCTTCATCTTCCCATTATATAAGGTAGAGGAAAATTTATCATATTTCAATGTGAGATTGAGGGGTTTTGGATTTAAAAATCATGCCCATCAAGGATTTTTTGACATCAATTTCTCATTCATCCATAATTTATTTTAAATATGTTAATGTTCTATGTTAAATTAATTTTATTAGAAAATAATTTCCAACAAAGTCTTAACTCTAAAAGTGCTTTTCCACTATTAAATTGACCTTAAATATGTCTATTAACCATGTTTCTTAAAACAAATTTCTAACAAGAACTTCTTGTATTCCACCCTAAAGAGGGAACATAGTTTAGTTCAAAACTCATTTACCTTGTTTTTTTTTGCAAAACCCATATAAATCTCAATATGTTCATCATGACCAGACTTACAATTTATAGATAGATCTCTTCACCTATACCTCCAAACATAAATCTCCCTATAATTATGCTTTGGCACAATAAAAAATGATCATCCCCAAGATCAAAGGCAACTATAAAATTATGGTCGCACCAATCATTTTCAATAGTGATCAGTACTTAAAAATGCATTCTCATTAAGGCTTTATATCATCATATTGCACTAAAGTATCGTTAAATTCCTTAACTAAAGCATGTTTTATAATAACAAGTATGATAATATAATATATCTTTAATTTATGGTAAATGCTTATTTTGAATGCATGTATATCTCACAATTCAAAGAATTGATTGATGTGATTAACTATTGAAAGCAAAGAGAAAAAAAGAGAACTAGGCTAAGAGAAGAGATGCTAGTTCAATTTCAAACTAGAACACCATTCGGTTATTTGATCATAACTGGAGTTGTAGAACTCGGATTTAGGTCTACTTTATATCGATGGAAAGGTAAGACATAGACCTAAAACTTTCATGAGAGTCTAAGACTCAATTCTGTTATTTTCAAGTTCAAATCTTAACAACAATGGAGAAGTCGGAACCTGTCCTGCAACTCAAACACTATTCGGTTTTCAGCTCATATCTTGAGTTCTAGAAGTCTAAATGAGCTCTGGTTTTTTTTATTGGAAAGCTGAGACAATTGCCCACAGCTTTCATGAACAAAGGGCTCAAATTCTGATGTTAGCAATGACATTTTGGTCAGCCAACAATATCAAAAATCTGCCAACAATATCAAGAACCAACAGCCAACAATGTCAAAAACCAGCTACCAAATCAATGGTTGCCTACCAATCAATAGTTCTGAATCTTAGCCTATAAAAGGAGGCATTTGCCATGTATTTAGTCATATTATTTTTTAGATCAAAATCATCTTCTTGCTTTCTCTCTTTATATCTTTGTAATGTTCAAGTTTTCTTTCATGCTATATTAATCTCTTGTTTATGCTTTTTCATTTCCTTTCCTATACTTAGTTAACTTATATCATAATCATGTTCTTATCTTATTTATTTATGTTTTTCTTTTTCATTATGTTTAGCTAAGTTAATCATGTCAAGGTGAAAAGGTTTTACTAATGGTGTTAGAATAGATATAATATAAACTCAACATGGACTTTAATGTGTATATCCAAGAAAAATTATTATTAGCATGTCTTATCTTTTTATCTTACTAATTCTTAATACCTTGCTTGTTAAATAGGTTAATCTAGATTTGTGTTGTATAACACTTGGTACATCAAATGCTTGATCCTTCATAGTTTTCGACCGACATCGTTGTTATGATAGGAACTTGATTTGTTGTTAACATAAGCTAGCAACATAAATGCCTGATGATATTTATAAGCATGGTGTTATTTAGATAAGATGATTAATATGATCATGTTAATAATTTATAATGAGCTAATAACGATAAATCATCTGATTGGAACCTCCTTTGTGTGTGGTTTCCAGTTGAGTAATAAAAAGAGTTTATATTATATTTATTTGAAATACCATTAGTGAATCCTCTAACCATGACATATGTTTTATTATTGTTTAATCCTTACATCAATATCACATCCCAAAACTCTCTTCAACTCAATTTCTGTTATTATTCTCTTCAAATTTTTGTCTTTATTTGTAATTTATATAATTCACCTCCCTGTGGTTCGACCCCGGTCTTGCCGGGTTATTTATTACTTTGACACTCCTGCATTTGGGATAAGACATCAACTCTTTGATCGTGTCAAATAGAAACCAATAAGAACACCATATATTCGTCCTTCAAGAATATAATATGGAAAGGGCTTATGAATTCTTTTCAAATAACTTCCTCTTATACTATAAATAATAATCAAAGTCTATTTTGTTTGATAATATCGCAATATTCATATAACCTTTTAGTCATCATTGATAGAGTCATACTGATGAAATCATGAAAACAAATTATAAATAGTATGAGTTTCCTATGATTTCTTCCTAGAATAGTGGAGTGATGACTTGAGTGTAGACCTTTGTCCAACTTAGGTTGTTCTTGAAAAGCCAGTCCCTCATAGGAATATAAGACACTTCAATGCTTAAGTTGGTAAACATAGGAGAACAAAATAATGCAAAGAAAGATAAAAAAACAAAATAAAGTTGTGGGAGTATGTATTTGGATATAGCTTGTAAATATGCTAGCTAAAAATTATATAGCATGACCTAACTTTGACTATGAATGCTCTGGGTTTTGTATGGTATGGTCTAACATCTTTGCATGATTAATGCTCCCCTATGGCTTATAGCCTGACTTTCTAACTTTCTATGACTATCTAATATGATCCAAGCAACATCAAGAGATCCATTAGAGGTTTTAGTTGGTCCACTGACAAGTCTTAAGGCTAAAAGGTTCAAAGAAGCTTTCAATTGACTTCTTTAAAACATATGAGCTAAGGTGGATTTTAAGAAGATATTAAATAATGAAGAATTTAATTCATGTTTAAGAAAGGATTGTAGATGGTCATTCAGACATTACAAAAAAATTGGAATAAGAAGATTCAATTAGCTAGTTTTGACCTTTCACTATTTTTTTGTCATAAATAAAGGTATGCAAGGGTTTTAATGCTATTTTAGTTGTATTGGAAAGTATACATCCATGTATTTCCAATGATATATGGCATGTCTTCTAATTCATTAATATGAGAGAGAACTATGCATTTAAAGTTGAGTTTTCATTATACCAGTAGATTACGAAAATAACTTTAATCTTATTTAAATTAGTTGGGCTATTGTTATATTTATATTTTAGTTATTATTATATCTTTTAGATATATTAGGGCCTTTACTTAAATTTTAGTTTATTGGATTATTATTTATTATTAGGTTTATCCATATGAATTCGGAACGTCTTATTAGACTTAGGATTCTTGTTAGTATAAATACTTTTTTGTAGAGATTTTTTGAAGGAAGGACTATTTTTTTAATATAAAAATAGCATTATTAATATCTTTCGTGTGGTTAAGTTATTCACATACCAAGTTCTTGATTGAACTTGCAAACTTTTTGAAAGATTGATCAACGTTGTCGTGATTTTACACTACTCGTCATGTCTCTTTATAGGTGTATGGTGGGAGTGATAATTATATAACTTTCTTGTTAGGTCGAGTTGTAAAATATTCAAATATAATTTTAGCATATCTTGGGAGATGTTTGCATCACTATCTCTATGTGGCCAAGGATGAGATCTGGATTTTGCTTGGTGATTAAGTGTATTTATACACTAAGATCTTGTACTTTCTTTATGGAGAAGAAGAAATATCATTAATAGAGAACTGGTATTAGCTAGCCATGTATGCCATTAGTGGAAATGTTTGTGATGGGCAATGTTATTACCATAAAAAATGGTGTATACTTTGCATAAATGTTTTTTATGCATGCGTAGAAAAAAATTATGCATGACTTATAGGAAACTAAAAAGATGCATAAAAGGGTGTGACAGGGTAGAATTAGATAGACTGAGTTCAGTGTTAAGCTGAAATTCTAGCAAATAGCTGGATTTTGTTTTTAAAAAATATATTATCTTTTGCCCCCCAATTCTCTTAAACAATCATGTTTAGAAGATTTTAACCAATAAAAGTGGGAGAAGAAAATACTTACTGTATAAACGTTAACTTTGCGGCTATATTTGCATGAAAAAAATTACCTTGGTATATATATTTTTGTGGATGTGCCTTTATGAAAATAAATGTTTTCCTTTTATTGCTTTTGTTGACATGAAAGTTTTTCCTGCAAAAAAGATAAGATTTTATCAATTTCCAATAGAAAACATTATTATCTAAAAATAAAAAATGTTTTGTGATCATAAAAGTAGTGCTAAAATATTGTGTAAAGAGATGTCGCATAGAGATGTAGAGATTTCAATGAAGATCTTGAGATAAAGATTTCTTATGGAGTCACATATAGAGATTTCAATGGAAACATAGACACGTAAAAAATTTATTGAAGACATCAAGAAGTGGAAACGTGGAGAATTCAATGGAGTTATAGTGATTTCATCATAGAGATTTTTATGAAGACACAAAGATCTTGCAGTGGAGATTTTTTATTGGAGTCACTAAAGACATTAAGAAAAATACTTATTTTATTTAAAAATTTCAAAAGATAAAGAGATAATTTTAAAAATTATCTAATCTTGGGTAATGTATCATGAGGACTTTTTCTTGTTTGTTAAGGTTGTATCATTCTTTATAAATTGTTGAAGATGCCTTATAAAGATCAATATTTCAATCTTTTTTTTATGGCATGACATTCTTTAGTGTCATGACTGTGGACACAATGATAATGATAAAACTTCTTAGGATTTTTTGTATTTATGCCACTCTTCATTGGAGGTGGATACCACACAAATTCCTTTTCCTAAATGGCAACAAATACCTCAACACATGTAGTGGTAAAAGGTGTGGTAAGAAGCTCACAAAATATAAGGTGATCATAATTGGGTCCCCTAGTGCTTCTCTCGGATGATGCATTAGTAGGAAATTGATAGATTTATAGAGATCTGCTCTTTGAAAAGGAGGGTGTCCTTGTTTGGTGACAATTGATTTTTTTTACTCAAATATGGTTCTCTGTTACCTGTTTTACTTTGAGGAGAGTCATGTTAGAGAAAGTATACAAATGTTTCCATAATAATTAGTCATAGACTTCACTGATTAGGACTTTAGCGACAATTGGTTCGAGTAGATTTTCCTCATTGAATCTTTAAAGATAAACTCTAGTGATTTTATCTTCTTGTTGGGTGACAACAAAGAGCTTAGCTACTCTCTTTTTGGTTGGAATGCACGTATTAAAAGGAGATATAAGCTAACAATAGAGATCTTGAAGGCTAATGATGGAGCCAGACTTAAGGATGTGATACCATACCCTAGAAGATCCACGAAAAGTTGTTGGAAGAACCTTGCATATGACGTAACTCTTTTATGTCATAAGCTCTAGGATACTTCTAATATTTTGGTTGTGCTTTCTAGGATCTGTAAGACCATTATAGTTGTCCAAGTTAGCCTTTGTATAAACATATTTATTAAAGAGATGGGAGTGTAACACTTAATGACAAAGTGAAGAGTCTAATTGGAATGATGTTCATTCTTAAAAGTTCGTATAGTCACTGATCTCATCTCATCTCTTTTTTTTTTCATAATGGAGCATGTGAATGAGAGTAAAAAAAAAGATTAATTGATATAGTTATGACTTTAGCTAGGATATGTGGAGGAGTGCTCTTTATAGTGAAAGCAACTCCATCATGATTTTAGAGTATCATACATACTTCGTATGTTATTTTGTCATTCTTTTTTCATAAAACTAGAGTTATATTTTTGCCTTTAGTCACGTAGTGGAGCTATGTGTTGTATTGTTTCAGTTGATGAAATGGAAAAATATAAAGAGCCAGAGAAGGATTAACAGACACAACTACGACTACAACTAATTAAGATATGTAGAGGAGTGCTCTTCATAGAGAGAGCAACTCCTTCATAATTTTGGAGTGTCATGCATACTTTATATCTCATTTTCTCTTGCTCCCTCATGGAACTAGAGTTATCTTTATGCCTCTAGTACATATAATGGAGCTATATGTTATATTTTTCTTGTTGATGGAGTGAAAAAGTGTGAAGTTGTTTTTGTATGGCTAGAACAATATTGTTAAGCACTTAAACTTGATGGGAGAGTTATTAAATTGCTGAAGGAGCTAAAGTTTCTATGGTAGGGAGATCGATTACTTTTCTCTATCCTAGAATTTCATTAGCCATGAAAAAGTATGATTGGTGAGAGGGAATGAATTATCTTTTGTTTAGTTTTTCACAAACAATGCAATTGATGGGATCGTGAAAAAATACTTCAGGCATAATATAGGCTTTCCATGGTTGTGTCATAAGTTAGTGAAGTGATTGTTTGAATATATACATTTGCCTGACCAAGGTTGTTCTTAAAAAACTAGTTGGGAATACGTGCTAGTTGGGAATACGTGATATTTCGATGCTAAAATCAGTAAATGTAGGAGAATAAAATAATATATAGAAAGAGAAAAATAAAATAGAGTTGTAGGAAGTGTGTATCTGGGTGTAACATGTGCATGTGTTGGCTATAAATTATACAGCTTGGGCTAACTTCAATCGTGAATGCTCT
>Ga0325405_1007007_pt1 | contig 11368 bp, 5 predicted proteins | sample PopdelMetagenome_21_FD_205663 | JGI IMG/M metagenome (GOLD analysis project Ga0325405, IMG submission 205663) | Populus deltoides microbial communities from Bellville, Georgia, United States - Xylem-Control-R2 | ecosystem: Host-associated > Plants > Phyllosphere > Stem > Wood/Secondary xylem...
AAATTAATTAAACATTTTAACTTACTATCAATTCAACAATTAATTGATTTATATTTGAAGATCAAGCACAATGTCTAGCAATATGTCATGATCCCTCAAATATAAAGAAAATCATAAGTGATTTGGTTTAACCTTTTAGTTGATAGTTTCTCAGTGTAATTATTATCCCTTCATCAATAGTGTTCTGATTTAAACATTATAGCATGGATATGTCTGTATTGTCAAATCATTTTAGTTCTCAACACTATAATCATTGATTATTTGAATAAGATTTGAAACTCATTTCAAATCTCATTCCCCCTTAGCAAAGAATTTCACATTCAATACTATTTGAGAATAGATGAAATATTTTTTTTCTAATTCACTTAGGGTGATGAATCCTCTCTTGATTACTCAAATATTTTCATATAGTTTATGTTATATCTAACATTTGCTCGTTTATTACTCCTGATTAGAATAACGTGTAATCATGATCAAAGCATAACACTCATTATATAAGATAATTTAGTGATCTCAAGTCTAAGGATCACTTATTAAACTATCACATGGATCTTTTCATAAACATAGGTGATCTCTCCATATAAAATTCTCTTGCAGATTAGTTCAGTACTGTACATGTCATCTGACAAGAACCTATATATTAGTTTTAGGTATCTCTTATACCTTAGTTTATAAAAGCAGCTACTTCTTTTAATTAAAAAAATAAATATAATATGTATCGATCTCAACAATTATAATTAATATCGAATCTTAATAGAATATTGCCCCCAAAACATTTAGTAACAATGTTTTAATGCAATAAAAATTTCATAATTATAACAATTTTATAATTTTATTTATAAAACATTTTTGTTACATCAAATTTAATTTTACTCTATAATTATTAATTAAATATAGTATTGTATTCTAATATGCTGGGTGGAACCAATCAATTTCCTACATGTAATATTCATAAGATAGTAATTGTCAGCGTCCAAGCTCTGAACAACTAAAAGGAAGGAGGATTTTTGCTTGGTCTCTGAATGTCACAAAATCTAAACTCTCATTTGAAGATCGATGGGATATATCTATATAAGGTGCCCAATGCCCATGATCTCAAACGCAGTGGAGAGAGAAGATGAAATTTTGAGATGTGACAAAAAGAATGTCACGCCATATAATGTAAATAAAAACTAATTGATTTTTATAAATCTTAAAGATTAAATCAATATTATAATAAAAATATTATGTCATAATTGTTTGAAAAAAGAAAAAGAAAAGAAGGCCCCTGACAGAAAGGAAGTTCATTTGTTTCGTCTCTTTCATTACTTCATGGGAGGAGAAAGGACAAGGGTGGTGAAAAAAGAAGCTCGGTCGCAGGTGAAGTTTTCGATTTGGGGTGGAGAAGAAACAGCGGAAACAGCGTTTAAATTTTCAATTTGTATTAAAAAAAAAAATTAGCCTGGCCCACGGTATACGGTATAGCTGATTTTTGTTAAGTCTTTTTTAAATTGATTTAAAAAAAAATATTTAGTTAATTAAAATTAGATTTTTTTAATTTATTTTAATGCGAGTTTTATGGAGTAGTTTACAAAATAAATGTCATCAAACATGTAACCATTCAAGTATTTAAAAAATATTGCATCTAATTTTTTTACTTTATAATGTCTTTGCATTTTTTTTTGAAGTAAGAAAAAAAGATCCGACAACAGCACGCAGGTCAAAAAAACTAGTCTTGACTTATAGACGAAGCAAACGACACATTACGTGATCTGAACCGTTTCAAAGCACTCAGAAGTTGCATCGCAAGCACAAAAGTTCTTTATAATAGAAAGGATATCGTGCATCTTTCAAGGTAAATTACATTTACTATATTACAATATATCTCCGAGAAGCATCATAAATGTCCTTATTATCCTTCACACAGTTTAATTAAACAACCAGGTTGTAAGAAACCCTTTGCTTTCGAACAAGTAGCTGACTCATTCCGATTAAAGAACCAAAAAGAAGAGGGAATCTCGCCACTTGCACGGTATGGCCAACCAGAAAGAGGGCTTCATAAACAAACGAAAACTGACTTTGGAAAAGTAGACCATGACCACTAGCTCTGGCAATGGCATGTTCGTCTCAAATCAACATCACATATAAAAAAGTCGTGTTACGACCAATAAACTTGTAAATTAGAGCTCCTTGCAACTTTCCCTTCTCTTGGTAAAACCTTAGATGATGCAACAAAATACCGGTATCTGGCACCCGTACAGTTGCTATCTCAGCCAAAGCGCCTTTTGAACAAATAATGCCGCTTGGCTGGGTCCTTGGGCTTACCCTTTATCTGGCCCTTCCCACCTTTCTGCCCAGTACTGGAGACAAGTGAAGAAAACGACAACATTTACAAGGAAGGTCACAGAACGCGCTTTATACTTGTACAAGAGAGAGAATACAGCAGAGCACACAGAACAATGAGGCAGTGTACCTGTATTCCATATAGACCATCCCGTTTGCACCTGACATGGCACTCATGGATCCCATATAGCGACGGGCTTTGTGAAGAGCTATGTCATCTGCATCCTCGTCTAGCTGTTCTAAACCAACAGCATCATCTCCAGCACTCAAAACCTGATGAGTCAAACAGTCAAAAATTGGATTCAAAAATCAAATGATCAATCAAACAGTCAAAACTAAAAGAGAAATACCTTCGCAAGAAGTCCCAATTGATCCTCAAGACTGTTATAGCTCAAATCAGCTCCTGAATCAGCTGGAGGCAAGCTTGTTATCACCTGTCAAAGGTATATCCGTCAGAAGCCAACTACACAAATACTGATATCTATATGTATGATAGCCAACACAGAACAAAACGTGCTGCATCATATCAGTTTTGAGTTTAATGCAAACCTAGGCTAAAAAAATAAAGCCTTATTTTAAAGAGAAAATTCAACCAGGGTAGATTCCAATTGCAACCACCAGCAAAGCAGAGTTACGCAACTACTACATAACATGTAAAAGTTGTCAGCAAGTTACACCCATAGAAAGGGAAGGAGCGTTTGAATCATGTCTAGATCCCTGTACAAGCACATTGGCATTCAATTGTAAGCATGTCAAACATTTGCTTCAAATATGTCATCTCAAATTGCAGCATACTACATGCCACATATGAAACATCTATAACAAATACTTAGCATGTATAACAGTGATGCTGTGCACGGTTCCCAATTCACTGTCGAAATGAAAAGGTTTCAACTAGATTTTCCTTTCGAGAAAGAATATCACATAAGAAGATTTACCTTGAAGCTATAACCTTGATCAATCAGAAACTGTTGTCTTTTGGTTGAATAGTACATCTCCTGCACACACAGAGAACTATTTAGGGTATCAAGCTTGACCAAAAACATGAATAATCTAGAGGGGCATGAGCCCTGTCAAGGAAGAACTTTCTGGTGGCTTCGGTGGCTTCTATGCTAATATACAGCAACAGTGTCAATACTTTTTCATAAAATTTATTTCCAATTTGGAGGACGCCTTGTACTCCAATTCTTACACTCTTTCTTTTCCTTACCAGGAAAAAAAAACATCTTAGGTAAGATATACTTCTCCAACTACTGTCAGCATCAATCATCTGTGGTTAGGAATATTCAGATTTCAGAAGTTTAGAAGAAAGAAAATCAGTGCTTACCTGTGTATCAGTAGATACAAGAGAATAGAAGAAAGCATTATACTCTTCTTTGCCTCCTGCCATTCTATCTTGAAGTTTACCCTGTCAATGGACATAAAACAAAATTCAAGACATTATGGATAGGAGACTTAGGAAAGAACCAGCATCACGACAATTAAAACAACCTTGGGCTGGTTGGTTATAATCACTAAGAAACAAAAATCTGCATGTGCATGGCTTCTTTCTGATAACAAAGGCCTAAATTCCATAAATCATTATTTCAAAACAACCCATATGTGAATGGACAATAAGATGCTAAAAATTAGCTAGATCTCACAGATCAAATCAGTTATTGCTCGAGTCATGGCCATAGAAACAGTTTTTCAATGTAGTAGAAGTTAAAACTAATGCAGGAGCTGCTTGTTTAGTTTTTCTTATTGTTTTGGCTTTCTCATTTAGTTTACCAATCCTTGGGTTCTTTGATTCTCTTTTCTCTACTAGTAATATAGCTTTTAATAGTGATTCCTTCTCCAATAAGGATTGGGAATAGGCCTAGAAGTAGTATAAATAAGGCTACCTCGGCTCTTATACAGAGATGTTATACTTTTTATCAAGCAATTTACGCTTTAGAGGTTTCTCTACAGATGCTAAAACTCTATCTCTTGCTCCAGCTTCAACTTTCTCCTAGTTATTGCCATTATTTTACTGTTCTTTGCTGTTTTTTTAGATTTATCTTTCCCACCCTACGTCAAAAACAAATCATTCTTCAATCAGGTACATGATTACACTCCGTAAAACCAGTGTTTAAATCTACATGTGCATAATCTTCCAAAAAGTTGTAAATCACCCAGCTGAATCCAAGAAAAGAAGAAGAAACTGCATAACCGACCTTTGCTCTCAGAATACGACCCAATCGTTGAGCTTCTTGTCGTCTTGAACCAGCATGTGATGATATCTGGATTATCACATTTGCCTCGGGAATATCTATCGAGTTATCACCAACCTGTAAATAAAATAGAATCAATCAGGATAAGCTGCTCAGTTCTTATTGACACTCAGTTCTCAGCAGTAAATAGTTTCCACAAGCAAGTCTCTAGCATCCACCCAAATCACAGTAAAATCAGTAATTACATATGGATAGAGGACAAGACCAAATAAGAACTCATTAATTCATATCTGCTTTAATGCAAAACCACTTTTATTTCTTCTTCTTTTTTCCCCACTAAATGACTGACGGCAAATACTTAGAGAAAATTGTACAGACTAGACAAACCAACCTTACTTGACTGACTGTTTAGTGAAATGATGCAATAGTTAAAGATGGATACCTTAGACAAGAAGACGGTATTTACTTCACTACTAGTTTTGAACGCATGGAGAATTTTTGTCCTCTCAGCATGGCTGCATATTGCACAACATGTTCGCAGTTAATAATATGAAACATGAAGAGTTGAAGCTAGCTTCTACAGCAATTGTGCCAATAAATCACCTGGTTGCACCATAGATCATAGGCTTGTGAAGTTTCATTGCATACTCTGTGAGTGCAAAAAGATTATCAGCAAACACAATTATCTTATCACGACGCTGCTCTTCATGAAATCTTATAAGAAATTCACATGCCCTGAATTTGTTAGGATTCATCACATAAAGTGCCTGAAATTGTAAGAGAGCCATTAAAATGTCAGCAGAAAAGAACGTTGGCCAAAGAGAAGCACAGTGTATAAGTAGCAATTGACTAGCAAACCTGCTTCTTCTTTGAATTTTCTTTCTTTAGATACTCAGCGAAAAACTCTTTCGTCATTGGGCACCATACTTCAGCACACTGCACATTTGCGATGAAACCCCCTTTTACTAGATCCAACCAGTTTGCTTCATATAGTTTAGGACCAATGAGGAAGTTCAGATCGGTAATCCTTTCATCCTCTCTCACAAGTGTTGCTGTTGTTGAATAAACCAGTTAGACTTGGTAGTCAATATAAGACAAAGGCTGAACGAGAGAGATGCAACTGAAAGAACATACCAGTAAGCCCAAGTTTGCAATGAGATTTAGTGATGCTGATAACTTTCCGAAACATATGAGCAGGAACGACATGGACCTAAACAAAGAAACATGTATTTCAGCCCAAATGTGTACAGAAGTTGACAACATGCTCTCTGCACAATTACCTCATCCATTAGAAGAAGTCCCCACTCCCTATTTCTTATTTCTTCAATAATCTTTTCAGATTCTTCTGATCGTTTTCCACCAAAAGCAACCATGTTATATGTTGTCACCACAACCCCAGCATTTCCCTTGAATCGTTCTTTGCTGTCAGATGTAAAACGACAAATTTGATCCTGTGAAATGTCTGACCAGAGCGAGAATTGAAAGGCCCATTGATCAACAGAAACAGCATTTGTTGCTAAACAGAGGCAACTTTTCTTTATTCGACAAGCTGCAGAAACACCAACTAGAGACTTTCCGGCTCCACATGGAAGAACAATAATGCCAGATCTTGCTCTGCCTGAAATATCAACCACCATGATTCAATCATATGGTTCAGTCAATCCATGCTTAAGTGTTTTATATCCTATTAAGAGAATATAAATCGGAGAACAATAAACACGCCTTAAAGTTGGATTCAGCAAAGTACAATTTAATTGCAATCCTAAGATCATTTTACCATTTCCAAACATTTTACTGAGGCTTTTCTCTTGATATGGTCGTGGTTGTGCATGAGGCTTTAATTCCATATTCAGGTCAGGATTGACCTGCAGCATCAAAAGAGCATTAGCTACAGTTGAAAACTTGATGTGTATACTCAAAAAAGAACTGATTCTGTAAAGTTGTTGCAGAGCTTCCACAAACAGCATCCCCAATTATTCACATTTTCCAACAAGACCACTACTAATCTAGTCATGAATTCATTTTGATATCTACTGTATACTAATTCCATGCAAAACATTCAAGGCTTGTTGATGAAAAATCAAAGGAGGGGGGTCAAAGTTATTTACAGTGTCATTTCTGAAATCATACTCCTCCAACATTGGATAATTTAAAGCATTTGGCAAGCACCGCTGCTTAACATTTTCAACCTGCCAGATGGAGAGACAACACAAGATTAACATAATTTGGCAAATTCACCTCAAACAATGAAACAGCATAACCATGCACACAGCGCGCTACCTGTGAAGGGTCAACTTCAAATGAGTGAGTTTCTTTTTCTTCTGCTGCAGCAGCCAATTCTGCTTCATTCAATAATCCATCATGACTAGTTCCAATTTCCCCCGCAGCTTTGCTAATTGTAAATCCCTCAGTTCCATGTGAACTCTACAGGTTTGTAGAATTATAAATAATTTCAAGATTCAACTCATAGGGCACAACAATGAAAATGGGAGGAATGCTACTACAATCTAAGAAACCTGGAGAGAAACAATGAAAGCATACACATCCATGAAATAAGTAACCCTGAGCTATTCCAAAATCATGTGAGACTATTCAATTCAATGAAATTCGTGTGATAATAACCTTCAACTATTTCAACTCATCCTAAAATACTGAATTCAATCAAATTAAGAATACAGACCTCGGGTTGAATCCTTGCTTTAGCTATAACTTCATCCTTGAGCAACTTCTTTAATACCTATAAAGACCACAAAGAAAGAGAAACACACGAATATCAAATATACATAACACTAACCAGAGAAAGAGGGGGAAAGCCAGAAACAAAAAACCAACTTGCCTCGGTAAATGGGGATTCAATGAAGTACCGATTCTTCTTAAGCACGAGCTTTACTTTACCGTAATTAGCGGTAGAACCATGTATAAAATCAATCATCTCTTTCGGCAACTTGGTCTTCGACAACTTATTCAAAACTGAAATTATTGTTTCAGTCTCTAAACCCACCGACACCGCAGCATACAAGGAATGTGGAGTCAAATTATACTCGTGCATTGACTCGGGCCTATAATCAAACATCTCAAAATCTCAAATCACACATGAAATTAATATCAATTAGTACTCATGCGTTTGGGTCATAAGCTATACCTGCAAACAGGCTCGGCAATGGCAATGAGAAAATCATAAGCTTGCTTATACAAAGAAGAGAAAGTCTCAAGGAAAATTCGCCCATCTGCACAAGCCCATAATGGGCGATTCGCGTGATCGGGCTTCAATTCCAATTTGCTAAAATCCCTCTTTTTTCCTTCTGTCTCGCCTTCAAAATCAATAACAACAATGGATTTCAATTCACTAGCATAAACCCATTATCAACACTAAAAAAACAAAGAAAAAAATCAGGCTAGATTCTCAATACCGTCGCGAAAGTCATCCCCAGCTTCTTCAGGGTAAAAAGCATCATCTTCAGCCACTGAGCTTCTATAATCATCCTGCAACCATCACAAAGCAAGAATTAAGTAATTGAAAAGGTCGGGTATGTAAGAAATTGAAGATAGATTAAAGGGCGAAAAATAAAACTTTTTTTATTCACCTTTGTTGTGAATTTGAATTTCTTATTTGGTCGACCACTTTTATCACCTGAAACAGAAATTTAGTAGATTAAACCAAAGTCAACAAAGATCTGTCTCACTGATTAAAACATTATTACAGAATCTTAAGTTTTGTTAGATTTTTTCCGTTCATTACCGTGTCCCATGTTTTTGTTTTGTTAGCGTTAGGAAAGGGTTGTTTTCAGAACCTGGGAATAAATTGCCACGAGAACCTTATATATAAGAGAGGAGACCACCGCTTCCATGCGGTGGAGTCCGAGTTGCTGTTTGTTTATAGGGTAGCGGGTGGCCTATGGGCTTCGAGCTAGGTCGGTGTTGTGGGCTTGAGCTGTACGTGTTGAATAACATGGTTTTCTGGATAATGCATACTCCCTGTCGACCCATCTACCTGATTGTTTTTTATTTTAAAAGTTTTTAAAAACATTATTTTTTTATTTAAATTAATTTTTTTAGTGTTTTATATTATTTTTACGTGATAATGTTAAAAAAATTTAAAAATAAAAAATATATATTATTTTAATATATTTTCAAACAAAAAAAATTATTACTGTAATATCATATAAGCTTACATGATATTGCGGTAATAATTGTTTAAAAAATATTTTTGAAAATACATCAAAATAATATATATTATTTATTTTTAAATTTTTTTTGATTTATTGGTTTGTATATATTTATTAATTTATTTTTTTAATTATAAACAATATCTTTTCATTTCATGATAATAAAAAATAAGTTTATTTTTTTATGTTAAAAATTAACTTAAAGGTCTCCTCACAATAAACTATTATTTTATAAATAAAGAGAGAGGTGCGACAATGAATATATAATAAATTTTTTTGTTATTGTCATTGTCATTGTTGCAAGGATCTCATAGCATTAGTGTGCCTATTTTTAAGAGGAAGATCGAGAGATGGAAACAGAAAGCACATTGCATGGATCATTGCTTGAAAAAATTGACTTGCAATTGAAAAGGTGCAATAATGATTTGGAAAACAAAAACCAAACAAACATGAAATTATTTCATTTGTTTCATTAATAAAATAGTATCTTTGAAAAATCAGATAATGATTTGTATTTATTTATGAATTTCTTTTCATTATCTGAGAATAGGTGGTCATTTCTTTCAAAAATTAAAAAAAAAACTGAATTTTCTAAATTACTAAAAAACATGAAATTATTAAGGCCAAAATAAATTCAATGGTGAGAGTTAAAGAAAATATTTTGGTAAAGAACTACTTTGGCTATTTTGTAGAATAAATTTGATAGTGTTTCACTAAGTAATGTTTAAAGATAAGATCTATCTATCATGATGTAATGATCCATCAAATCATTATCTCTCAATGAATCTTCGAGTCTTCATATACCAGTTAGAAAATTTGTATTTGTTTTTAGGACTGTTAGAAATTTGTTTAAGAAACATGGACACATTTGAGGTCAAATTAAAAGTGAAATCCACTCACTTTTAAGGTTAAAACTTTATTGAAAATTATTCTCTAACAAAAGCTCTTTAACATGGAATATTAACGTGATTAAAATAAATTATAGATGAATAAGAAATTGATCTCAAAGAATCTTTCGTTGTCATATTTTTGTAAATCTTAAAACTTTATTGATTTTAACAATGTAATTATTTTTTATCCTTTTTATGTTAGAAAATTTAGTTTTGTTAGGAGGATGGCTGGGATTTTTCCTTCTCTTTAACATGGAATATTAACGTGATTAAAATAAATTATAGATGAATAAGAAATTGATCTCAAAGAATCTTTCGTTGTCATATTTTTGTAAATCTTAAAACTTTATTGATTTTAACAATGTAATTATTTTTTTATCCTTTTTATGTTAGAAAATTTAGTTTTGTTAGGAGGGTGGTGGGGTTTTTCCTTTTCTATGGGTTCATCATAGATGTTTATGTTTTTTTATTCTTCTATGACATAAACTGTGGGTGATTTGTAATTTTAGGGTTTTTTCTTCTCTTACTTATTTGATAATTTTAGTTCAATTATTAAAAATATAATGTTGATATGTTAGGGTTTGAAAAAAAATCAATTTATGCATGTATTGTGTTTCGATGAAGCAAAATTACCAACAGTGAATTTTTCTTCTCTCTTTGTTTTCCTTATTCATTGTAGCTTAGAAAAAATTTTAAATTAAAATTTTTTTTTTGTTATTTCCTTCTGTTTATACTACTGGGTTAGTGATTTTTTTTTTTAAACAAATGCACGAATTCTCTCTCTTTTCATCTTAACTTATTAGTCATACTTGATGTTTGTGATTGAGACTGTTTTTTGAAATTGTTTTTTTTTTAACTTTTTCTAGCAAATATCATTTTTATTTATGCATTTTATTATTACAAAGAAAGATTTAATTGTTAAAATTGATGGATTTTTTTATTTATTCTTGCAAGTAAAGATTTTTTTGAGAAATAAGGGAATCTTCAGGATGTCCAGTTAGAGAAAAGGCAAAAAATACAAAAAGTTGTTCATCCATTTTCAAACTTGAAGAGGAGCTTAAAATTGATTCATGACTAAAGAAGTTCATATTTAATGATCTGAAGTTTACAATTAAAAAAATAAAACCGAGAAAGTTCTCTTTGATGAAAGTAGTTTTGGTTGTGTTTTAAAGGGATGGATTAAAAAAACAAAACTGCTCTAGGAAAACCTGGTAGTACTGGCCTTACTGTTAATGTTAAAACCCTAAATCTGATGGTCTTCAAGGTCATAAAGAGTGGTTGGTATGGTAATTTTCTAATCTATTTACTTCACATATAAATTATCACTAGTATATATATATATATATATATTTTTTTTTTTTTTTTTGCCGTCTTTTTTCATTTTCAATAACTTTATTTTTCAACCATTTGAATTTCTTTATGATCCTTTTAGCTCTCTTTAGATACAAGACACTAATTTTTTGTGTTTTTTTATTGGTTTTGATTGATGGGATTTGTTTATGGTTTAAGTTTGCTGGGGTCTTAGATTTTTTTTCTTTCAATTTAGGTCAATAACAACTTCCACCAACACCATCGATGTCAGCAACCAAGGTAGAATTTGTTATTGAGCTTTTACCTTTTTTTTGTTTTGTGTATATGTGTTTGGCTAATAGGTTTTGTTGATACAAGCATAAAAAAATTTATGAGTTTTAAATAATAGGAATTTTCTAGGATTTTAGTTTGTTGTGGCCTTTAAATTCTTTTTTTCTCTTCAGATTTAGGACGGCAACACCTTCCATCTGTAGTGTCGATAACAACT
>Ga0325405_1007011_pt1 | contig 11367 bp, 7 predicted proteins | sample PopdelMetagenome_21_FD_205663 | JGI IMG/M metagenome (GOLD analysis project Ga0325405, IMG submission 205663) | Populus deltoides microbial communities from Bellville, Georgia, United States - Xylem-Control-R2 | ecosystem: Host-associated > Plants > Phyllosphere > Stem > Wood/Secondary xylem...
ATATATATATATTAAAAGGTCAATCTATTAATCTTCGCTCATTTACTATACTCCAACTTAATTCTCGCAGACGCATGCTCTATGCAAATCAATTCCAAGTGAAGTTGATGAAGTAGTGGTGAACATCATCCCTTCCTTCCCGCCTCGTAGCACAATGCCATAATAAATACCAACAGAGTATAATATAAAGTGTCCTGGTGCTCAATTGCCTGGGCTCGGAAAGTGGTATTCTATGATTGCTTATTAGCAACACCTCGGAACTAAGAAAAACTAGAAACTAATGGGCTCGGAAAGTGGTATTCTATGATTGCTTATTAGCAACACCTCGGAACTAAGAAAAACTAGAAACTAACTCGTTTAAACCTTTAAAAGAAAAAAATAGAATGCAAAAGATTATTGCCGCAGGCTACACCATGCGTCAAATTAATTTTTTTAATATAAAAGAATATTTAGATATTGTTAATATTTTTTGTTTTTATAGAAAAAAATTAAACCGTATGAGAATTAATTCGATGTAACCGGTCAAGTTAGCATATTTAAATGCAACTCAGATAATTAGTAAAAATATAATTTAACTCAAAATAAATATTTAAGATAAAAATTCTTGTAAATATTAAGACGACAACATACTGGATAGATTCAGGTTAACTTATCAATTCACATATCAAGTTATGAGATCATTATAACCTCATAAGAAAAAAACTCAAGTCAACCCAGGTTAACGCGCCAAACCCGTAACCTAAGTTATGAGATGAAGATAACCTAACAGAAAGTAAGTTAAAACAAGTCATAAAGTCTAATTTTATATCAACTCAATGTTAAATGATGAAATTGAGAAAAAAAATAAATTAGAAAAGAAGAAAAAAACTCCAGTTAATTAAGTCAACCCGTTAAACTCGTGGGATAACCCCATACAAAATAAATTAAAAAAACTGTTAGTTTTTTACTAATGAAAAATCAATTAAAAATGAAACAAAAAAACAACTTGAATTAACTCTTTAAATCTGTGATCTAAATCACGAGGTGAAGATAATTTTATAGAAAATAAATTAAAAAAAAAATCATGAAACTTGATTTTCAATCAACTCAATGTTAAAAAATAAAATTAAAAAAATCAATTAAAAAAATAAACAAAAAATTCAAATTAATCAAATTAACTTGCCAAACCTATTATTCAGTTTATAAAATTAAGATAACTCCATAAAAAAAAAATTTTAATAAATTTAATGTGAAAAATTAAAATCGATTTTTTTTAAATAAATTAAAAAAGGAAAGAAGAAACCAACACTATTCAAGTGTCTTAAAATGGTTAAAGTAAAATCTTCTTCTCTTTTAGTTTTTCTGTTAAATCAAATAGTGTTCTTAGTTCTTACCACTTCTCCGCATGAGACATCTTCAAGCACTAACAATGAGCAAACATGCGCTACCCTCCTCGCGTGGATTCTTCCATGAACTCGCGTCTAGAAATAAAGCTCCTATTTTACCCCCAAACCAGATTCGAAATTACTCCAACTACGTTAGCCTACTCTCCTCATGCAAGACGCTGAACTCTCTACTTCAAATCCATGCTCGTTTGACAGTGTCAGGCCTTCAAAATGACCATTTAACTAATGCCCACCTCATTAAATCTTACCTATTGTTTCTGAAATGTGACTTTGCTCGTTTTCTGTTCGATTCTTTGCCAAACCCAAGTGTCATGCTATACAATTCAATAATTAGAGCGTATTCAAGAACAAAAAATCACCAAGAAGCTATAAATATATACCATTGTATGTTGAATAAAGGCTTGGAGCCAGACAAGTATACTTTCACCTTTGTTTTGAAAGCTTGTTCTGGTGCGTTATACTTTAAAGAGGGTATTTTGGTACATAAGGATATAATCGTTAGAGGATTAGAGCGTGATGCTTTTATTGGGACTAGTCTTGTTGATATGTATTGTAAAATGGGTGATTTAAAGTTAGCTAGAAAAGTGTTCGATAAAATGCCTGAGAAAGATGTTGTAGCTTGGAGTGCAATGATTTTGGGTTTGTCACAGAGCGAGGATCCTATTGAGGTATTTGGGTTCATTAGGAGTATGCAGTTGAGTGGAGTGGAGCTCAATTTAGTCAGCATTTTGAACTTGGTTCCTGCCGTTTCGAGACTGGGTGATATTGATGCCTGTAGGTGTATTCATGGATATGTGATTAGAAGGGGTTTTGATGCAATTGTTTCGAATGGTTTGATTGATATGTACTCCAAGAGTGGGAATATAGATGTTGGTCGCCAGATTTTTGAGTATATGCCAGACAAGGATGATGTTTCATGGGGAACGATGATGGCAGGGTATGCACATAGCGGATGTTTTCTTGACGTTTTGGAGTTGTTTGATCGTGGGAGAGGAGAGAATGTTAGGATGAATAAAGTATCTGTTACAAGTGCTCTTACGGCTGCTGCAGAGATGAGAGCTTTAGGGAGAGGTACAGAGATCCATGACTTTGCTAGACAACAAGGGATAGATTCAGATGTTGCAGTTGCTACTCCTATAATGACTATGTATGCTAGATGTGGAGAGGTGGACACAGCTAAGCAGTTGTTTCAGGGAATTAAAGGAAGGGATTTGGTTGCCTGGTCAGCAATTATAGCTGCTTTCGTTCAATCAGGGTATCCTCAAGAAGCACTGTCACTGTTTCGAAGTATGCAGAACGAAGGTTTGCAAGCAAACAAGGTCATTCTCTTGAGTTCTCTTCCAGCTTGTGCTGAAGTATCATCCCTGAAATTGGGGAAAAGCATGCACTGCTGTGCTGTCAAGGCCAATGTTGATTTAGATATTTCAGTTGGAACAGCCTTGGTCTCCATGTATGCTAAATGTGGATTCTTTGCTTTGGCACTGACTCTATTTAATAGAATGCCATGCAAAGATGTAGTGACATGGAATGCTATGATAAATGGATACGCCCAAATTGGTGAACCATTTCCTGCATTAGAGATGTTCCATAAATTACAGCTATCTGAATTAAATCCAAACTCCGGAACTATGGTGGGTTTGCTTCCAGCATTTGCTCTTCTAAATAACCTGGACCAAGGATCCTGCATCCATGGGAAAATTATAAAGTGTGGTTTTGAATCTGAATGTCATGTAAAGACTGCTCTCATTGACATGTATGCTAAATGTGGAAGCTTGTCCGGGGCCGAGTTCTTGTTTCATAGAACAGGGTGTAGAAAGGATGAGGTGTCTTGGAATGTGATGATTGCTGGATACATGCACAGTGGACATGCCAAAGATGCCTTTTCTGCTTTTTGCCAGATGAAATTAGAGAATATCCAACCTAATGTAGTCACAATTGTGACTGTCCTTCCTGCAGTAGCGCATCTGTCAGCCTTAAGGGCTGGCATGACTCTCCATGCATATGTTATCCGAATGGGATTTCAGTCTAAAACACCTGTTGGGAATTGTCTGATCGATATGTATGCTAAATGTGGATGGCTTGATCACTCTGAAAAGATATTCCATGAGATGAAGAATAAAGACACTGTCTCATGGAATGTTATGCTTGCAGGATATGCAGTTCATGGGCGCGGGAGCTGTGCTATTGAACTTTTCTCACGCATGCAGGACAGTGGAATCAGGCTTGATTCTTTTTCCTTCATCAACGTGTTGTCAGCTTGCAGGCATGCAGGTTTAATTGGAGAAGGGAGGAAAATATTTGATTCCATGAGCAAACAGCACCAGCTTGAACCAGATTTGGAACACTATGCTTGCATGGCAGATCTACTAGGTCGTGCTGGATTATTCAATGAAGTTTTGGACTTGATCAAGTCAATGCCAATGGAACCTGATGCTGGAGTGTGGGGAGCCTTATTGGGGGCATCTACAATGCATTCGAATGTGCAGTTAGCAGAATTTGCACTGGATCATCTTGACAAACTCGAGCATAAAAATCTGACACATTATGCAGCTTTATCAAATACATATGCTAGATCTGGAAGGTGGGCAGATGTAGGCAATACAAGATCAAAGATAACCAAAACAGGACTAAGGAAAAGTCCAGGATATAGTTGGGTTTGAGGTTAAAGATACAGATGTTTTAAGAATTTCCATGCTTGCTCTGGGTGAGAATTAAGTGCATTCTGGAATGTTTTACTCGAAAAGATGGAGAACTGTGTGCAGAATGCAAAGGAAGAGGATGCAAAACTATTTCTTATAAGCTTCATGAAGGTTAGCCATCACTCTTATCCTCACAAATTCTCATCATGCGTGGAATTTAGGTCAAACATGCTTGTTCTTTCAGATACTGAAAAATCCATTGCTAAACATGCATTCATTATTATTTAAGACTTTTGCAAGCATTTGACTTCGCATCACTACATAAATTAATTTGGACTCAGGTTGTCAAATGGCTAATGGTTTACAATTTATTTGCTAGGCGCTCAGTCAACCAAGACATATTTGGACAAGGAACCAAGACAACCTTATGTTGACATAATATCAAGTGCCACACATAATTTTCAGAAAGGAAAGACGGAGAAGGAAATATAAAAAGTAGAATGGTGACTGGCAAGATAAATTTTTTATTTTATCTTAGGATGCTTTCTGTGTTTATGAAATTCTTACTGGCTCCCAAAAAGGTGGAAGAAAAAAATTTGCATTCACAAGGATTGTCTAACAAGTGATGTATCATCCATGTACCCATCATCAACGTTGTTCACGACCTCTTCGGATGCAATTATGATATCTTCTTGGACGGCTGTAAAACAGAGTTGATCGCACAAATCAATTTGTCGTACTATAACAATGTACAGTAACTTTTGGAACAAAAACATACAGGCCAAGTACCTTGCTCCTTTTCTGCCCAGCTTCCAGAAGACTTCCATTATTTTAAAAATTACAAAAACAATGTTGTAAGCATAACAATGTTGCAGAAAAGAAAATTGCTGCTAATAAATAGTGCCGATGTCAGATTTCTGTTTTCATCTTCTCTTTACCAGGAGCTCCTTCAGATGGTTTTTCTCTTCAATTCTTTTCATATCATCTTGCAACTTGTTGCTCCTTTTCTGCCCAGCTTCCAGAAGACTTCCACTATTTTAAAAATTACAAAAACAATGTTGTAAGCATAACAATGTTACAGAAAAGAAAATTGCTGCTAATAAATAGTGCCGATGTCAGATTTCTGTTTTCATCTTCTCTTTACCAGGAGCTCCTTCAGATGGTTTTTCTCTTCAATTCTTTTCATATCATCTTGCAACTTGTTGCATAAAGCCTAGATGATGTGAAAGAATGTAACAAAATAATCACCAAAAAGCAAAGGCCCAGATAGATTTCTTTGCACGCATAAAAGATTTGTAGAAGTGGACCATTTAACGCCAACAAGAGACATTACTACATCAGGAACAAAAGAATCAGTGCATATTTACCTTTAGCCATTCGCAGTCACAGCACTTAGGAGCAGGCATGATTTGCTTTTGAAATTTGGAGGAGAAGTGACTGAAGTGTAGCGAAGAATGTGTGGTGAATGAGAGGACTCAACTCCATGGTGTATACACACAATAAGGGGAGATGGATAAGGGATTCCACATAAATGGTAAAATAATCATTACTAGATCGTGAAAACTTGTAGGGAATGTATCTTGTTCAGAGAGATGAAATCTGCAGATAAATAGGAGGGAAACATGTGGGGAAAATAATTTGGTTTTCAGCAATTGTAGAGACCATCAGTGGGGGGGTAAGAAACAAAAATAACATCAAGGACAGTATAAAAATTATGTCGACACCCAATTACAACATGCAATTACAGTTTCAATTAACCCACTTTTTGTGTCCTAAATGTTAGCATAAAAAAGCATGCCTAATTGATTCTGACTAATGGGCAACTGATGCTGCAAAACCCTATATCGATTTCTGTTGCTTGCGTTGAATTCTTACTTGCGAAGGGAATTAGCCATAAGATCAATATTAAGTCGAATGCTGCAATGAACAACCACCTTGTATTTTGCTCTCGAAGATACAAGTTACTCATAAACATGTGCCTCATATCGATTGCTGTGCTGAGATTACTTGGTCCAAAGACAAATATCAAACGGACCTCAAAAAAACAAGAAAAAAAAAAAAACATAGACAGAAGCGCTGCATCTTTTTTAATGCTTCTTTTAGGCAGTGGGAAAACCTAAATTACTTAATTTAGAAGAATCAAAACAGATGACAATGTGTCCAAATTAGCCAAATCCTTGACACAATTTGCTGCCACTTTCCAAGGACTGTCTGGGAACTCCATGCTTTTTAACATCTTGATTCTTTTTTATATTTTTGAATTATTTTAAAGTGCTTTGTAAAAAATAATTTTTTAAAAATAAAAAATATTATTTTAATATATTAAAAAAAACACTTTAAAAACTAACCAATTTATCATCTTAATCCTCTTATTCTATGAAACAAAGATAGTTGGGCCAAAGAAATTCAACCTCCTTGTGATAATTTATAACATGAGACGACAAAATGTACGGAAAATTGCAAGGAAATCCCAAGCCACGAAGGCTTTGATGACTGTTCCTAAAATAAAAAAAAAATCAGTCATAAATTAAAATGACATCTAATCCACTACTGCTAAAATAACAATACATTAAAAAAATAGAAAGGGCCGCGCCCAGCTGCGTGTAAGGAACGCACATTATGCAGCTGACACAAAAGCCAATACTAAAACGATTAATAAATTTCTTGAAAAGAATTCCGCCTAATACTTCGGCATTCCTCCCTCCAAAACCATCCTAGCTCTTGAAGAGCTAGCTGCCTCACGAGCAAAGCATACAGGATGAACACAATTCAGATCCTGGAACTACATGGCCAGCAATAATACAACCTGCCCTTTCATGGTACAAAAGAGTGGCATCAATTGACCCCAGTCAACATAAAGGAAATTTTTTAATAAAAGGTTATGTAAATGCAGTTTATATATATATATATATATACCAAAATGGCCCTAAATTTAACGATGCATAATAACATAAATATGCAATTTCTGTATAATAATGGTAAATTATAAAACGACCACACTGAAAAGATTTTTTGGATCCGCCACTGCTTACCTCTTAAGGAGAAATGAATACTTTACATCGCCAAGAAAACGAATCTAAATTTGGCAGTTCGTTTCTCAATTTTTGAACATATTGCTCCAAATTGTGTGCCTGCTCACTTATGATATCGGTAGAAATCGTATCTTCAGTTAGTTTGATTGCTGCCATCTGAGACAGTTGAAAATTCTCTCCAGCAAATTGGAGCTTTCTTGCAATCTCTTCACCACCAAGCATCACAAGTGTAACTAATAAAGATCTAAGCTCATGCTTTGCTCCAGCTGTTAGAGACATGCCTTTCAAATGCTCTACCAGTGCTAACTCCTCATCAGCGCTACAGTGTCCAGAAATCATTTCATGCAAGGATTCTTGACCAAGAAAGGAGGGAAAGGAATCTGGGAATCAAGGATGAAGATACATACCTGCCAGGGCGAATCTTTCCTCTTTTCCGTTGACGCCTCAAGTCTCTAGCCTTACTAGTGACACTGGAGGTCACAGAAGAGGCAGAGCCCTTCCTTGTTCTGTTCATGAAATATAACAACCACATGAAGCAACTTGGATTGGCATAAACAGAAACATTTGGATGCATGAGAAACTACGTGGGAAAACAAGTAATTAAGCATGCCAACTGGAATAAGCTGATCATGCCAAATGACAGTAGCTTCAGTCTAGTTCAAACATGAGAGCTTGTGAGAGAGAGAGAGAGATAAGGAGCAGATGCATAAAAAATCTAAAATGGTATTAAAACAGAGGCGAAGAATAGGGAAGAGAAGAAATATCCAGGAAGAAGCCACTCAATTGCAAGAAGACAAGTTGAAGAGTAACAGTTATGACAGATAAATATGGCAAGGGCACAATGAAACTAACCCTCTCACCAATTCTAAAATCCCGTTTTTTAATAGTTGATGTGATTTTTTCTTCTTTGAAGAAGAAGAAAATTAATTGAAAGGGAGCTGTCATAATATTTATGGGCATGAGAATTATAGGACTGTAGCAAAGTGCATGCATCTGAATTACATTCAATAATGATGGCTTTGAACCACTAAATTAGTATGATAAGAAATTCAGAAAGAGATACCCTGTGGTGTAGGCACTCATGCCACTGAAATTACTGCTAGCTTCTGAAACAGTATCGTCATCCAGATCATTCATTGACCTTTCCTCTGACTGAAGCTTTGCTGCCAGAAGTAATCTTCTCTGTCGAACAGCTAAATAACGAGCCAAGTACTTCCCTACCTTCTCCAAACCTTCCTTGTATTCACTGATTAGTGTGCTTGCACAATCCAAAGCTGCATTCTTCACTGTCAATACCAGATTCTCTTGACTATGCATAAAAGCAACCCTCAAAGCCTCCTCCCAGTCCCTTCCACTAATTAACAAATTAATCCCACTGTTAACATCTCCCAAATACTCCAGAGCAATTTTGGCAGCCTCTCTTGGTTTACCAAGTGCTTGGAGCTCTTCACAAAGATCATGAGCAAGTTGCATTATCTCATTTTTTTCCATTTTAAGGAGCCCAGCAATAGAAAGCACCCCACTCCAATTACCGCAAGCACGATATGCCTTCAAGGCATTTTTCAAACTGGAACAACACAGATAAGTTGTTGCGGCATCTTCAAAGCATTTCTCATCACTAAGATGATCACCCCAGGCCTCAAGGGCTTGCATTTTTTTTGCAGGATCGGTAATCAATTGAAGACCCAGAGGAAATAATTGAGGATTTTTGTTCATGAGGTCCATACAATCTGAATAATAAGCGTCACCAGCAGAAACAATATGTCGGAGAGCCTTCTCAAACCGGTGTAACCGAAGGTCGATATTGTAGCTCATTATGAGGCTTGGCATGCGTTCTAATTCTTGTAGATAAGGAAGAAATTCCTTGGGGTCTCGTTGAGAGTTCAGTGCCACAATAGCTGCAAGGTTCAAATCATAAAGTCCCAAGGCAGCTTCGAATACAGCATCAGAATCAGATAACCACAACAGATGCTTTAGAGCTTCTTCAGCAGAAGGATAGGACATTCTCCTAGGGTCACTTGAACCTAATAATTCCATTTCACGAATAACTTTGATCCTTTCCAAAGCTTCTTCAAGCGCAGGAGGATCACTACGTGCCAGAGTGGTCAGAATACAAAGCTCCCTTGCAGGGCTTTCGGAAACTTGTTCCTCAAGAGCCTTCCTTATGGCCAGGAGCAGAGCAGAAACCTTACTGGAAGCATCAAAACCCATGACGTCCTTAGCTTGAACATCTCCACCTCCGTTTTGGTAGGGTGTAGAGATATAGTTTTTGTATAGAGTCTCCATAATGTTCTCGTTTTTTATGGAACAAATGAACTCAGTTATATAGCTCAAATTGTTAACCTGTTTGACAAATTCTGAAGCTGACTGAATAAAAGTTTGCCATCCACAATGGTCAACAATAACATTGAAATCTATTCTATGTTGCCTGACCAACAGCAGTGCATCCCTAAAACGCCTTTGGATCAAAGCATTGACAATTGAAGCAAGGACAAGCTTTCTAGGGTAAATGCATTCCAGATTTCCCCTAGTTGTCTGTATAACGACAGCAGCAGCATCACCATGCAGGACACCAATAATTTTGGCACCTCTTTCCCAAATATTTATGAAGTTCATGTTTTCTTCTTTTCTTCTGTTACCTGTGTGAACAAAGTTCTCATATTTTAACTCTAATTCTCCATGCAGTATATCACTGATTTCCACAGCAAAGAGAAAGTCTTGTTTGGTGGAAAGTATCAAATGTGTGATTACTTGATCAGCCAAATTAGAGTATAATGAGAAACTACTGCAGTTGTTGCATAGTACTTTCCCACCAAAATGCAGCCTCCCAATGTCATCAAGACCAAAAAGCAAGGGCTTTAACGACCCACTGTCACTGACCTGAGCCGCACTCATCCAAGGGCAAGATGATGAAAAGCTCATGTCATCATGTTTTGTTGAACCTCCAGTTCCAGCCAAGCCCAATATTGATGCATACTCAACAATTTTTCCTCCATCAAACTGAACAAAAGCAGAACATTTCTTAGCAGGATTAGGAGCAATGCCAATCACAAGCCCTTCCAAATAGTTCCTATGGGAAATCCTTGCATGCCAGCCTGATCCAGTTACCAAACTTGGTACATGATCCTCGGAACACACAAGTTCAATTTCCTGCAAATAGAAACCACTAAGTCCATCCTCGCCCGTTGAGCTGTGGGATGCACAATTACTTTGAGTTAAGCCATAATGCGAAACAGCAAGTAATATGTGAGAATCCAGCCATGTGAGGTGTACAAAGGATCCAAAACCTGTATCAGAAATAGAAGCTTCAACACCAAATTCCTTTTCTTCAAGTTCCTCCCATGTATCCGGGTCAGGAAGTTCTACAACACCCAAAGAGCCATCTGATAAAAATGCAGCTACACTATTCTTAGAATTATTGGAATATAAAGCCAGGTCTCTTACTGCACTTGGAAATTTGAGGCTGAATAAATGAAGGGGAGGTGGCATCAGTGATAAAGAAAGTGGAGTTACAAGTATTTTGGAGCCATCAATGGCTAATGCTATTGAGTTCTCCACCACAGCAGAATTCCAGGCAAAGTTGTAACTTGTGATCTGGCCTCCAAGGGTCCAACAAATAAACTGTAGAGGCTTTACTGGATCCCACATGAGCCTCACTCCATCCTGTCTCGAGTATCTAACTTCATGTTTCAAATACCAATGATTGTTGCTGAAAAACCAGACCTTAACAGCATCGTATTTCTCACATCTAACAACAGATGCAAGAAGGTCCGAACTACAATTCCACTTAAGACTTTCGACCTTTGCATCCACTGCTTCTTTAATACTAAAAGAACTCCTCACCAATCCATTCTTCTCATAGAAAACTATATCAGGACACCTATTCTCCACTTTCCTATCATACACAGCAGCAATTTTCGCTCCACTCGGCATCCATTCCAAAACTGCCCCCATAAATATCTTTGAATCCGATGTAGAATGCAACGCACCTGAATCACGTTCCCAAACCTTAATCCTCTTAAGCATGAGAGAAGAATCACTCGCTTCACTTAAAGTCGCAAAATATTTCCCATCACCTCGCCATGAAACAGAACTCTCAAACATACCCTTGCCATCAAATTCACCTGAAATCCACAATCCAACCAATCCATAAAACCTTCAAAATCAATCTAACTTTAATAACACTATCAAATTTTACAAAACACAATTAGCAAAACGACCACAAACGCGTACTGAAATATGAAAACAGCTAAGAGTAACAACAGAGAGAGGTCCTTACTTACGTCAAGACCAGCACCATCACCATCACCA
>Ga0325405_1007012_pt1 | contig 11366 bp, 5 predicted proteins | sample PopdelMetagenome_21_FD_205663 | JGI IMG/M metagenome (GOLD analysis project Ga0325405, IMG submission 205663) | Populus deltoides microbial communities from Bellville, Georgia, United States - Xylem-Control-R2 | ecosystem: Host-associated > Plants > Phyllosphere > Stem > Wood/Secondary xylem...
TATGAAAACCAATATTTCTACACCAGAGTGTTGATTCTCGTTGTTTTTTGACCTGTACAAAATTGACAAAACTACTTCCCTCGTCCATGTGAGTGGTGTAGGAGAGTTTTTTCTTCTCTGGTGAAGTGAATGAGGTGAAACCGTGGCATTCAGCATTCTTTAGTAGTTGGGATTATCTGGGGGTCGACATTGATTCTTGTTGCTGTCAATTTTAATGGCACGCAATGTCTGCTGTCATAGCTGCTTGGAAATGATCAACCAAATTCGTCTTTTAATGAATGCCTTCGTTTTTTGTTGCGGAGAAGTCGAACACTTGATGCTGATAGATGCTTATTAAGGCAGGCTTTCTCAAGAGACATTAAAGGGTTTTTCAGGGAGCGTTTTGTATCAAGAGACACTCAAGAATTTGTCGGAGAAGAAATTTGAGATGCTAAGCATTCTTGTGTACAGTCTGTAAGTTTAGGAATCTCAAATTTTGGAGAATCGTACATCTTTTCCAACTAAATACAAGCATCACATTTCTAAGAGGATATTTAAAATCTATAAACTAAAAGCCTCTTTGGAATAAAATAAAAGGAACTTGAGAAGATCGTCCTTCGTCATTTTAAACTACAAAATTTGAGAATTATGTATGATTGCAATCTTTCTTTCTTTATGAATCCGCTGGGAATTGGAAGCAAAACTTGGTATTTAGGGCTCACAACCTTAGGCAACTCAATTTTAAATGCACTTGTAATGTAATATTAGGTTCCAACGGATTTAGTGTGATGGTAAAGGGTTTAAGATTTGCACAGCAGGTCTCGAGTTCGAGTCAGGACGTGCACCTCTTGTAAGAATCTGGGACAGCCGGGGTTTTACTTGCTCACCTAGACCCACAAAGTACGCTTTCCGGAGGGTGGAGTTTCCTCGAATAAAAAAAAATAATGTAAATATTATATCAAAGTTTTAAATAATTAAAATTCATTTTTGATTTTAACAGATCAAAATAACCCAAAAACACTAATAAAATTAATTTGAAAAAAAAATATAAATTTTAATTAAAAAAACAAATTGAAACTCACTTTGAAATCAAACCATGTCTTAGACTCAAAATATATTATGTTTTAGTAGAAGGTAGTCCAACACTTGAACTTATACTCAAGTTGCAATACAATAGTAAGAAGTCCAATATAACAAATAAAAATAAAAAATATACTAGTTTCCCTAACTAGAAATGAAAACAACACATCAAGGCATGAAAAATAATATTCATTATTTGGAGTGTATTTCTTGCGTTGTTCTTTCAAATACAAATTCAATTCACATTGATAAAGGTTTTGAGTAGAAATTCGTAGAAGAATTCATGGAGAGCCAGCTTCATCCTACCATAGTGCGTATTGACACCATCACTGTAAAATCTTGAATGACAATAACGCACACAAGTTAACTTAAAATGAAGATCCAAAACATCAACATATATAATTAATTAAATGAAATCCTAGCCAGCTAGAAGATCCATGCAAAATTGTAATAGAGAGAGTTATTAATTTACATTAAAATGAAGATAATTTAGAGGCTAACTTATATTTTAAAGGCCTTATTAAAATTTAATTATAAATTTATACGCATGAAACTAATACTTGTTATTTTTATAGGAATAAGTTAATAGATCAATATGAGTAACATTATGTGTCTATATAGCATGTTTGATGCTAACAAATAATTGGACCAAACATTTTAGATTGGTATCGAAATATGAGAATTGTTTTTAAGAAAAAAAAATAATATATTCTTGAAAATTTAATTTTTCATATCCAAGACGACGACGACGATAATGATAAAATTAAGAGTGAATGTCAACATGATGATGATAATGATGATGAGTGGGTTATATGTGTGGTGTTAGACAACATGAAAAAATAGATATCCATTCTATAATTATGCATTTTAATATGCTGTTTAATACGACTAGTAGAATTGTGATATATGAGAACTTTACAGAATTGTTCCGCTGCAGGATGATATGAGATTTTTCTATGAACATGTATGTTCTGAAAAAGATTGGCTGAATTATGAAATTAGAGCGGTTAAGACTTTGTTATGGAATATAAATTAAGTATTCACTTGGTCTCATGGTCCTTACTTTTAAATTTTTTAGCCGTTCATCATCATGAACCATCACATGTATATATTAAATAGTTTGCTACCAGAATTACTTGGTATGTGTTTTTGTAACTCATCTTTGGCCTATGAAAAGAAGAAGAAAAGAAACAAAAGCAACATTTCCGGCTGTCATGCCAAAAGAGTTTCATGTCAAATTTTATACTGTCAAAATTAGATTTCGGTGGCCAAAACATTTTTTTACAATGATTTTAACTTTACATATATTTCTTCTTTCTTCTTCTTCTTGAGAGAAAGCAACCTTCAATTCCCCCCCACCTTACTTTTCTACTTTATCTTCGCTCTAAAGCAATAAGATCAGAACTGTTGAGAGAGAGAGAGAGAGATCTGGCCGCTGAAAAAAAGAAAGAAAGAAAAAAGTGGGTAATTGTTTTTGGTATAAACAGATCCATATAGTTTATTTACCTACTACTGTGTTGATTGTCCGACATGTGCTCATTGAAAATTAAGATCCATTTCTTACAAAATGGCAAGAATACCCAAATCAGTGTTCATCAAGTTCAGTGACGCATGCTTGCTCAGTGCTCTGGCAGTAGTTGAACTTACTATACATTGGTTGCTGAGAAATGCTCATATTTCTAATAGCTGAGCTATACAATGCTACTGATGGATGCGGTCAGAGAGAAAGTTGCTCTTTTGTCTCCTGTCGTCATATATATACATACACATACATACAGCAACCAAATTCCTGCTTTCTTTCTTTCTTTCTTTCTTTTTTTCTGAAGACGCGTTAAGGTTCGTTAACTCCAGTTATTTTACGGTTCAAATTCTACCTGTATGATCTACAAATATTATGATATACTGTTTCATCCATTTAAGCATCAAGGGGACAGCTGCTCTCTATTCTCCATACCTGAACACTTTCAGTCCTTAAAACTCAGAAATCATAATACAGAGGTGCAACATCCTTGCAGAAATCCATAGGATTAAACATTACAGACAGCTAGAGATAAAAATTACAGAGTCATGAGAGTTACATAAACAGTTGCTGATTGCTAGTGTAAATATTACTCCCAGTGATCAAATCAACTCGGGGGAAGAGGTAGTTTGTTTCGTACTTTCTAGTTTCTAGCGTATGTTTCCTATCAGTACAGAGCAATGATAAGAAACAATTTACACGGACTGGTCAATCCCAGAGAGATCCGAGCCCGTTGAACATATCTTCCTCAGTACTGGAAGTTCCTGAGCCATTGTTAGCGTGTAGTTGCCCTGTAAGAATCAGTGGCTGGTCATAAAATATGAATCCATGGTTATAATCCTGCTGATCATAACCGGGGAACAATTGCAGATGTGGTGGTATTTCAAGGTCCACCTGTAGAGGGAATAAAGAAAGCATCAGGCTTAGATAGACATTAAAAGACTCAGCTATCGAGTCTCACCTCTTCTGGAATTGTAAATTCTACAGCATGGTTCGCATAAGCAGAAGCTGCTAAGCAACTTGTTCCACCATCATCACAGATTAAATTGTCAGTCTCCTGATCTGCATATCGATTTTTAAGATGATATTAGAACAGATGTTATTATAGGTTGAAAGATCACTCTAATCACATTTTCAAAACCAGAACCTTCATCAGATGCTGGAGGACTACTAGCCTCCTCCTCTGTCTCTTTAACCTTCTTATATGATCCTTCAGTCTTCTTGTCTAGCGTCTTCATCATTACTTTACAGAGAACCAGAGCCCTCTACAAAAGTTGGATAGGTAAATGGGATTCATATTAGAAGAACACAACAACAAAATAATCGTATGATTGATACGAATATGCAGCGTCTCTGTCTTACACACACACACACACACACACACACACACACACACACACACTACAGACGTACCAGGTCCCGGCAATTAGGTAAATTGAAACTTGCACTGAACTCGTGCATCACATACTTGATTCCATCCTTGATACAGGAATGAACAAAAATCTTTTTTATACCAATTACTTCCCCATTAAGTTCAGATGTTACTTTACAATCCCTTCCTTTAGCTTGCCATGAACCCGTATTTGTTGACCTATTGATTCTCCCGTTATTTGTGTAGGAGTTCTTAGCATGGAGAGGAGAAAAGAAATACCCTTCTCGATCTTTTGAATTTATCCCTACAAAAATTATTTAAACGTACAAATTAAGTTCACAAAATGTTCATAGCAGGAAGAAAGACAAATATTTAAGATTGTCCATCTGCTTACCGGGTAAATCCCAGGGATCAAACTGGTAGATATCAAGCTGGGGGATTTTGCTGACTAGGTGATCATTTCCAAGTAACTTGTGCCTTAGAAAATGATTTATTAATTCATTGTTGGTCGGACTAAATCTATCTCCAACGTCATATGCTAAACATGTTGCCTTGCTTGTCATCTTTTTCCGCTAAATATTCATGCCTTCAAGAGATATTTAGCACAAAATTAACGAACAACAACAAGTAATCACAATATGCTACAAGTGCAAGAAGGAAAGGGGAAAAAAACAAAAAAAAACAGCAGCTCTCTCTAGCAACTTCATAAAAGCAAAGTAAGAGATATAAACTCACACGTTAGAAGCAATCCTTTCATTCCTCTTCCTAAAACAGGAATCGTAAATGGAGATGAGGCTTTAAATTGAAGAGAGACCGAGAGCACAGGGCTTTTTTAGATATAGAAAGTGGCTTACCTGGTGTGAGCTGCTGTGGCACCAAAGGAGCAGATGAAGCACATTTATATAGAGGGGGGCTGCACCAGTACTGCTCAGACCGCGTTGAGTCACGAGTCAAGATTCCATTCCCAGATTAAAGATGACAGACGCAAGGACTTTGAAATAATAACACTACCTCCCTTCCCCCAGAATTTCTCTACAAGTTTTGTAGGCCCCATTATCGTCTTTTTCCATGCATTCCAGAACCTTCTCACACTCCCGCAGCAGTATCAACTTCACTATGTGGTAGACAGCTGAGTGGAGAGAAAATTTGAGAGAAAGAAAAGATACAATACTAAAATTTACTTTAGAGTTTGGGATTTTTGTTATGGATCTAACTTTATCTTTTTTGTGATTGTATTTGTAACGGCAGATATTGTTTTAAACAAATATTTGATTAAAAGAACAATGCATGATTTTGGCAAAACTCTTAAATTTATCTTTATATTTATTTTCATCTATGTGTTTTTAATTTGGTCAATAAATTCTTAAATTTTTTTTATTATGTTCATGTATTTAAAAATATAATTGTGATTATTTTTAAAAATACTTTTTATTCCAAAACAATTAATATAGTCAATGAATCCATATAAGAAACAACACAAACAAAGATCAAACAAGCATGCATTTTAACCATTTAGGTGGTCGCCCAGTGGTATGAGCTTGGGATCAAGAGGTTTGCTTCCTCTATGATTTTAGGTTCGAGCCCTATGGTTGCTCATATGATGGCCACTGGAGGCTTATATGGTCGTTAACTTCAGGGCCCGTGGAATTAGTCGAGGTACGCGCAAACTGGTCCGGACACCAACGTTAAACTAAAAAAAAAACAAGCATTCATTTTTGTTTGAATATGATGAACAAGAACGAAGAATATTATTGAAGAATCTAGAACTTGGGTTTTAAACCAAACCATATATGATAAGGTTGTATTTGAAAATGTCGTTGAAACCGTGTTTTCTCAAAATTCAAAAAACAAATTTACTAAATTTTTTTATGTTTTCATATCGTTTAATACAATGATCTCAAAAATAATTTTTAAAAAATAAAAAAAATATTATTTTGATGCATTTCTAAGCGAAAAGCACTTTAAACCGTAACCACTATCACAATTTCAAACAGGAGGTATAAAGAGGTTCAAAATCATGCAAGAATAAAAAATCTAGTAACTATTCACTTCGATTATCACTTGATCATTATGATTTAGTCAAAGAAAGTTTCAATTCAAAAACCAAAACTCTAAAATTAAAACCTTAAAATACACGTTATTGATGCAAAAAAAAAAAAAAAACCATTGCTTGCTAAAGATGTCATGTGAAGTGGCTAGTTTAAAGAAAGAAATGGACCAAAACTGTTCTTCTCAAGAACATTATCTAGTAAAAAAAAGCCAAAACACCTAGAAAAAACTAGAAATGACCTCAACCCAAAAACAACACTAAAACTCTGGAAAAACAACCTACATCTAGCAACCAAGGCCTAAACATGTTACTATAATTGCCTTATACCGTCCAACAAAGAAAAATAAGATTAAGAGGAAAACAATAAACACAACATAGGCTACTAAAACATCTATTTTTATCCATAAATATTGTTATATTGATTATCTTTCACATTTTTAATCATAAACAACATGCATTTGATTGAGACAACTTCATAAAAGACTAACAATAGTCTTATATTATTAAAAACATTATATTTTTCTAAGAAAGTTTATTTAATGACGTAGGCTTCGTGGGAATACAGAAAATCATCATATAATGAAAAGTTTAACTATTAGGTTAATTGAATACATTTGAAAAAAGAAAAAAAAAGAAAAGAAAAGGGCTAACCGAACAAATTCAAAAGAATACAAGGGTTAATTAATTAAATTAAAAACACATGAATAAAAATGAATAATTAACACAAATATAATGGTTAATTTATGAGGTTTTTGTAAGGAAAAAAAAGCCCCCCAAAACCTCTGTAAGTTTTATTGGTCCCACTATTTTCTTAATTTTACATAAAATTCTTCAACACTTTCGTACCCCTATCAATTTCGTGAAAACAGAAGAAAGCTAATTAGAGAGAAAAATTGAGGAAAGAACAGAGACAATTTATGGGTTGGGACTTTGCTATGGACCTGACTTTAGTTTAATTGTAGCGATGGTTGATATATAATAATAATAATAATAATAATAATAATAATAATAATAATAATTTTAAAGCCCATTCATACTACTGTTTTGTATTTTGTATTTTAATAAAAATAAAAAATATTTATAAAAGTATTATTTAGGATAATAGTTTTAATGTTTTTTTATAGAAAAAATAAAAAAAAAACATTATAACAAAATTAATTTGAATTTCTATTTAGCATACTTTCTTTTAGGATAGTTTAAATGTTTTTTTTAGAAAAAATAAAAAATATTTAGAAAAAAAATTAATTATGAATTCTGTTTAGAATACTTCAAGAATAGTTTAAATGTTTGTTTTTTAGAAAAAATAAAAATATATATAAAAAATTAATGAGTATTTCTATTTATGATACTTCAAGGGTAGTTTAAATTTTTTTATATAAAAAATTAAAAAAATTAATTAGGATTTCTATTTAGAATATTTCAATGATAGTTTAAATGTTTTCTAAAAAAAAAAAGCATTTACATTAAGGATACTTTAAGGGTATTTTAAATATATTTTTATAATTAAAAAAAATTAATAGGTCTTCAGACCCAAGGCTATTAGGTCTAGTTTAGCCGCCAGACCCATGACTCTTGGATTTGGCTTAGCAACTACACCTAAGATAGTTGGGTCTGACAACTAAGTCAATCTCAAGACATTTAAAATATTCTTTATATTTTTAAGATATTTTAAATTTAGACACTTAAAATATTCTCTATACTCTTAAAATTAAAAAAAAATTAATTTTTTTTTATTATTCACCCATATACTAGTAATTATTATATGTTGTAGAATTTCTAAAAAACATTTAAGAGATTGATGCATTATTTTATTGTAAATATAGGTTACTTAAGTCATTTTGTCTCCAACCTATAAAATTTTATTCATATGGTTCAATAAAGTAATATTCAATGGTTTTTCAATTTTTAATTTAATTCATAAAATTTTTAAAGTGACCCACTGAAAAAATTAACAAGAGATAGAATAAGTGAGATTCGAATATATGCTGCATTTTAAATTAAAGAATTTTTTACACAAATTTGTTACCACATCAACTTGTTAGTCATTTACACCCACTTATTATATAAAATCAACTATTTATTTATTTTTTTTTAAAAGAAGATGATGATGCATTGTTTGTTGTTGCATATGAAATGTTATCTATACTCGTCGAAAAATTATAACTATAGTTTTTCTAACTAAAAAAATTATTTTTAAATAATTTTTTATATATAAAAACACATATAAAACACCCTAAAGATCTAAGTAAATCCATTTATGATATCAATTGAATTCCTCTATTAAAAAGGAATTTGTTAACATAAAGATTAATCTTATCGAAATTTAATGACTTTCTCTCATCTCAAAAACTTAAATACTAAAAAATTAATTTTGTGTACCAAAATAAAAATTACAAAACTATAGGAACCGTAAAAAAAAAGAAAAAAGTATGAGAATTAAATAGAACTTTACCTTCAAAATTATATATGTCAAGAGCCTTCTTTTTATTTTAACTTTGGTTTATTTTATTTTATTTTTTTTCTTAATAAAATTTGAGAAATTAATCATAAAATTGAGTATAGAAGAATAAAATTAAAAAAAAAATTAAAGATAAAAAAAATACTACTACAACATTTTACCTAGGCGTTTTATTATAGTATCTAATGGTTTTAAAATATATGGTTAAAAGTCATATTTATGAGGGGAAAACTTGGCAAAACCCATTGAATTTACCCTTATATTTATTTCAATTATTCATTTATATCCTTAATATGTAGAATTAACTCTTTTTGTCTCTAAATTTATCTAATTAATCAATAACTATTTCTATCAAGTCTCTATTCTATTATAAAAATTATGATATTATTAACAATATTTTGTTTATGAGATTATTTTTTATATTCGTGTAGATCATCAAATAAATTATTTTAGAAAAATAAATTTAAGATAATTTACTTTATGATGTTGGCTTTACATGAGCATATAAATTATTAGATATTGAAAAATATTTAATTTTTATATAATTAGAATGCATAGTTTAACATAAAGATTTGATAGTAGTTATTAGATTAATTGAATACATAATTAGTCTTATTTGTTTTTGTGTTTTAAAAGCGTTTTTAAAAAAATTTAAATTTTTTTATTTTTTTTTCAAATTAATATGTATTTGTTGTTTTTAGATCATTTTGATGCGCTCAAATATGATTTTTAAAAAATAAAAAATTATTATTTTAATATATTTTTAAGTGAATAATATTTTAAAAAAACAGAAAAATTAATTGAACGAATTAAAAGAAGACAAGGATTAATTTATTTAATTTAAAATATAGTGATAAAAAATAATTAACACACAGGTGTAAATTTAGAGTTTTGAAAAAAAAATAAAAATTAAAGATGATGTGACGACGTAGGAAAAATAACACCGCTTTCCCTCTCGCAAAACTTCTCTGCAAGTTTTTGAGGCCCCACCATCATATTTTACGTGCATAACACTCTCTATTTCTAACAATAGAAAAGCAGAGTAGAAAGAAAAATTGAGAAAACAAAAAAAAGATAATACTAAAGTTTAGTTCAGAGGTGCGGTTGTAGACTTGTAGTTGTATAACGGTAATAAAAAAAAATATATTGAAACTCAAGAAAATCCATCCAAAAATATAAAAAAAAGTTTCAATGTTAAAAAAAAAAAGAAAACCATGGATTTGACCATCTATTACATAGATGTTACTTTAAATTAGACATATAAAATAAAAACTAAGCCTTGTGGTTTTTTTTATTGTAATATAATTTATTATTTATTTTCTTATAAATCACTATAGAATGGAATAGTGATTTTTAAATTTTTTTTTTAATTTTATCCTTAAATTTTTTCTTTACACAATTGAGTCATTCTGAGCCAACATTAACACTCAATTGCATATTTCTTTTTAAGAAAAGATTAGGTTGAAAGATAGATGACCAAACTAAAAAAATACGGGTAATATAGGTGGCGACTTTGAATCTTATATAAAAAATTTATTTTGATCTCCCATATTTTTTTTAATTTAAAGGTGATAGTTCCTTTTTAATTTTTAGAAATTCAATTTTGACATTAAAGTTCATTTTCTTTATTTTTCAGTCTTTTTAGTTAATAGAAAAGAGAGAGAAAATTGTCGAGTTCTAGTGAAGAGAGAGAAAGCGGTCAATGAGAACGATTTTACTACCAAAATATTTGAAGTTGGTGTTAATGGGTTCCATTTCATGATGGGAGTTTCATCTAGATATATTTTTTTTTTACTTTTCCTTACATGAGGAGGCAAATTTAACCGTGACAATGTTTTTGGGTTCGAGTTGATTTCAGCTTCTTGAGCTATTTTTTTGGGTTTTTTTAAGGTCATGAATAGATTTATTAAGGTGTTTAGGGTAAAAAAAAATGGATTGAAAATAAGTTTTAAGACCAAAAACCAACATTCCATATTTCTAGCGATATCTGGTTGCCAGATTCTGCACAAAGCAAACAACATGACATCTGTTGTCTTATTAAAAAAACAGGGCCCGTTAATAATTTTTTTAAAATAAAGTCAGGCCCAGAAAAGCGGGCTGGGCTAGGAAACCCACATGCCTTGGCTGATTTTTTAAGCCCAACATGCTTGGACTCCTTTTTTTCAAGTCTTTTTTTTATATACATATTAAAAAATTAATAAAAAATTATTGAATCCAATTGAGTTTATAAATGAGATTGTAGGTTTAACGAGTTCATCTGCAGTATTCAAGCTATTACTTGTTTTTCTTTTTTCTGTCCCTTAATTATAAAAAAAAATAACCACTTTTAATTGATGATTTATTTTTTTATTTAGCTCAAAACTAAAAAAATATAATTGATTAATTTCAGAATTTATTACTAATAATCTACTTTTACCTTCTCAACCACGTATGTCCATCATGATTTTATTCCTTTAAAAAAATTGTTTCATAGAAAAAAGTTCTCATGCACTATATCATTGTAGAATTAATTAAAAATAATTTTTGGTATAAAAAATTTATTAAATCTGATGACTTACATCACAAGTTGATTAATTTTTTTTTTTTGTGCATTAATTTTTTTGATTAATTTTTTTTTTGGTGCATTAAATTTTTTTTCTCTCTCAAAACCACAGCATGATGGGAACCAATGGACTAGTGAACTTCTACCATTGGTATTTAATATATGAATGTTAAGTTTCAACTTTAATTTTGAATTTCTTGCAATTTCAATTTTATTTTTATGTATTTATTTTTATCAAGATTCACTATAAAAAACCCATTTAACCAAAATACTCAAACTTCATTACATTAATTTACTTTAAGTATATCCATTACATCCAAACCATTTTTTGTCATTAGCTAATGAAATGCTTCTGGACTTCAAGCT
>Ga0325405_1007013_pt1 | contig 11366 bp, 6 predicted proteins | sample PopdelMetagenome_21_FD_205663 | JGI IMG/M metagenome (GOLD analysis project Ga0325405, IMG submission 205663) | Populus deltoides microbial communities from Bellville, Georgia, United States - Xylem-Control-R2 | ecosystem: Host-associated > Plants > Phyllosphere > Stem > Wood/Secondary xylem...
ATTATACATCATATTTTGAATTTATAATTATTTTTTTATTAAAAAAACATGTTAGGACAATTTTTTATATTAAAAAAAAATTCGATCCTACCTTCATCAAAGCAAAAGCGAATGATCTAGTTTGTATGTATGTGACGAAATCGTACCTGAAACCTCATATGATTCTGCCACATATCTCTTATAGTAGCATTTAATAGATAAAGGCAAAGCCTATAATGATTCTCCAAGCCAAGATGGCTACCTTTCGGCCTAACCCCACGAGACGTTTTCACGGGCTAATTACCTATTCGCAGTTTACGAAAAAGCCCAGGAAGCATCTCACAATCACAATCACAAGTTTTTTTTTTTTTTTTCCAATTTTGTCACTTCGTGGAATGGTCACCCTCTTCCCTGTCTAGACATCTATCTTAGACTGCCTGACCAATCAAAACTCCCATTTGTTTTGATTGTCGGATGTTAATCTGCGGTCTAAATTATCCTGAGGTTGGTGGGGTATACACAATTACCATTCAACAAAAGAATACAAGATCAGGACATGGCAATAATGTTAGTTTATGTATTTGCCGTGAGCACGGAGAGAAGGGAAACAGAGCATGGGGCTGGAAAAGCACTTTAGTCTTGAAAGAATTCTTTTTCACAGTGCCTTTTGGACAAAAACATCAGTGGTACCATTACTCACCAGAATGATTACTGGTATCAGACAGCTCAGGGAGACATGAAGAGTGAATGCAACAAATTACCCCACAAGACCCCCACTGGCACTCTTCCAACTTTCAACATTATACTGCAGAGAATGTTGTCTCCCTCTCCTTGAAAATTCTTGGCATGCATTGCAAAGGGATTTAGCAAGATTAACCTTTTAACACCATCCCCAAACAAGATGGAAAATGAAAATAAAAAAGCCCTAAAAAGAAGACTAATGTTGATTAATAGAAATACTCAGGGGAAAAAAAAAACAAAAACTATCTCATTTAACTTGATCACGGAGCTCTAATGAAAGAAGGAACTTTTCTTAGCTGCTGGTTTTGATGTTGAAGGCGAAGCAACAAGAGGAAGTACCTGTGAACTGCTTGAAGGGTGGTGTGCTAGCTGGTGATTTTGTTCATTAAACTCTCTTTCTTTGTTCCTGTCAACAATGATGGTGATAAAAGGCCCATCATCCTCGTCTTTTAGAAAATTTGAACTAGTAGGTCTTTTGGTGTAATCTTGAGCAAAACAATCTTTCCTTGGGACCATCTCCTCAGCTTCTTGCATCAATCTCCTTGCATATAGTTTCTCCTCCGCATCCTGTAAGAACTTGAATTTTGGAGGAGGTGATGACCGTATCTTGTTGAACTCTGCATCTTTTGATGATTCAAAGAGATGGTTGAATCCAATCTGGTTATAGTTAGGAGTAAGAGGAGGCGTGAAAAATGGTGGAGAAGCAAGAGGGGTTAGATATGGAGTCTCCACAGTAAGAAGCAAATCACTCAAGCTTCTACTTCTTGATTCTTTTGCACTCTTGTTATCACCTCTAGACCTGCCATCTTCAGACTCTAAATCCTCCTTTGTTTCTTCAACAATTGTAAAAAGAAATCTTGGTGGACCTGAGAGACTATGCAGCCTCATGAGCTCTGTCTCCACATTATCATCACTGAAGGGCCTGAGCAACAAATCTTTGCTTGTATTAATATTGAGCTGAGATTCTTGATCATGATGCACAAGTGTATCTGTGATTCTCACTGAAGAACATAGTTCTTGATTGTTCCTTAAAGAAGACGGCTTTCTTAAACAGAACATAAAAAAAAGCTCTCTTGCCGGGCTGCTGTAATCATCTCCTATCTCTTTGTTAGCAAACCTTCTCTTCCACCATAACAAATAGTAGAGCTCAGCAACAAGAGCCAACAAAAGGCAACCAAAAACTATACTCAAACCAAGCCCTACACTACTCAAAGATTTCATCTTGTCTCCAAATCACATGAAAACTGCTTAAAACATCCAATTAATATATATTAAAGAGCTAAGAACCAACAGACGTTACCATAAATAACTTGAGAATCACTTGTAGTACTACTGGAAGGAGAGAAACCAAGATAAGCAAAAGCTTACTGAGAGACAATGAGCAGTCCCAATCTGCACTGAACACAAGCCAAGGCCAACAGCACATCAAACTCACTTCTGCTCTTTAGCAAATGCTTTAATAAGTATACCGACTTTATCTGTCAAAACCCAAAAAAAAAAACACCCCACCTGCTAAAACCAAACCAAAAAGCTCTTCTCTGAAAATCACATCCACAAATCATGAAGCATGATTATAAAACACTTTTTTACGACAAACCAATGAACTAAACCACACATTTGCGGATAATTACATATTTAACAAAGCCCACAAGGTCACTGGAACAGTTGTACATTAGCAAACAGCATTAACCAAGACCATAACATACCACATTTAGTTGTCAAAATCCACACAGAAACTACAGAATCTAGCTAATAAAAACACATCAATGGACAAGGCACAAAAGTAGTCGGCAATATTACTCACTAGTTTATGGCTTGACAGGTCACATTCTTCGAGGGATGCTCACATGGGATCACAAATAAAAGGAAAGTGATGTGTCATTGATGGGCATTTCATCTTGTTCTCTTATTTACAGAACTACCCTCGTTGTTGAATAAACTACTATTCGTGGCAATTAGGACAAAATCTGGTGTCGAAACTTTAACGAAATTCTGGCAGCTTTGTTTCTTTTGTGATTTTTTTTCTTAATTTCCAGTATTAGAATAGCAAACAACACATGAAACTCATAATAGGAGCTTTCACAGGCATAACATTGATTTGAGACATTGATATATGGTTTGGAAGTGTCAGTGACACATGAGTTGCTTCAAGATGTGAGCTTTTCGATAAAGAGGTCCTCTGATTATATTGGCCCAGCAACTCATATAAAGACTTCCTCTCTCGCATGGAGCTTGATTGACGGTTCGTATTACTGTTGAAGCTGTGATCACCATCATTATGTTATAGAATTGGGGTCTCCAGCTGGACCATTTTACTTTCTTGTAGGTGTTAACCACATGGGATCTGTGAAATCTATCTGGGAAAGGGTGGGATACCTAATGGACCTATTATAAGTAAAGCCCAGATTGCTTGAGAAGTATTTCAAGTCCTCAATCATATTTTTTTTTTACATATATGGCATGAATCATGGATGGATTAACAAGAATTAAATTATTGTCAAATGACTTCCATGATTTTTTATCCCTTGATAACGGGCTTCCCTGCCTCATGCCTCTGCATTGCTTCAAGCAAAGGATTTGTGGGTCTGGAACCTCAAAAATCTGTATGCCTATGTCCGGGTCGCAAATGACTCGGTATGATATCTCATGCCTCGAATCTAGCTAAATTCCAATTCATCTATTGGAAGTATTTTGCTTTGACAAGCACAGCATATATGCTACTCAAATTAACAAATGAGTAGCCGTACACGACTATTTAAAAAAAATAGCAGTGCAAAACAAACGGCCGTATAACTAATCCAGACTTGGAAACGACGTGCCAAAGAAGGGGAAAAACAATTTCCCCCAAAAACAATTATGATATGCTCGCTGGTAGCTTGCTTACTAAGTCAAGTTGCTCGCTGTGATTCATCAGAATCCGGCAGCCGAAAGGTGTGGGATTCTGACTGATGGTGGGCTGGCGTTGAGACACCGATGTCGGCCCGCTTTGTTCGAGTGAGAGAATTGCCACATATCGATACAAGAAACATGAAATGTATGCACATTCAGGCAAAACCTTAACTTCTTCACCATCCTTGAACTCATTTAAACACACTGCACATGCTACATCTTCAGATTTTGACACCAAACCAGTGTCATCGGTGTATTTACACGTATAAGCGATGCAATCGAAACAATAAATTAAACGTAGAAGGTGAAAATAAACAGAGAATATTGAGAAAAACTATTGAAAGTAGCTCTCCCTCTATGTATATACTCTCTCTTTTTGGATAATAAGATTAGACAAAGTTATTGTCAATCCTCGTGTTGTATATTTAATCTAATGAACTTGAACAATTAATTGCATACATTCACCCTCGACTATTAACCATAGAGTACAGATGAGATTGGCCGATGTTCTCTCTTTATAATTTGTTGCAATATTGTGCAAACCGCCTCTACTTGATGCTAGCTTCCTGTAATTAAGAGATCCTCTTGAGTTTTCAAGAGCGATTTTCTTTATACTACCCCAGGTAGAAAGAAAGAAAGAAAGAATTAAATGTTGATTAATGGTAGAATTTATTCATCCGATATAGCAACTTTCATGAGTCAAACTCACAATGTTATCTGGGATGCACGTAGAAATTAAACCAATCAAGCTATTAACCATCCTTTTCTATGTTTGCCTGCCATTCGCTACTCACTAGCCCAGCCATCTTTTGCTTAGAACTAAAGGAATTAGGGGGGACTGCTAGATGTTGTTTATTAATAGATCGCATTTATGTCAAGAAAATCTTTGAATAGCTCTCCCACAAAACAAATATAGATCTAAAGTACCTCGAATAGCTCGCTCCAACAGCTGGAGTAGCTCGGAAGGCAAGAGCGTTTGGCTGTTGACCACAACGTCGAAGGTTCAACACAGCGATATCGGGCTCGTGTTATGGGATTTACGACCTCGTGAATCCTGCCTTGTAAATTATAATTATACACTCTGTTGGTCTTCAATGATAAAAACTACAGATTGCACCTTAAGAAAATCTTGGAGAGTCACATTTGCTCACGCCCACGAATGTACAACATTCCTGCAAACAACGTGCATAGAGAACTATTATACTGCACTCTCAAGGCTAAAATTCCTGGACAGAGACAACAACGACATGATTCGCTATTAGAGTGCCCGTGAATGTACAATAATATCATGTAGCCTATCTATATTTTGATACACCACTGATATTGGCCTCTCAGAATCCAAATCTCTTGCACTCAAATAGACCCCTGGAGAAGGTGTGGTATCGGTGCGACACATGGGACAATTGGTATGCGAATGGAGCCACATATCAATGCATTCGACATGGTAAGAGTGCAAACACTCTGGCAAAGTTCGCAGTTCCTCACCTTCTTCAAATTCACTCAAGCAAATTGCACAAGTTCCATCATCACCCACCAAGCCCGTACCCTTTTGGAACTTATAGGCTGGGATGAGTTGGGCCGTGGAATTCTCAATACTGCTTTGCGTTGCCATGGTTTCTATCCCATATCGTCGTGGCCGTTGCTGAGTAGTCGTAGCCCTGAACCGGCGCATGGCAATACAATGGTAGAGTGCGATAACAAGAGCTGCAGACCCAACGCCAATCAGAAGAACGGCAATTTTAGAGTTAATATCATCACCTTGTTTTGACATGATGGATGCTGGCAATAACTAAGCTAGCCTGTGCCTAGAGGAGGCAAGTTAACTAAAGACAGTGACGGTGTGTCCAAGACATACACTTTGTCTACGCGGCATGAAGTGTTGTAAGAAAAACTTGGGATAAACACAAGAAACACCATTTTGTCCTGTGTGAAACAAGTCGGTCACCAGGCAACTTGATTGCACAGGATGACCTTCCCGAGACTAACGATTACAACAAAATGGAGGTAGCTACTTTGCACACCAAAATCTCTAATCAGCCAGTTATATTCATTAGAATGACTTAATTTAATCATAACTCAAATTCCAAGTCAAGGATAATTTTATCTTTCCGTAGAAAATTGTTATTTAATACTTTTTAGCTTCCAGGCATCTTTAGGCCTGGAATTTTTAATGCAAAGTATACATTACCCACACGTATGTATATATAATTTATTAATGATATTATTCGAATGGTGAGTTCTTGTCCGGCCCCAAGTTTTAGATATTGTCCTCTGTTTTATTCGGTGAGTTTTCAAGGGTTGAGCAAACCAGAATTATATAAAACGGAAACAGAGTTAACAAGGAGATGGCTCTATCTTATGAAATATCGATCAGTAGGAATAAAATAAAAGCGCAGCTGCCAGCTGAGAAAGCATTAGACGGAAGCTTCAATCAAGTTCATCCAGAAGCCAAAATCTTTCCCGTTATGAAAACCGTGGGTCCCACTTGAGGTTTGGGTTATGGGATTTGGGTCCATGATGTTTCTGGATAGTGTTAGCATTATTTAACATGAAATGGGCCTGCTTGAAGTCAGATTTTTTCAGTTTGCCATAACACTTCATCTATTTATTACTCCATTCTTTAGGCTAAAAACCATAGAAGGACAGAGGACAGGATAACTGTTAAAAAAAAAAAAAGACTACAAGGTACCTTTGCACAATTAAGAGCAGCATTAATTTGGAAGAACATTCACAGGGCACTTTTCGAAACTCTCAAGGCTAAAATTCCTAGAGAAAATAAGACAGCCTTGCATGGTTACACAATTATATAGCCCGTGAATGCACACCAACGCCCTGTAGCACACCTCCATTTCGGTATGCCCGCGGTGGTCCCTCGGAATCTAAAACCCTTGCGTTCGGAAAAACTTGTGAAGGCGTGGTATCGGTGCGCCATATGGGACAGTTGGAGTGTGAGTAGAACCACATATCGATGCATGCCACATGGTAAGAGTGCAAGCACTCCGGCAACGTACGTAGTTCCTCGCCTTCTTCGAATCCACTCAAAGCAAATCGCACCCTTTCCATCATCACCTATCAAGCCCATACCCTTTGGTACTTATAGGCTGGGATGAGTTGGGCCTTATCTTGTTGGTTCATTCACGTGTGGTTGTGGCTCTGCTCGGTTATGTCCAGCTCTGTAGCGGGGGCAGCGCCAAGCCACGGCAAGGAAATGGTAGATTGTGACCAAATAGCTGCTGACCCAGCCCCAATAAGAAGAACTGCAACTTTGGAGTTAAGGCCATCGTTATTGTTGTCTGACATTGTAGCTATTGGCAAGCCAAGTGCCTCTGTTCAGAAGAAGCAAGGTAAAGAGAAGCGATGAATTCAGATAACACTTTGTCTATTCACAGCTAGTTGTAATATTTATAGGAAAATTATGCCATCAATACAAGAAAATCATTTTTTCCCACTTGCAGTTATGTGATCGAGTCTAGCAATTGCAAATTTTGACCATTACAACCGAAAATAGCCAGATTCTTCAGTTTTGCTATATGGCCATGTAGTCCAGCCCAAACGTAAAAGGTCCAGTATTTACATTTACAGTGAAATCATAAAAGCAATTCCAGCTCCTGAGATGACGTTTTGTACATAATCAAGAAGATGGAGGTGAATTGTTACAAAATTAACTATTAGAAAAATATTTTTTAAGGATATAAAAGTTAATTTTTAAAAAATTAAAGGGCTGGGTATCAGTAAAGAAGAGAGAAAATAATTAAATTATTTATAGTAATTGGTGAGAGAGAGTTAAAAATTAATTTTCTTGAATGAGGATGGAGGCGAACGGTGAGCCTGCAAAACAAATCCTGTTGGGTAGATGAGGGACTTTTCGATAATTAAACGAGCAAATAAGGAAAGAGACGTGTAAAAGCGAGGAAGATAGAGAAAACTGGAAAGATACGAAGGACCTTCTTTAATGGCGGATGCCTAAAGTCTTCCATGGGACGATTCATTACGGATTATGGCCCTTCAAGATATACACGTGTACCGAGGCATGAAAAGCAAGGGCGTGCTGAGTGGTAGAAAATTGTTTTTCTTTTCTACTTTTTTTTTTTTCAATGACAAATTAGAAGGTGTGTTCGTTTGTTGAAAATAAAAATGATTTTTCCCACTGAAAAATAAAAGAAATACATTTAAAAAATACAACTAACTTTCATGAAAAATCAAAACCATAATTTATAATATTCATCTTAATATTTTATATCTGTGATAATACAATTAAAGAATGTTAATTTTATTTTATCCAAATTTCAATCACTAATTTCACTAATACACCGCCCTTAGATTTTTAAGGGCAGGCCACGTACACATGTAAAGGAAGGCGATTATATGCAAGGCTCGGAAGTTTTTATTTTTATATTTCTTTTACAGCAAGGTTCGGTGGATCAGCTTTACTAACATTAAATAAATAAATAGTTTTAAATAGGGCACCGGAACCCACAACAGATACTAGCTGTGCCAGTTCATACCTCGAAAGAATCATTTTACGATTCATTGGGTGCTAATGTATATATCATTTTTTTTTTTATTTTTTTTTAGCTTTGGCTGCTAATTATCATTTTGTTCGATATGTTGGTGGGTTTCGAGGGGACTGAAATCTTCATGCTGTTGCTTTCCAAAGCTACACGTCGAGTCTCGAAGTGAAAGATGGAATCTTCAATAATGCTGCTTTACATTATTGCTAATCAGTTTCCACTCTCCAATGGCTTATCACTTTGATGGGCTGCAATTGGTTGTGATAAGGCTTCAAATAGAACGGCACCTGAAACCAATAGCGACTAGGCATTATCCAGGACAGTCCTCTGATAAGGAAACCGTACTTTATACTTTTTTTAGCTGCTAGATGCATAATTATTTTATGTCAGGCTTTCATTTGGTTAGATTATGCTTGCTATTGCTATTGATATAGCTGTTGTGGTTGTGGTTAAAAAAAATTATTTTATAAAAAATATTTTTAGTTGAGATTGGTTTGAAAAAATAAATATTTGGTTAAAATTATAGTTGAAATTGAGGTTAAATAAAAAATAATTTAATGTGTTTGGTTAAAAATACTTTTGAAATTGAAGTTATAAAATAATTTTAAAAATATATATATTAATATTGATGGTTTTTAATTTAAATATTGTAAATTACTAGATTTAACTACTGTCATTACATCATAAAATAAATAATATTTTATATAAAATATTTTTTATTATTTCATTAAATTATCTACAATTCATTTACGTATGAAATACATTCGACAAGTATTACAGTCATTAACTAATGTTAAACACTAATTTTTTAAATAAAAAAATTAAAAAGAAAAATTAAAATATTTTATTTTATTTTATTGGGTAGAATAGGTTGGTAGTTATGTTTTAAAATATATTAAAATAATATTTCTTATTTTATAAAATTTATTTTGATATTAATATATAACAATTTAATTTAATTTTTATTTTTAAAAATAGCAAAATAATTATAATTTATCCATAGTCCAAACATGGCGATAATTATCATTTATAAGAAGAAAGCTAGTGATGGCTTGGCGTTGGCATAAATTATTTTATCCGGTCTGGCATTCCATGTATTTTCTGTTAGTTTTAATTTTTTACCATGTAGAGCCCGCAAAGAATGAAAACTTAATTATTTATGGAAATAGGCAGGACGCATGTGAAAAGCAGCCTTTAGCTGCTTCTTCCAATCCTGCATTACAAACATAAAAAATAATAAGATTCATGAACAATAATTAATGATTTTTATTTTACTAAACACTTGCTCGTGCGTTTTGCTTTAAACACAATCTTCATCGCATAAACAAGCAAACGGCTATCTTAATTTGTGCGCTATTGGCTGCGGAATTCTTACAAGACTCGGCCACTGGGGTTATGGTGACTTGAATTCGTCATCGAAATTCGATGCCAAGTTGGAAAATTTAAAATTAAAATGAAATGAACATAACTCTGGTTTGACGCCTTTCGATTAAAAAAAAATCAATGATATTGATTCTACACTGCCCTTAAAGTACTGATGATGCGTGTAAAATACCATCATGGACGTCTAATTACATCTTTCTTGCTATTGACGAAAGCATGATTGCATCTTTAATATCTTCAAGTCTATGGATATCATGACAATTATTACCTAAGATAGTGTTTCTTTGTGTTTTTTTTTTTTTAATTTAGTTTATTTTTTTATAAATTATTGTAATATGTTGATATAAAAAATATTATTTAAATATATTTTTATATTTAAAAAAAAACATGGTAAAAATAAGACATTTTTAGAACTACTTGCTTATCTGGGAGTCTGGCTGTGGTTGTTTTTTAAAGTGTTTTTTTGTACCAAAATACATCAAAGTAATATTTTTTTAAAAAAATTATTTTTAAAATTAACATATCAAAACAATTAAAAAATATAAAAAACAATAAATTTTAGCAAAAAAAACAATTAAATTTTTAAAAACATGGGTACAATTTCGTTTCCGAACGCTGAATAAAAATCCTCGCGCTGGTTCTGCATATCTTCCAATAATATGCCTGGTTGTCTTTTCTCTTTCTTTTTTCCTGTACCGACCCACTAATCAAATCGGACAATATAGGCGTGGCCACGTTAGTCTAGGACAATCCAGTATCTTAAGTTCCTGATTAATCATGTACTAAAAACCACAAGTAAATCATGTTTCTTGTGTCACTGGATTTAGCATATTCCTCGGTGATGTTCTTCTTCCTCTACGGGTTGGTGAGAAGTACTTCCTACGAGAACTCAATTCTGTATAGCGTATTTCTCTCACCGATTTTTAGTGTTCGTGATTGTGGGTTTTTTACTCTACCGAGAATTGACAATGATAGTGGGAGGATTCCGAAGATAATTTGATAGCTAAGAGGGGCTATATGTTTATTAAATATGCATCGAATGAGAAACAAAAACTCATCATGACGATCGGCCGACATATGACCTCGAAAATCTAAGAGTCCAGGTGCCATCCAGTCATTGCCGATTATGAAGTTATATAATATTTTGCTTATAATTAAGGTACGGTTTATTCTGCGTAATAATAAAAATATTCTGTAGATTATTTTGTATTTATTTTTTTAAAATAATTTTTCTTATTTGTTTTTATATAAAATATTTTATAAAAACACTGTTCAACAAAAAAATTACATTCAACTTTGAAATTTAGTTCATTTTCTAAAATAATATTTCTAGTTAATAAAGTTTCGTAAATTATTTTATAAAAAAAACCCAACATATAATATCATTCAATTATTTTCATTATCTTTTCCATCTCATCACTGCCATTTTCCTTTTCACCGTCAACATGATCAACTCGTCATTGTCATATTTTATTTCACAGCTACCTCATCACCATCTTTTATTTTACTATTATTATGACCACATTAGTCATCACCTCTACCTTTAACATTATTATCGTCGTCTTATCATTATTATTATAATTTTTCTTTTTACTTCTTTTATTATTTTCTTCATTGTCATTGTATTTTTTTTTTATTATTATTACTATTATCATTTCATCGTCACTTTCTCGTAATTATAACTGAAAAATATTTTAAAAGAAAATATTTTATTTTATATATAAAATATTCCATGTAAAACCTTTTGCATGTAACATTTTTCATTGTTACGTTTTCTTCTGGTTTGATGCTTGGCTTGTTTAAGGACGTGACAAAACATTAATGAATCCGGATTTCTAATCTACTTGTCCTTTAAACAGCCCC
>Ga0325405_1007016_pt1 | contig 11363 bp, 9 predicted proteins | sample PopdelMetagenome_21_FD_205663 | JGI IMG/M metagenome (GOLD analysis project Ga0325405, IMG submission 205663) | Populus deltoides microbial communities from Bellville, Georgia, United States - Xylem-Control-R2 | ecosystem: Host-associated > Plants > Phyllosphere > Stem > Wood/Secondary xylem...
GAAGCTAATCATTTGCTCATCCTGGTCATCCACTTACGATTCTATTAGCCGAAGCTAATCATTTCTTCATCCTGATCATCCATTTAGGATGCCATTAGCTGAAGCTAATCATTAACTCATCTCGGTCATCCATTTAGGATGTCAAGATGTCATTAGCCGAAGCTAATCATTAACTCATCCCGGTCATCCATTTAGGATCCGAAGCTAATCATTAATTCATCCCGGTCATCCATTTAGGATGCCATTAGCCAAAGCTAATCATTTATTCATCCTAGTCATCCATTTAGGATGTCATTTGCCGAAGCTAATCATTAACCAATCAAGCGTTCCATAGGCGGTTTATGAAATCACTATAACATGGTAATATCCTTTGAAATGCTCATTCAAACGATTCATAACAACATTCACTATAACATAATAGTAGACCCTACATAATACTCGTATAAACGTTTCGTAATAGTTTAACGTTTGGTAAACACGATAATGGATCCTTTGTAATAGACAAACAAACATTTCATGACAGTTTAACATTTAGTATAGCACAATAGTTGACCCTTCATATTACTCATCCAACCATTCATGACAATTAATGTTCAATACATCACAACAATAGATCCCTTGTAATACTCATACAACCATTCGTGGTAATTAACATTCAGTATAATACAATAGTAGATCTTTCGCAATACTCATACAACAATTCGTGACAATTACATTCAATATAATATAATGGTAGATCCTTCATAATACTCATACAACCATTCGTCAGCAGCCCAAATTCATTACAGCCCAATCAACATCTCAAAATTGGTTTAATACTCATCGCAACGCAATAATATATCCACCTTAAACATGTCATTTTAGAACATTAACATTTTCAACATCGTTTCAACATTCATCAAGAACTTGATCAACATTTCATAGTCATTTTGACAATCATCAAGAATTCAATTAAACACTTCATCGTCGTTTCATCATTCATCAAGGATTCAATAATATATCATCATAAGTAAATCATTTCAAATCATAAACATCATATGAGAAAAAGGTAGAAACCACCTACCTGTTCCACCTGTGGTTTGTCCTTGTCCCGATGATGGTCCAATCCCGACCGTACCACCTAAGACATCAATGCCATAAATCAGTATATTTGCATCCTCAAGTCACATTCATCATCACACTTATTTTAAGAATCCATATGTCAACATCCCAGTGTTCCACATTTTACACCATCATTCAATGAAATTGTTAAAAGCATTTAATTCATTTCTGACCGGGGAGTCTATTGTAGAAAATCGACAACGAAAACTGGTTCGCTGCTGGCCGCACAATTTCGAATCAAAACTATTTCGTTGCAGGCACTTCAATTTCGGCAACGAATACTACTTCGCTGCAGCCTACACACTTTCAGTAGTGAATGCTAATTCGCTGCATGCAACTCAATTTCGGCAGCGAATCGCAAATTCACTGTAGTCAATACACTTTCGACAGCGAACGCTAATTCGTTGCAGAAGAACTCAACTTCAACAACGAATGCAAATTAACTTGGCAACGAATCATAAATTCGTTGCAAAACACACACTTTTGGCAGGAACACTGATTTACTGCATACAACTCAGTTTCGGCAGCGAATCACAAATTCGCTGCAGACAACACACTTTCAGTAGTGGACATTGATTTACTGTAGACAACACAATTTTGGCAGTGAATGCACTGCAGCCAACATAATTTCGGTAGCAAATGCTAATTCGTCGCAGACAACTCAGTTTCGGCAGCGAATCACAAATTTGATGCAGAACATACACTTTCGGTAGCGAACACTATTTCGCTGCAGGCAACTCAATTTCAGCAGCGAATCACAAATTCAGTGTAGAACACATACTTTCGACAACAAACGCTAATTCACTGCAGACAACTCAATTTTGAAAGTGAATTACAAATTCATTACAGGACACACACTTGCGGCAACGAATGCTAATTCGCTGCAAATAACTCAATTTCGACAGCGAATCACAAATTCGCTGCAGCATACACTTTTGGTAGCGAACGCTAATTCACTGCAAACAACTCAATTTCAACAGTGAATCACAAATTCGCTGCAGGACACACACTTTTGATAACGAACACTAATTCTTTGCAAACAACTCAAATTTTGGCAGGGAATCACAAATTCACTGTAGAACACACACTTTCAGCAACAAATGCTAATTTGCTGCAAACAACTCAATTTCAGCAACGAATCACAAATTCATTGCAGGACAAACACTTTTGGCAACGAACGCTAATTTACTGTAGACAAGTCAAATTTCAACAGCGAATCAGAAATTCATTGCAGCACAGACACTTTCGACAGCCAATGCTAATTCATTGTAAACAACTCAATTTAAGCAGCGAATCACAAATTCGCTGCAAACAACTCAATGTTAGCAGTGAATCACAAATTTGCTGCAGGACACAATTTCGGCAGCGAACGCTAATTCGTTGCAGACAACTCAAATTTTGGCAAGGAATCACAAATTCGCTGCAAAACACACACTTTCGGCACCAAATGCTAATTCACTGCAAACAACTCAATTTCAGCAGCGAATCATAAATTCTCTACAGAACACACCCTTTCAACAGCGAACGCTAATTCATTGCAAACAACTCAATTTCGGCTGCGAATCACAAATTTGTAGCAGGACACACTTTCGGCAACGAACGCTAATTTGCTGCAGACAAGTCAAATTTCAACAGCAAATCAAAAATTCATTGCAGCACAGACACTTTCGGCAGCGAATGCTAATTCATTGTAAACAACTCAATTTCAACAGCGAATCACAAATTCGCTGCAGAACACACTTGCGACAGCGAATACTAATTCGCTTCAAACAACTCAATATTAGTAGTGAATCACAAATTCGCTGCAGGACACACACTTTCGGCAGCAAACGCTAGTTTGTTGCAGACAACTCAAATTTCGGCAGTGAATCGGAAATTCATTACAGCATACACTTTCGACAGCAAATGCTAATTTGGTATAAACAACTCAATTTCGGTAGTGAATCACAAATTTGTTGCAAAACACACACTTTCAGCAGCGAATGTTAATTCACTGCAGATAACTCAATTTCAGCAGCGAATCACAAATTCGATGCAGGACAAACACTTCCGGCGCATTCGCTGCAGACAACTCAATTTCGGCAGCAGCGAATCATAAATTCACTGCAAGATACATTTTCGACAGCGAATGCTAATTCGCTGCACACAACTCAATTTTAGAAGCGAATCACAAATTCGCTATCGGATACACACTTTCAGCAGTGATTGTTAATTCACTGCGTAGAACTCAATTTTGATAGAGAATCACAAATTCGCTGCATGACACACACTTTCGGCAGCGAATGCTAATTCGCTGCACAAAATTCAATTTCGGCAATGAATCATAAATTCGCTTTAGGATACACTCTTTCGGCAATGATCGTTAATTCACTGCGTAGAACTCAATTTCGACAGAAAATCACAAATTCGCTGCAAGACACACACTTTCGACAGTGAATGCCAATTCGCTACAGGCATGTAATTTGTCATTAGGTTCCAACAATGTCACATGATTTTAGCATGAATACACACATACATTTTCAATTCCAACACATAATTTGTCATCAAATCCCAACAAAGTTACATGATCTTAACATGAACACACACGTGCATTTTCAATTCCAGCACATATTTATCATCAAATCCCAATAGAGTTATATGATCTTAACATGAACATACAGATGCATTTTCAATTCCAGCACATATCTATCATCAAATCCCAGCAGAGTTACATGATCTTAACATGAACACACACATGCATTTTCAATTCCGGCACATCTATCATCAAATCCTAGCAAAGTTGCATGATCTTAACATGAACACACACATGTATTTTTTTACACAATGCATTCTAGCCAACCCCATAATTATGGTTGACCCTCTTCCATGTTTTATTCTTTCCATTTTATTCATTTTTTTCCTTGTTAGATATTCTAGAAATTGGCCTCATTTCCTCTCTATTTCCTTGTCTTCTTAGTTGATTTTAGTTTCCTTCACAGCTAGCATAGGGGTCTTAGGTCAATTTTCTTAGGGACTCCTTTATTATTTTCGGTTTCGGGTCTCAAGAACAAGGGGGAAAAGGAAACTACATAACCCTTACCTTTCAAATCTAAGTGGATCTGGACAGTTTGATAGTATTCCTTCTCTCATTCTCCTGGTTCTCCCCCTTCTTCTTCCTCTCTCGGTTCTCTTTCTTCTGCCAGTTTCTTCCCACCCGTTACAGCCCTTTCTCCCTTCCTCTAAGCAACTATTCAACCTTCACTCAAGGTCTCAACTCTCTCTCTTTCACACATTCAAAGGGGCACTCTCTGCTGGTTTGGTTTAAGTTTCCATTGGGAAGGAACAAGAGAAGAGAAATATGTAGCTGAACATGCAGCTACTGCAGACAACTTTGGGAAGAGGAAATGTCACCTTCTCTCTATCTCCTTGCATTTATACTCCCCATTAAAAGAGGTAGGGTGTTTGGGGTTGGTTTAGATGTGTTCTTGTCCCTGTTTTGGTCTATCCAAAACCGGTTTTACCCCTCCCTCTTAACTCCTTAAGACAATCTGCTTTATTTCCTAAACTTTTAATTAGACTTAGTCAATGCCGATTCAAAAATTAGCAACAAAAACTAAGATAAAAATTGATAATGAAAACTGCATCGATGCTGATTCAGAAATCAACAACGAACATTGCATCGCTGCCGATTTAGAAATCGGCAACCAAAACTACATCGATGTTGATTCAAAAATTGGCAGCCAAAAAATACATCGCTGCCGATTCAGAAATCAAAAGCCAAACTATGCTGCTGCCGATTCCAAAATCGGCATTCAAAAACTGTGCTGATGCCGATTCAAAAATCAGCAACCAAAAGCTTTGTCGCTGCCGATTCAGAAATCGACAGCTAAAAACTATGTTGCTGCCGATTCAAAAATCAGCAGTGATAGTGGAGTCTTTTCGACTTTACTTCTCCTCTTTTTTTGGTGTTTACACAGCCAACCAATAGGAGGATATTGGCCTTACCTCATGTTTTTAGATAGCTTTTTTTAGCAGGTCTTGGTGGTATGGTTCTTCCCTCAAGTCTTGATTTTCTGCTCTTCTTCCTCTCCTGGTTGTTTCCAGTCGGCCCTAGGCTCCCTCTTTTTCCATGATTTCGGTTGTTCAACCTTCCCTCTCCCTCTCCTTCTCCCTTCTCTCTCACACCAAAGGAGGGCACATGCAACTGGGGTTTGGTCAAGTTTTTCTTTGGAAAGGGGGGAGAGAAGAAAGGCCATGCAGTTAGGCACATGCAGCAGAGTTGTTGAGCTCTCTTTGGAAAGGAGGGAAGAATAAGAGCATGCAGCTCATTTTAGGGAGAGGGAAGGAGGCAAGAGCATGTAGCTCGCTTTGGGAAGAGTGAAGAGTTACCCTTTCTCTCTCCTTGTATTTATATCCCCTAAAGGGTGCTAGGGTGTTTGGTCGCTGGACCAAGGCTGTCCTTATCCCCTTTTTGGGTTATTTTGGGTTGATTTCTATTCTCATTCTCCCCTAAGATATGCCGATTCAACTTTAATTTTTGTTAGGTTTTACACTGTCGCTATAATAAAAACTATGTCGCTGTCGAATCAGAAATCGACAGCCAAAAACTGTGTCGCTGCCGATTCAGAAATTGAAAACCAAAACTGTGTCGCTGCCGATTCAAAGATTGGCAACCAATTATGTTGCTGCCGAATCAGAAATCGAAAGCCAAAAACTGTGTCACTGTCGATTCAGAAATTGGCAACCAAAAACTTTGCCGTTGCCTATTCAGGAATCAGCAACAAAACTGTGTTGCTGCCGATTCGAAAATCAGCAACCAATTATGTCGCTGTCGATTCAGAAATCGGCAGCCAAAAACTATGTCGCTACCGATTCAGAAATTGGCATCGATGGTGGAGTCATTTCAGCTTTACTTCTCTTTTTTATGTTTACAAATAATGTCTCCATACCTCTAGGGAAAACACCACCGCTGCAAGTTCTAGATCGTGTACTGAATAATTTATGTCATGATGCAACCATATTATTTGATAGTTTTACCCACATTTAACTAGTGTTTTGCCTTTGTTTTATATATAAAATACCTCGATATTCTTTGTTTTATGTTTTGAAAGCACTTTTGGATGAAAGATGCAAAAGGGAGTAATGTTGCCTTTGTTTTATCTTTACCTTTGTTTTAACTAGTGTTTTTCCTTATCTTTTATTTTTCACATTTTACTTTATTTTTATCATTCTCTTATATTCCTTTTTTTTTATTTCAATATTGAGGACAATGTTGTGTTTTAAGTGTGGGGGTATTGGGAGAATGTTGGTTTTCTTTGTTGTTTCATAAAAAAAAACACAAATTTCTATGTTTGATCTTTTGAACTCCTATTGGTTTATGAGAATGTGAGTATTATATATGAGAATTAATTGAGATAGATGAAGATTTAAATCGAATGAAGGAGCGTGCATGCAAGTTTTAAGGTTTAATTGGTTTAGGTATTGACTTTGAGAATATGTTATGTTGACTTTATAGTGTTATACCAATGCAAGCTTTTGAGCCTTCAACATATATTTTTTTATTGTGCATTCTTTCAATGATATGTATTTCTAGAACTTGCTTGATATCTTGTTGAGATTACATTCGCATTACATATATACATGAAGATGATAAAGGCATTAGGAATTTTAACCACTTGAGCCAAAAAGCCAACCTAAAACATATTATCCTTAGTGCGCCTCTTTTGATCTTGTTTATCTTTTCTTTGCTTTATCCATGTATAAGCCTTAACTTTTTATATGTTTTCCTTTTCCCCTTACCAAGGATTAGTACGTAAAGCATATACTTGTGATATCTAATAGAATTATAGTTGGAAATTATATAAAAAGAAAGAAGAAGTGATGCTTGATGAAAAGATGGCCAAAGTTACCAAAGGTGAAAAACCAAAGAAAAAAAGAAAAAGAAAGAAAAAAAATGTTTCTTTATGTTCTTAAGATTTTATGTTGAAAGAGCTTGAAATCAAAAGAAGTTAAATATTGGTTATTAAAGATGGAAAATTTATATGCTTTAATGGAATATCTTGTTTGGAATATCATTTTTCAAAATGCTCTACTTTTTTTGGTTTGAACCTTTGCTTTTACTCTCTTTTACCTCACCTTAACCTTAACTCCATTACAACCAGAAAATAAGACATTTTGATTCATTCATTACTTGTAATATTTTAGTAATGGAGATGAGATTGAAGAGCAAGCTTATAGTAGAACATATTCATTGATTGAATTTGAGAGATTTAAATACAAAAGCTCTAAACACATGAGTGTTGGAGTGTATATCAATGAGAAGATCTATCACTTTGGCATGGCATACATTTCATTTAAATCCCAAGGATTAATTGAGTTTTGAAGTTTGCATGTAAATGAATTCATGAAAATCTATACTCTTTATCCTTCTTGATTGTATTCTTGTTTATAATGCATATATTCTTGGACATTGATGGGAGATTAAAATATTGGTCATAGTTATTTTCAATTTAATTTTATCTATCCTTTCTCGAGGACGAGTAAGAAGTGTGGAGATATTTGATGCAACCATATTATTTGATAGTTTTACTCATATTTAACTAGTGTTTTGCCTTTGTTTTATATATAACACCTTGATATTCTTTATTTTATGTTTTGAAGGCACTTTTGAATAAAAGATGCCAAAGGGAGTAAATTGGAGGTAATTGACATATTTGACCTTCAGATGATGTTTTGTGCAGAGCGTGAGCTCTAAAGGTCAAAATGAAGTGATTCTAGTGGCATTAAAAAGCTAACATCCATACCTTTTTGGACATCTAAGGCAAGAAAATAAAATAAGGAAGAGCATGGAAATCACAGCCTTAAAAGTCAAATCTCGCAATCTGCCAATGTTGACCTTCGGCCATTTCGACTTGAATATCTGGAGCTACAGAAGTCCAACTGATGCAAACTCAATGTTTTTGGATTCCTGACTCAAATACCTATCAACGCTCAGAATTTCATCCCAAAAAGCCATATGAGGGAGATATTATTTTTCAAAGATGACAACTGAATTCTGCCAGCAAACAGGTTTCGTGAAAAAACGAGTCCAAATTACGTTTTGAAGAATCTAAACCGACATCCAAGTTTTTATTTCAGCAATTTAGCTCCTCTAAGTCAAAGCTTGAAGATTTCATGCAAGGATATTTCTTCTTTTTTAGGAAAATAGTTATTGAAGTACTTAAATGTAAATTGTCTACTTAAGGAAGGACTATTTTGTAAAATAGAGAAAAGGGTTTCCTAGGATATAAAAAAAAAAAGAGAAGAGAAGGGGAGCAACCAGCCAAGAAGAGAAAAACACCCCCTTCCACTAAGAAACCTAAAATCATACATTCCTCCTTCTTTTTGATTAGTTGTTCAACAAACATGCAAGGCTAAACTCTTTTTCTTGATTGCAAGAACACGAAAACCTTCGGATTTCAAGAACTGTGAGATTTGTTTTACCTTTTTTTCCAGTTTATATAATGAATATGTTTGTTCTCCTATGCTTATCTTTTCTATGATTGTTTATCTTAATTGCTAAAGCGGACTCTAAGTTATTATTGTAGACAATCTATTGCTAAGTTTGATATCAAAACCGGAGTTATAGTATATGAACTTGTGAAGCAATTAGGTTTAATAATTGTTGCGGATCTACGTTATTAATCTTAGGGAGAACATTCAATCAAATCAAACATAGACTGCAGACAGTTATGTTTTCTTGATTAATCAATTTATCTAGTTCTTAAAGCTGCCATTGAATTAAATTACTAGTGCGGACACTGCGGTTGTTTGATGGTTAGGGTTAGCGGATCCGTTAACTAACCAATGTCAAGAAGAGATAAATATTCAGAATATAAATTGATGTCTCGTTTCCATGATCAATTCTGATTTCTGTAGGTGGACGTTTACTTGTGACCAAGGTTTGTTCTCTTGATAATTTTCTGATTTTATTTAATTTTGCTTGATAGTTTTTTGTTTTCTTTTGTTTTAGCCTAGATAATATCCACCCCCCTCCAAATTGCATATCATCTAGCATATGAATCTGACTTGAATCTTCCTCGTGGGATCGACCCCTTGCTTGCTCTATATTATCTTGTGTGTTGTGTTTTAAGCTAAAGTAATTAATTTGTGCGACCACGATATCGCAATAAATTTTGGCGCCGTTGCCGGGGAAGTAATTTTAGTTGATTCTTGTGCTATTATTTTTATTTGCTGTGATTGTTATTTATTTTTCTAAAAAAAAAGAGAGAAACAAAATTTTTGTTTGTTGCGGTACTGTTCAAAACAGATTTTTTTTGTGAAATTAGGTGTTGGCCTTTTGTTTCCTAAAGGGAAATGACGTTCTGAACAGGACTAGTGAAGAAACACTGGCCCGTCCTATCGAGGCCAAATTCTGCTTTTTTCTAGGATTTTTAGGCAGTTTTAGTTTTCTAGCGTAGGATTTTCATACAATTTGTATTGTTTTCGATCTCTTGGGCGGTTGGTTTCCTTTGAGTTTTCTTGACAATTTATGCATGTAACCCATTCTACTAACCAGAGTCAAGTGCAGGCCTACTAATCAGACCTCTCTTAGAAGCATCATTATACACAATAAATTCTTTTGTCCCTAAAAGAAGAGCTAACATCGAAGTTGAAGTGAGTTTTTCCTTCAATTCTTGAAAGTTCTGTTCACATTCTTTTGACCAAACAAATCCTTTTTATGGGTTATTTTAAAGTGTTTTTTACTTAAAAATGCATCAAAATAATTTTTTAATTTTTTATTGTTTTTGAAATGAGCACATCAAAATTATTAAAAAACACTTAAAAATATATCAATTTGAAGTTTTTTCAAGACAAACACATTTTTAAAATGCACCTAAACATAATTAGAAACACAATACAAAATAGGCACAATGGAACCCTTTAAAACAAAATGAAAAGTAAAAAGGATTTAATGAATAGAAAAAAAACCTTAATAAAAAATTTAGAAAAATACAAGAACTAAATAATTTATGTATCAATACCCTTTAATCTATGTTTACTTTGGTAATGATAATTATAGAAATTGCTTTGCTAACTATGGAGCCAATCGTTTTCACGGGACGGTGCGAGATGGTCATAGTTCCATTAAAATATGGACAAGTTGGTCAACTATCATTGACCACGCAATTCCTGCTTACTTTAATGAACCAGTAATTAATTTAATTAGCACACACCAACGGCTACTAATTAATTTAATTGCATTTCTTTTTCAAAGCTATGGCATATAATAATATATAAAAAAATCATGAAGAAAAAGAAGAAGGTAGCAATGTTTTTCAAAGTTTGTCTCTCTTATCAAATAAGTTTATTATTTTTTTCCATATATTTTTTTATTAAAAGGAAGACTTAAAACCCTAAAATAAAATCACACTGGACACAATTTTGGAAAATAAATATCGTACATGTCTTCGAATTATTCATGATATTGATAAATAAAAAAATAATTCTTACAAGATGTATTATAAGATGCACACAGTTGATAGATTATTTATTTATTAGTGTAGATATCTTTTAACTGGTTGGTTTTGTTATATCGACTAAAGAGTTAGATAGAAGAAATTAATTAAAGGGTTAGCCAGATCACTCGTATTAAAATAAATTAATATATTTTGAAAATTTCTTTTCCACAACTTCTCTAAACCAGAAAAAATTAATTAAAGGGTCAGATAGATATTAATTCATATCTAATTAAACTAATATATTAATTTTGAAAATTTATTTTTATATGTACTTCTATTCTAAAATAATTGAGATTTTTTATTGAGCCTTACTATATATTTTATATGAATATTTAAGCTTGTTTTATTGATTCAATTTTTCAATTTTTTTCATTCCTTTTCTTTTTTATTTTAATTTCATCATTGAATTTTTTTTAACAGTTATTTAGGTTATTTTTTATGGGTTAAGTTTACTGGATGGCATCAATACAACTCTCACACGATGTAATTTTAAACTTAAGCTAAGTAAGGAGTTGGGTCAAAAAGTTTTTTTCTAACAATTTTTTTAATTTTATCCTCAAAATTTTATTACCAGTTGATTAGTTTGTCTTTGGACCGACCAATTCGACTAGATCACATCAAGAAAACTCTCACAAAGTTTAGTTTTAAACCCATGCTAGGCAAGAAATTGGGTCGCAAGGTTTTTTATGTTAATTTCATCTCTTTTTTTCAATTTCATCTTCGAACTTTTATTACCAGTTGGTCAGGTTGTCTTTGTACAGCAAAGTTGACTAGGTCACAACA
>Ga0325405_1007019_pt1 | contig 11361 bp, 5 predicted proteins | sample PopdelMetagenome_21_FD_205663 | JGI IMG/M metagenome (GOLD analysis project Ga0325405, IMG submission 205663) | Populus deltoides microbial communities from Bellville, Georgia, United States - Xylem-Control-R2 | ecosystem: Host-associated > Plants > Phyllosphere > Stem > Wood/Secondary xylem...
TATATATATATATATAATGACTTTTAATATAGTTATTGAATAAAAAAATATTAAAAGAATGATTTTTTTAATAAAAAAATATTGAATAAAAATTAATACCTACTCATAAATACTTCATTAACTATTACAATTCATTTAAAAAAAAGTAATATTTTGTAATATCCTTTGCATATCTTAGAATTACATCCAATAACAATTAATATACAGCAACAAAAAAATAATAAATATAATTTTTAATTTTTTTTATTTATTAGTTTTATTCAAACTAGTTTATAATTTATTACAATTTAACTCCTTGTGTTTATATATCTTCAATAGTTTTTATTTACATATTTATAAAAATTATCAATAAATAAAAATAGGCTTAGCTGTGTGTGTGTGTATATATGCACACAAATACATGTATATGTAACTGTATTATACAGTATTTGTATTTTGTGTCCTTGCTTGTGCTTTGATCAAATATTCACGATCAGGATCATCATTTAGTCCGGCACGTATTAATCCTTTACATGTATAAGCTATGTAATATTTTTTTTTTAAAAATAGAGTAGTGATTGTTTTTTAAAGTATTTTTTAAAATTAATTTTAATATTAACATATCAAAATAATCAAAAATTAAAAAAATTTAAAAAATTAATTTTTTTTAAATATTTTTAAAATAAAAAAACAAACAGATATTTTCTTAACCTCAATCCAAAATCTATCAGGTTAACATTTAAGATTTTTTTGAAAAAAAAACAATATTACTTTAATAAAAAATAATTGATATGAATTGATTGAATAGCTTGCAAGTTGATTCATCCACCCTGACTTTTTTCTAGATCAAGTGACGGGATGGACAGTTAATTATTTTATAAGAAAATGAAAAACATTCAAAAAAGAAGAAAAAAAGAAAATCATTATTGGACAGCTCTTTATGATCCGGCCCGGTCCATTATCATGAACAGGAAAACAAAAATCAAATTACGTTTTCAAATGAACTTCTTTCTAACAAATCATCCATTTATAATCCCAGGGGCTGTTGGGCCTGGATCATTTATTAAGGTCTACACGACTAAATCCTTAATTATTTTTATTTTAAATGTGTTGAATGTCTATCATAATGTTTTTTTAAAAAATTAAGTTAAATGACACGTTTTTAAATATTATCTAGATTCAGATTATTGTAGCTACTAAAAAATGAAGGTAAAAGTATTTTCAATCTAAAAATCTATTTTCAATTTATTTTTTACTTAAAATATTTAGAAAATATCTTAGTCAACTTGATAAATCCATTCATGATCTTATAAAATTAAAAAAATAAATCATCTCAAAATTTGAAATCAACCCAAAATAATTTTTTTTTTAAATTTAGATATGTTTTCTAGGTAATTCTAGGATAAAAAAAAAAAAAACCGCGCCTGAGCGCATGTATCATATACACCCCAAAATAAAGTTTCAGAGAAAGAAAGACGATGGAAGGACATCATTCAAACAAATAATTTCCTGTTGAAAAAATCATACATTAGAACCAGACTTTCAGCAATTCCAGAATGCGGGTGGCACTGGGCTTCTATTGATTCAGCGAGTGCTTCGGCGAATGAAAGAGCTAGTTCTGCAGCTAAGCAGCAACATCGAAAAGATCTTGACGAAGGAGCTCAAGCTCTATTCCATATTCAATTCTCGGAAGAAGATTCTCAGAAGCTGATTTTACACGTTTTCGGGCAAAAGGAAAAGAAGGCTCCTAGCTAAAGGTGGGTAGCGCAGCGCGTCTGTTTCGGGTACAGAGGCGACGAGGGGACCCGGCCACCCAACCCAACAGGTCAGGGGCGGGCCGACCATAGGTTCAAATCCTGCCACCTTTCTTGTGGATCATCCTGTGGTTACCGGATGATGGGAATAACAAAGCAGGAATTTTGATCGACTAGTCCGGTCAACTACTCAAAATGAGGAGCTTATTAGATGTACTTACACCTGATCTACCTTCCAGAATCACTAGCCAAAGCAGCTAGCAAAAGTGCGGCAAGCAAGAAAGATACCTATTGATCATTTGCTTAGGAACCGCTTTGCGCTGCCAAGCGAATTCAGTCTGATGGACTGATTGAAAGAGTTTGAAGTCAAGTCAGTCTTGTTTATCCTATCTCCGAATACCAGGAGCGAGAAAGGTAGCTATAGCCTTGATCTCATCTCTCATTCCCATTAGGAACCGGCTATTCCTCTTCTTATAAAGAATTCTAAAGACGGAAATTCCCCACATCAAATGGAATAGTTTAATGCCAATATCGACCATTATTATGGTTGGAATTGGTGCCAATGAAATTTTTTTCTTTCTAGTATTGTATTTCAATGACTCTCTCACTTCTCTCAAACCAAAAATCAAAAAATAAAAAAAAAAATTTGAAATCAAAATTAACTTTGCCCTTAAATTATAAAAACTGAAACAACCAATATTTATAATTTGGAAAGTCTATGGACTATAATGAAAATTCCTCCTAAACTTTGTTAAATTCATTTATTTTCTTTATGTTTTTCACTTTAGTTACTTGTCTTTCAATTCCATCCTTTCCTAATAAATTGGCTTGTAATTTGATCTAATAAAAGCTAACTAAAAAAAAAGGATAAAAAAAGACTTTGTAAATAGTGCATCCACGGTATCCTATGAGTGGGTGAATATTGCAAGCCCTCTGATGAAGTGTTCACTTTTTTTAGATTTTTATTAACTAGTTGAGAAGAAATCATAATGGATTTTTAAAAAAAATCATGACGGGTCTTTCATTTCTTGATATAGTTATTAAAGTTGAACCGACTAAACAGATAGATTTGACTAGCTATGTGATTTACGCTTCATTGCGAGTCAAATAATTAAATTTGTTTTAAAAGAAGCTCCTAAACAAAATAAAAGAGAGATTTTGTCTATTTTTTTACTGTCAAATCACTTTAGGGTAGGAGAAGAAACACATTTGAAAAAAAAAAAGGTCCCTTTCAGATTTTTGCTAGATCACTCGAGTTATGGGTTGACCCGGCGGGTCTACTGGCTTACGCCAAGTCAATTACAGGCCCAGATTTTAAATGTAACAAACCCACCCAACGCTCATGGGCTTGGCGTCCTAGCAGGACGCAAAGCGTTGGATCCTCATGCTAGGCATTGGTTGAAAAGGAGCCAAAGATGTTGGGTCCTCCTACTAGGCATGTCCCGAGCTGTTGGGTCCTGATTGAAAAGGAGCCAAATATGTTGGGTCCTAGTGGCGATAGGGTCCAATTGGGTGTTGGGTCACAGTGGTAGGTAGGGCCCAAAGATGTTGGGTCCTAGTGGGCACAGGGTCCAATTGGGCGTTGGGTCATAGTGGAAGGCATGGTCCAAAGCTGTTGGGTCTTGGTTATAAAACCCAATGTTATTAGGTCCTGGTGTGATGGGAAGCAGGGCCTACTGTGAGCAAGGTCCAACGTTGTTGGGTCTTGCTTGGAGGTAGGGCCCAACACAGCCATGAGTTTGGCTACGCAGTCAGGCCCAATCTCAGTATATTTTTAAAAAACAAAAATATGTTAAAAAATATATATATAAATATTAATGTGAAGTAATTTTTTTTTTTTTTAATTTTGGGTTTGAATTGCCTATTGGAGTGTCACTTCCAAGCATTTCTGGTTCCCTGTAAGCCCGTAAGCCAGCCGGTTCCAGGAGAAATACACATCCTGTTTAGGAAGCAATCAAGTAGGTAAGCAAATTGGGATATCTCTTTTCAGTTTCGGAGCTTTTATTTAAAAAAATAAAAAAAAAATTCCAAAGAATATCATTTAAAATAAGGAAAAATTTAAAAAGTTTTAAATTTCCTGCATCCCGTTTCGCAGCCAAACACAATCTTCGTATAGTTTTTCAAAAAATATTAAAAAAACTAGTACAAAAACTTCAAAACAATATTATTTGAAGTAAAGAAAAAAAATTAAAAATTTCAAATTTCCTAGGTCTCGTTTCGCAGTCACACATAAAATCAATATATATTTTTTAAAAAATATTTCAAAAACTAATACTAAAACTTCAAAAGAAAATTATTTGAAGTATAGAAAAAAAAATTTAAATATTGTCCCTGAATAAGATGCCCTAAATTAAAACGGAGGCTAACCCGTTCACTTGGGGGAACTTGGATCTAGCGTTGCAGCCAAACATCATGTCAACAGTAAAAAAAAACATAAAAAAAATATTAATTTGAAGTAAAGAAAAAAATTGAAAAATTATCAATTTGTTTATAGAATTTTTGAAACGCAAAATCAAACATGATTTAATAGAAAATTCAACCCAACCTGAAACGGAAAAGAAGATTATCATCACTCAACTTTTGATCAATATAAAAAAGTTCCATCAATTCATTTCAAAAAATAAATCTAAATTAGAGAAATTTAATTTCAGTGCCTAAAAATATTAAAAGAAATAATACAAAATGATCAAAAAAATATTAATTTAAAGTAAAGAAAAAAACTTAATTTGTTTTTAAATTTCTTTTATCTCCCCTCTCAGCTAGATACAATCTTAATATATTTTTTTTAATAAAAATATATATTTAAAAAAAACATAAAAAAATATCTTGAAGCAGAAAAAAGTTAAAATTTTAAAATTTCTTGAGTATGGTGTTGCAACAAAACACAATGTCAACATGTTTTATTTTAAAAATAATAGAAAAACATAAAAAAATATTAATTTGAAATAAAAAAAATTGAGAAATTGCCAAATTTGTTTCAAAAAAATTTTGAAACGCAAAATAAAACATGATTTAATTAGAAAATTCAACCCAACTTAAAACAAATTTTTTTTTTATCATCACTTAACTTTTAATCAATATAAAAAAGTGTCATCAATTTATTTTAAAAAAACAAATTTAAATCTGAGTAATGTAATTTCAGTGCCTATTAGAGCGTCACTTCCAAGCATTTTTTGTTCCTTGTAAGCCCATAAGCCAGCTAGTTCTAGGAAAAATGCACATCCTGTTTAGGAAGCAATCAAGTAGGCAAGCAAATCAGAAAATCCCTTTTCGGTTTTAGAACTTTTCCTTACCTTGTAATATTGATAAGTTTGATTCTCTCTCTTTTAGTGAAAAAAGGGCTTATAAGCTTGTTTATAGCCTGTATAGTTGCTACTGAGCTTGTGTTCACGTTGCCCATTATGGTAGGAAAAAAAACACATTTTAAAAAAAAATTTCCTTCAATATTTTTAATGAATTTTATTGTTAAAAAATTCTGTGATAGAATATAAATATATAAAATATATGATATGAATCGAAAACTTTATTGAGAGCTCTATCAACTTTAATACGATAATATTAAAGAAAAAATTTAATAATTTTTTTCAAAACAAAATTGAAATGAAAAAACAAAAATGCTTTAATAAGAAAATTCAACACAACCTCAATTGAAAAAAAAAATTATGATCACCAAAGTTTTAAATAATGTATAAAAACTTTCATCAATTTATTTTCTCTTTAATGTAAGGGAAAAAAATTACGCTAATGGATCTTATTAGGGACAGGACCCACGCTGATGGATCCTCCTCACAGCAGGAACCAAAGCTAATTGGTCCAGCTGCAGCAGGACCCAAAGCTTTGTTGGTCTAGCTACGGCTGGACCGAATGCTATTTTGGGTCTTTCTGGGACAGGACCCAACACGAAGGGGTCATGCTGGGCAGCCCAGCCAGACAAAATCTTAATATATATATTTTTAAAAAAATATAAAAACATCAAAAATATTAATTTGATGTGAAGAAAATAATAAAAAAAATTCAAAATTTATTCAAAGCATTTTTGAAACGCAAAAACAAACATTATTTAATAAGAAAATTCAACCCAACCTAAAATGAAAAAAAATTCAAAGCATTCATATAAAAAATATTATTATTTATGTTATAAATATTATTATTGTTATTATAATTCTAAGTTAATAGTATTCATATCCCACATGTACAGTAGAAATCAATTTATTTTCTCTTTAATGTAGGGAAAATATTATACGAGAGCAAAGAATATTTTTTGAAAGTATTGGATCCTGCTAGGGCAGAACCACACGTTGATTGGTCCAACTACGGACAGGACCCACATTGATTGGTCTAGCCGCATTTGGACCCAAAGCGATTTTGGGTCCTTCTGGGACGGGACCCAACTATATTAAGCAGGACCCAACTTAATATATTTTTCTTAGGTCTGACAGCCAGACCTAATCTTAATATTTTTTAAAAAAAATATAAAAATATTAATTTAAAATATAGAAAACAATGAAAAACTTTCAAAAAAAATTTCAAAGCATTTTTTAAATGAAAAAACAAAAATGCTTTAATAAAGAAACTCAACCCACCCTAAAATGAAAAAAACAATTATCATCAAGAAAAAAAAAACATTTCCAGAGGAAACAAAATGGAAATATTTTAAAAAATATATATATTAAGATAATATTTTTTATTTGTTAAAATCTTTTTTTTATATAATCACATTAAAATTATACAAAAACATCTTAATATGAACTAAGGAAAAAATTATCAAATTTTTTTCAAAGCATTGTTGAAACAAAAAAAAAAACTTGATCATCACCTAATTGTTTTAGAATATATATAAAAAAAAGAATATTGGGTCCAACTGCCCTGGCAAACTCAAGCCAGACCCGTCCCTTTTTCTATAAATTCTCTTATATAATACAAAAATATAAATTATATTAAGAAGAAGTGACGGTGGATGTATCGAATGTGCACAGAGAAGGAGCAAAGCAGTCCCACTGCTCACAGATCTACTTTTGGGCTGTGACAATAAATCGGATGAATAGATTGTATCTCTTTTTTCAATTGGAATTGATAAAGCTGAATCCAATCCCCTAGCTAGGTTTGAAAGAAGACGCTCTTTGAAAGGTAACTGCAATCGTCAGGGGCATAGCCTTCGTAAGGCCTCTAAGGGAAATCCTTTCTTTTTTATTGTACTGAGCTAGGTAATATTACAATATTAGAATTATAATTTTTTTGAATATTTTTATTTTTTTAAAAAAAATTCAAGATGAAAAAAAATAAAAAATCTTAATTTGAAGTAAAGGAAAAAAAATATATTTTTGAAAAAAAAAACAAAAATGCTTAAATAAGAAAATCCAACCGAACCTCAAATGCAAAAAAAAATTCATCTATTTATTTTATATTTACTATATGAAAAAGAAAAAAGAAATTAAAATCTTGGGTCCTGCTTGGAGTAGGACCCAACTCTAATGGGTTCAGCAATACCCAACGTCATTGGATCCTGGTGGAAATTGGACCCAATAGCAGGAAATTGGACCCAAAGCTATTGGATCCTACTGCAGTGACCTAGCAACCCTTTTTATTTACAAACAGAAAAGACAATGCCACCGCCGCCGCCACCCCCCCAACAAGCCCTATAATGTTGTCAACAATGAGGCAGGACCCAAACACTATTGATATTTTTTGGAAGTGTTTTGGGCCTGGCTTGTCAACCAGACCCAATAGTGTTGGGTCTGGCTACTAAAGCCAGACCCAGCGGTTCTAATATCACCTATGTTGTTGCATCACTCTCATCTTAATGGCAAAAGTCAAATGGACCACGTCTCCGGCTGCAATTCTTGACTAAAAACACAAGAAAGGAACGCCCCCAGGGTGCTATAGTGTTATTTATAATTAATTGTATATTGGTCCACAGTGCATGTACAATAAAAAATCCCCATATGTTTTAATATATACCAAAGCAACTGTGCAAGTCCACAGTTAAATTGTCTCTTAGTTCACAATACATGCATGTGCAATAAGTCCATAATGAATTATCTCTTGATCTACAGTGCATTCATGTACAGTAAACATCTCAAGTAACAAAAACCGGTTTTTTTTTAAAAGAAACCTAAGCCGGTTCAAACCGACCAGTTTCGGTTCGGTTCGGTTATTTTTGGGAAAAAACCGGTTCAAACCAATTTGACTCGGTTTTTTTTGTTTGGCTCGGTTTTTCCTGTTTTTGCTCGGTTTTTTTCAGTTTGGCTCGGTTTTTCTCCGGTTTGGGTTTAGTTCGGTTTTTTCAGTTTTAGGCTTATAAAACCGAAACCGAACCGGTTGGTTTTTTCAAAACTCTAGTCGGTTATTTTTCACGATTCAATTTTTTCAGTTATTTTTTTCCGGTTTTCACGGTTTAATCGATTTCTTTGCTCAACCATACCTAATCAAGTTATATTATGAAAAAAAGTGAATTAGACTAATCCATTTCAAAATTTAACTTCCATGCATGGGAATGGTAATATTATGTAAAAAAAAATATAATTGAAATTATATCAAAATAATTTTTTTTATTTTTTTTATATTAATATATAAAAATTAAATAAAAATATTAATTTATAAAAGCACTATAAACATCAATAAAATCACAAGCATTATCAAACAGAACTTATTATGTAAAGTATCATCAGAATTAATAAGAACCGATTGCATGTTAGCTTGAAATGCTGTTTATTTATATTAATATTCTAAAACTTCAATTTAATAGAATAATTATTTTTAAAAAATTGATAAATACAAATGAAAATACTGAGAGAATATTTTTATCGGTAAATTTCAGTAAATTTTATCAATGAAAATATTTCTTTGATATATACGGAGAAAATTTAAAAAACAAAGAATTAAAACAAAAAAAATACAATGACTTTTCATTTTTACTAATGGAATTATTGTTGGTAAAATTTATTTGTAAATTTGTTGGCAAAGTGTTCACTTTTCTCTTATACTATTCATTATATTAACTATAAAAGGAATCATTGATGAGACATTCTATTAGTATTTTCTAGAAAACTCTATAATTATTTACTTTTTAATTATATTGATAATTATTGTTTTTTATAGATAAAATTAATAACGGATTGAAAATTCATCAAATAAGAATTTCTAAATATTTTTAATTAAATTGAATCCTTCAAAAAGTGAAAGCAACCAGAATCCCTTTCCCTCTCTCTTTTGGTTTCTCCCCATCAGAGCTCGGCCGGTGCTGCACCAGCTCTCTTCTCCCTGGTGACAGAAGGTCCTGCCAGCAAGTTTCACCGTGCTCCTCCTGACCGCGTCCATCGTCTCCTTAGTCGTGAACAGCAGTAGCAACGCCATCTCTGCTGCACCGTGGCCTGCACCAGTAAACAACCAGCAACGAGCCAAGCCACCAGCCCAGCTGTAGCCTCCTCCACTGTAACTCCCTTCCATCTAGACCATCAAAGCCTCTTCCACCATAGCTCCTTCATCCCAGAGCAGCAATAGCAGTGGCAGCACGGCAGCCGAACACTCTCTCAGCCTCCATTGAAGCAACGTCTGGAAGTTCTTCCTCGCGCGAGCAACCCTGTCTCCACTGTGAACAGCAAGTTGGATTCTAAGACCGTGACCAACAGCTCCATTCCCCTTCCATAACGGCGAGGAGCAGCAAAAAACTAGAAGGGAAAAGGGGAGAGAATAGAGAAAAAGAAAAACAGAGAGGAGGAAAAGAAGAAGAACAGAGAGACAGAGAGAAAACCGGCGACCAGAACAAGTGAAGATAAGAAGAAACAGAAACAGAAACAGAGGGGAACATTGGTTAACAAGCCCTCCCTCATCATCTTCTTTGTCTTCAAGCAACGGCTACAGGGATGCTCTTCCTTCTCTTGACCCGTTCTTTGCAACTTTTAATTCTCAATACACAGTGCGAAGTTAATTATAATTACCTTCGCATTTGCATTGTGCAGCACGCCTGGGTGAATAATTCACACATGCATGCTGCTTTGCCCAACGAGTGATCAGGCTGGCCAGCTGAGTCCAGCGCAGCCTCAGCCCATACGGCTGTACTAGATCCAGTCTAATTTTTTTAAAAAATAAAAATAAAAAAATAATTTTTTTAATTTAAAATTTATATATTTATTAACTGGTATCAAAGTAAAGAATACTGTATTTTTTAGGTTACGCAATATTTACCAACGTCAGAATTAAAAAAATATTCATAGGCGAATATTCACTGACGCCAAAATCAGGAATATTATAGGAAGACCATAAAAGTAGAACAAAAACAAACCTTTAGTAATTTAAGACAAAACCATCAAAGCAGTTTGCCTCAGGCAGGACGTTTAAGGGATGATAATATCTTTTCTTTTACGTAATCAGTCACATACTATAGAATCTATGTTGACCAGTTAGGGTTTCTAGTGACCATAATACTAGGTGACGACTCCTTGAACTAGTCCTTCCCCTAAAAAAAAAAACAAGATGTCAGATATTTGTTCCTTTTTCCATCAAGAAATTTTTAATTGATCGTCGCGAAGTTCGGGTGTGACAAAATGACAACTTCACAGGGGAATTTAGGACTAAACTTTGCTTTTTGTCTACTTATTGCTAAAATGTTTGTCGTATTGTTCTTTTTTTATGTTTATTAATTTTTATTTTATTAATTAGTTTTTATTTTACTCTTTTTACTGTTTTAGAATGCGAAGTTATTCTTGTTTATCATACATATGTGTATTAGATATGGATCTATGCCTTCACACATCACTCATCTCATTTTGTTTCGTGTATGGTATCAACTTTAAGATAAGTGGAGAAGTAACGGCACACCAATGACTTTAGCTTGGGTAGAACTCGCGAAACTATCCAACTCCCGTGTGAGTAATATTTCAAACTAATATTACTCAGGGCTTCTATCTTCAAGTTGCATGTAAACCGCATCTCGACCTTTCGAGTATAATGACTGAGCATGCGAAAGACCCTTTGAGACTATATACCAAAACTACCCCGATGCATTTAATGGCTAGAACCTACCTTTTAGGTTGATCCCTACATAATTTTACCGAGATAAGCTTAACATGTAAGCATCCTTATTACATGGCTTTCGGGTGACATAATGGTCGATATTCGTGAGATAACAACTGTTAAGTATGGACTCGAGTCTAAATCCTTGTAAATGACCGAGGAAGACTTTTTTAGATAGATGTCAGTGAGATACCGCTACTCAAAGACATTCAATGCATAATAAATGACACCAACCGATGGTTCTCTCTCACCAAGTATCAAATAGACGAGGTGGAATTTACCATGAAATATGGAAGGATTTTGCATCTTCTGAAAGTGTCAGTGCTACCATCAGCCATAAAAAGCTCTGATCCATTTTTGGGATCCCGATTACCATCTTTTCACATTTTGAAATATCTACAAGACGTCTATTGTTGAAGAATACAGTGTGATTAGTACTTAAAAATGCATATTTATATCATCATTTTGCACTTAAAGTATCAATAACTCCTTAACTAAAGCATGTTTTATAATAACAAGTCTAATACTATAAAATGCTTTAATATATGGTAAATGTTCATCTTAAATGCAGGCCTATCACATAAATCAAAGGATTGATTGATGAGTTCAAGTATGG
>Ga0325405_1007020_pt1 | contig 11357 bp, 8 predicted proteins | sample PopdelMetagenome_21_FD_205663 | JGI IMG/M metagenome (GOLD analysis project Ga0325405, IMG submission 205663) | Populus deltoides microbial communities from Bellville, Georgia, United States - Xylem-Control-R2 | ecosystem: Host-associated > Plants > Phyllosphere > Stem > Wood/Secondary xylem...
AGTACAAAATAAATAAATTAAAGGATTCGTAATTACCTCGAAGTGTTGCTGGATCCTGCGAGGATCGATAGGGTTACCCTGGGCGTCAACTCCAGGAGTAATCATATCAGGGCGCTGGTACATGTTTGATAAAAGAAGCGTAGGGCTGACGCTTGGTTTGGTGTGGAGACGAGAGCATCGATCACCGTGTCTACAAGCTCCGATTTTGAAGTAAAACGGACAGTTCACTCTGTCTTTCTCTGTTCCGAATATCGACGCCAAGTGCTCCGCCATTGATTCGCCGGAAATTCTCTCTCCGTGTGTGCTTCTTTCTTAATGAATTCAGTTCTGGTTGTTTAGTTTGCGTTTTCTTATTTTTCTGTCAGAGGAGAAATACTGCTGCGTGGCGTTAGGGATTTTGAGTTTTTGACCGTAGCGTTTATCTTCAATATTCTAGATGTTTCGGAGGAAATATCACAAGTTGGCTTAATTAAAGAATGTTTTACTCGGTGCTGAAGCTAAATGTGGCTGGTTTGCCCGAGAGGTTAAGGGGGAAGACTTAAGATCTTCTGTGCATAAGCACGCGTGGGTTCGAACCCCACAGCCAGCAATTTTGTGATTTTCTTTTCTTTTTTGCCGGGATTTTAATTAAAGCAAAATAAGTAAAACACATACGTAAAAAGACTGCGTCTGCCGGGAGTCGAACCCGGGTCTATTGCTTGGAAGGCAATTATCCTAACCGTTGGACTACAAACGCTCGTTGAGTTGAAGTGGATTGTTTTATATATGATTGATATTCGTGATGGTCCCATGTGATTAATTCCATCAAAGAATGTACAACTTGTAAATTTAATGACCATTTTTCACTAGATCTGGTATAGAGCGGTGATCAGACCAAAAAACTATTAATTCATTCACTCATTGGAGGATGAAACTTCCTTCGTTCAAATTTTTCTTGTTATTTTCTTCAACATAAACGATTAATCTCGAGAAGAAAAGAATATCAGGTTATTTTACCCTCAAAACTATCTAAAATTATATCATACGGATTAATTTTCTTGAAATTTATTTTTTTAGAGGTTTTTAACAATATAATAGCAGTTGTTTTTTTAAAATATTTTTTATTAAAAAATATATTAAAATATCTATAAACTTAATAACCTAACCCGGTCTCTAAAGCTCAGGAGATCCAACTATAGTTAAGTGGTGAAGCCATTTAGTAAACAGATAGACAAGAAGCATGGGTTCGCCCATTACAAAAATCATCATCTAAGCCCTATTAATTCAGGCTATGTTTTACCCAATCGGATAAAAAAAATAAAAAACCAGTCCCAAGATTTCATCGTGGAGAGATTAAAAAAAGAAAAAAACGCATTACCTTCAATTTGGATCGATTGACAGTTGATGCATCAATTTCTTAATAGATCCCATCCACCGGTGCGCCCATGTAATTGAGTCTTCAGGCTGTTTTGTCAGTATTCCTTATTTTCACGGGTTTTTTTTTTCTGTATCATAATTCCCATGTTATGTTCTGGACTCTTGAGTCCATGACTACGGACTTTATCGCAATCATACTATGTATTATATTAATTTTAAATGGTGTAGTTTAATTAGTTAAATTTCGGGTTTGTTTTTTTATAATTACCAGTTTGAGTCTCACAAATCTCAGGACTATTAAAGATTTATATAATCGTTAATTATAGGACCCGTGAAATTAATTGAGGTGTTCATAAATTGACATAATATTCATGTTAATAATAAAAAAAAACAAGGATATTCTAATTAAAAATTTTATTTTTATTCATCATATTTATATAAAAAATGGGCCTTCTATACAGTACGTATTATGGACCTGCAGAGACTGCAGTACTTTACTGTAGTTCAGGGCCTTTGTGGGGTTACAGTATGGGGGGAGACATCTTCTGTCGTCTGAAAACTCTCAGTGCCCCCGACCGTTTACTGCAACCGCCAATTGGACTCAGTAATGTTGAGCAAATTGGATAGAGGAAGAAGAAACAACACAGGTGGGTAAACAAGAAATTGACTGCTCATGTGTAGAGTATGAACAAGATGCTTGAGAATACTTTGGCCTAAAAAAAACTGACACCATGTAGCAGAAAAATGAGGCCTAGGTTTCTCGTGTAGTCAATCTCGTTTATTTTTGTATTTTAAAAATAATATTTTTTAAAAATAATTATTTTTTATTTTAAATTAATTTTTTTATTATTATTTTCAGATTATTTTGATATACTGATATTAAAAATATATTTAAAAAATAACTATTATTATATTTTTAAACATCCTCTGTCCAGCACGGGCTCTGAAGGGCCATGGCACAAAGAGACAACCAAGGGCTCTGAAGGGCCATGGCACAAAGAGACAACCAAGTAAGATGACATTTCAACTAACGGATTTATAATCTCTTAAATCTCATGGATGTTTGTGTGACTGACAAGAGCAGGACATGTGAAAGTTGTTTCTAGATCCTTGCCAACTTTAGTGTAACATGACTGAAGAATAATCAAAGAATTTAGACAGATAGAAAGATTAACAATTTATAATCACTAGTTACAGTGGTGAGATATATTAGCTAACGCTACAGTGAAAGAAGAGAGGCAGAGTGCATGTGACATACAGAGGAAATTTCGCCGATTCGGCATTGATTTAGCAGCCAGACATTAGAGTATCGTAGTTTGATGTTGATATTAAAACACACAGTAGTTCTGTCTTTAAGGAACCATGTTACTTCCTTCGGCAAGCTAAGCATAATCGAGTAATCTTTTTGGCTCTGCATGTGCTATAATGTCTTTAAGAGAGAAGGATTACCCGTTTCTATATTTATTTTTTTCAGTGGCTAATTTTTAATTCCGTTGCAGGAGAAAAGAGACTCAAGTGAGATGGGATTTATGCTCGGACCCCATGTATAAACAGCAGGTGGGAATTTAAAACGCTATGAAGAGTACCAGAGCTCAATGTTACAATCAGTATTACAGAGGGCCAAGTAGAATATGATGCAGCATGGCATAGGTGAAGTTCAAATTAAGCTATGGAACTCGACAATTGAAATCGTTGTCTGGAAATTACTTGGTGTGTGGTTCTACTGTGGTAGTTTTTGAAAAAAAAAACATCATAAATTATAGTTAAAAGCAAATCACACCACATAAACAAACGATCCTAGCTGTTAACATAGAATAGACTTTGAGTAGGTCACTTTGTTTATGTAATTTTCTTGTCATTTACGAGAGAACTAGATATATTCCTGAGCAATCATTCAATCCCTAGTCTTCAAGGCTGGCTTTTTCTTGGGTAGACAACTATCATGCAAAGAATTATGGTTTTATACTATTGCTTTCTAAACTTTTCGTTGTTATTATACCAATTGAAAAGGGCACTTCTTTAGCCAACTGGGGGGCCTTGCATGCTTTGGGAGTTGATGTTTGAAGAGAGTGGCAACAGGAGGGTAGCTAGCCACTACATGTCTCAATCAAATACATGATTCTTTCACACAATAATTGGAAAGGAAGATGGCCCAATACGATTGGCTGCTAGTAATCAGCAAACAAAAGGAGGCTGGTTTCACATTTATACTGCCAATCCAACGTGTGTTGTGTTTCTGTGTGTGGGCATTTTTATCCCTTTGATGTTGGTAGGGACAAGTTCTGCACTGTTAGGATATTAGCAGTTTTGATGGCAGCTTAAGATCTGGTAATATTTCCACGCAGTGTCAACTGTCAAATGATTGTTTTTTTGAACGAAAATAAATATTTCTATGTCAAATAATGGTGAAAATGTAGTAGATGAGGCATAAATCTTAACACACCATGACCCTTCCTCGACGAACAAGATTGAGCACACTCCATTCCATACAAGGCAAATAAATGGGGCAGAAAATGGCCAGTGATGAGGCATTCATCTAGTTGAAAAAAAGCTTAGAATTGAGGTTTTTTTAAAATGATTTCTCCTATATATTTAAGTAGTTTCACCCCCCAAATCATAAAAGAACATAAAGAAAAGGGTGGTGATGGGCAAAGGGAGTAATGATCCGAGCACATTGTTTTCTCACGAAAAAGCTCTCAGAACAACTTGCTTTCAAAGTTTCCATTATTGCTCTCAAATCTCATTTTTATATTGTTTGTGGTTTGGATATAAATTACAGTAAACCTCTGGTTTCTGATCAGAAAGCAGTTAAATATTAAATATTATAATTGTTTTCTCCATTGCCGACAATTATTGTGCTCCCTCCCTATGCTTTCATTGGTTCCAAGTGCCAAAGGATTTAACACGCATAATATCGACACTTCTAATAGAAGAAAGAGACCAGCATGAAGCATCTTTCAGGTCTGATCATTTGGAAGGTGGTTCCTTAAAGCAAAATTAACCTTGCAAATGAAAAAACAATTTCAGATAAAGCAAGTAGTAAGGAACATGACTCTAGATTGGATGGATTGTGAGAAATAATTCTTGTCACAAGCAACAAATGATTGGCACCAGGCATGGAAAGCATCCATATGGCATGTCTACCTCCTGAAGAAAAAGAAAGAATTAAGAATGATTAAGGAAGATGATTGTAAATCACCATTTTCCAGACGCGAGGAGGACACCTGGAATGAGCTTAGTGTACGTTTAACTTTCGAGTAGTAAAATAAATTACAAGTTATAATTTCTTTTAGCCAAGTTTTTAGTAAAGAATTTGAGGTAAGACTCTAATATAAATTAATTAACTAAATACTTTCAAATCTATAATCCATATAAAGCGTAAACTACACCCCCACCGCTTCACAAAAATAAACGTAACCCTAGGCAAGGATGTTTATATCAAGACCATTATTGCAAGAATTGCTTGTAATGCACGCCAACACTATGACTAGTTAGATTTCTTTACCTTGCGCAACAATTTAACTGGCCCATTAGGCATGCGCACAAATGCCATGCCAATTCTCATGAGTTTTCTTTTCCTTTCTTTTCTTTTTTTGGTCCCTGTTTCAATTATGACATAAAGCAGCAAAGTGTATCACCAGAATAGGTGCCAAAAAGACCCTCAATGAAGAATCAAAGAATTTATCTCCTCTTGTTAGGATCAAAATCAAGCAAAAACTTAAGAATACTTGGGGTCTGGAACTCATTGACAAATATACACAGCAGTAAATGTTGGTTTCAGCACAGAGGCCTCTCTGGAACTCATTGACTAATGAAGTGCCCTGTGTTCTTCATTAGTTTTCGTATTGCGTTCCAAGTGGCCTTAACCACTGGACTAATGTCTTGTTAACAAAGTATTGTGTAAAAATTAAACAAGACAGGAAGCATGTGGAAGCTAGAAAAAAAAAATTAACTTTGACTGCAAATACACCATTTCATTTCACCAACTTATTCTCTTAAACTAAGGAAAACTAACAAAGGAGAAACAAAAAGAACAAAATCTCACAATTACAAGCAATCTATTTGATTGAAATAACAATCCTGTTGCCCTAATGCTGTCTCTGCTTCTTCTTTGTCCTTGATCCTATATGATGTGATTCACACTAAATCTTCTGAAGGCATTAGCTATAACCTTTGTGTCAATCATGTTGAATGACCCTTTTTTTTTCAATGGAATAAAATGGTAGGAATTGAAATCAAATGTTGCTCACAGACCCCCCATGTAATTATACATAGAGTTGTAGAGGAGAAAAAAATAAAACACAAATGGCAGCTTGACATACACGAAGAGGGTTTGTTGCCTTTGTATGTCACTAGGGCTGCTGCTGCGGCTGCAACTAAGAGCTGGGAATAATAGTACCAACATATCCAATTCCAGTGATGAAGAAGGTGACTGTTTGGAGCCAAAGGTAAATGAAATAGTTGTTCTTTCCATTAACAAAGTCATAGCATCCACACAAGAAAAGAAATGCTGCAAATCCCAGCTCCAATGTGTTGAATCTGTTAAAATGTCAAAAGAAAACAAAATTCCTGTTAAAAGAGTAAAAACATGTGCTACATTTTACCAAACCAGGACAGTTTCGATGAAGATAGGAGCATTCTATTCCAGCTCTACTGAAGACTAATATTTTTTTCTTTTTGGTCTGCTGCAAAATTATTGAATAATACGGAGTAGATAATGTAGGCCCTGAATCCATCAGAACTAGGACAAACTTGCAATTTATGTATGTACGCTAATTATAGTGCGTGACAGGTGAAGTGTTTTTGCCACCAGGATTGAAAGTGATGCAAGGAATTATTACCTGTCGGTGAATTTGAATCGGAATTTTCTGGGTGCTTTGGTGTTTGCTTTCCTTGCATCTGCTGCTTTCTGAAGTGTATTTCCTAGTTTTTCTGTGACAACCCACTCATTGACTCTTCCAGCTTCTAGCAGACCGATAAGAGCTGCCTTAGTCCGGTGCAAAGACATAACGTTCTCGAAAAGGATCCAGTAAAACAGTAAGTGAATTGACCTGCACATTCAAGGATGAGTTGTTAATTCTGTCCTGATTCTTGCAAGTAGACGAGCAAGTTATAAAAATGGCCATACCTTGGAGTTCCTACTGAATTTAGAATGGTAATGACAGAAGGGATGTAAACAGCTCCCCAGATCGGAACTTTCACTTCAGGAACCAAAATGGTTAATGGGAGAACAACACAGTAGAAGCAGAAGGTCACCATGTGAGCTATGATCTTTCTAACGAAGAAAAAGCTATAGATCACATAGACTTTTTTCCAGAAATTCACTCTCTGAAATATGCAAAATGGACTTGAATTAGAATTGTCACACTACATAGTAATTCGAAACTGGCCATGGTGATCAGTCACAAAAGATGAAAAAGATCCAAACCTTATTTCTAACAATCTCCATCACCATTTTCCTGAACAGATTAGCAGGACCACAGGACCACCTGTGCTGCTGGAACCGGAAAGCTTTGAAAGTACTGGGAAGTTCACTTTTCACCTACAAATAAAATTAGCCATTAATACAAATAAGATCATAAACCAAGATGAATTGTTCCAAAAACAACACAGTGTATGTGCTTATGAATAGTAAATAACCTACATGGAGGTCACCAAGGTACACAAATTTCCAGCCCCTAAGACTCGCTCGGACAGCAAGATCCATGTCCTCCACTGTAGTTCTGTCCTTCCACCCGCCAGCATCATTAATGGCCGCAATTCTCCATACTCCAGCAGTCCCTGTATTGCCATTCATTTTCACATTCAAATCTTTTGGTTTCCATCATTATTACATATGAACAACTTATTCAATAACACACATTAAATCTCATAAATTTCTCGTAACATTTTCAGCTCAAGTTTAACTTCGAAGAAATTATGGTAATTAATAATGAATTATGACCGAAATGCCAACAAGTCTCAGTCAAATTTCTAGATTCAGGAAACATTTTCAATCATTACCAGTTACCCTCACTATCGTATAACATCTAAGGTAGCTGTCCAACTACTTCCTGTCCCCTGTCATCAAAACGGAAATGCGGCAGATTAATTTTAATTTATTTTTTTTATTTACCATTGAAGCCAAAGAACGCATGAGTAGCTGACCCAACTTCTTGCTCCACAGTGAAATGGTAATCCAAAGACATTTCTTGCATTCTTGTCAACAAGCACTCATCTGCATTCACTGCAAAGATTTCACCACCCACAAAATTAACATTCATTAAACATGTAATTAAAATATTTTTTTGTAAATTTATCATTAATCTATAATTTATGATTAAGGCTAGCCGTTTACTTCTCTGTCTTCACATGAAGGAAGTGTCATTCATTATACAATGTAACGGACCTTATTTTTTTAACTGTTACTTTGAAAAAATCTTTTTTTATTATTCTTTTACCATAAAAATACAAAAATTAGAAGTGTCGGCAATTTAAGAAGGGTCCCCCACAACTATGAACTCACTTCAAAAATGGTAATACGCACGTGACCAGAGGATGGACTGGCTGCTCCTAGAGCCTAGAAGAACAGAAGTTGAGAGAGAAATCCATGTGACAAATTTGCCCCCACAGCGAAGGATATCCATGTGATCCGTACATCGCGGGTTGTTCATATAAAAAGCTAAAAACACGAAAAAAAGACTGTTCTTGTTTTCTTGTGACTAAAATGCCACGGGAAAATTTTTTTTCTTAATTTGAGCAAGTTCAATTTGAAAAAGAAGGCCCGGGTTTTTTTATTTAAATTGGGGACATTTATGGGATGAAGGACTGGTTTTTTAGTAAATTAATAATTAATAACATTAAATTGGAAAAATCAAGGAAGGAAATAACATGGAAATAATAATTATATAATAAATTTCAGTAATCAGGATTTTTCATTTTTTGTGCATATGGGCTCCACAGCTGCGTCATGGACGGTCAGTAGATCACCAGGTGTATATCAAGGGGATCAATTGACCAAGGATCTTACCTAATTAGGCCGTGTAGTAAATATTATTTTTAAAATCTTTTTTATTTAAAAATATATTAAAATAATAGTTTTTTAATATAAATGCATTAAAACAATTAAAAACTTATTTTAAAAAATAATAATAAAAAAGCAGTTAACACATCACCACTGACACCCTCATGCAAGGATGGCAAAAGCGGCCTCTGTCAATAAAAGAAATGACAAAGACCAAACTGATAAACAATCTAAGAATGTTAGAAATTAACACATAAAGACCACCGACACTCGAAAAAACAATGTTAGAAATTTAAGAAAATATGCAATCTAACACACAATTTAATGACTGTAATCAATTGACTTAGTTAGGGTTCTAGTGGGTTTTTTTAGAGAGCTTACCAAATCTCCAACGAGCCTGAACAAGGGCAACGTCAGGATTGTGGACCAAGAATGGAATGGCACGCCTAAGGAAATCAGGCTCAGGCTGGAAATCAGCATCAAAGATGCAAACATACTCGCAGTGTTTAACATAGCTTCTCTTTAGACCTTCCTTTAAAGCACCAGCCTTGTAACCTGTTCTGTTCTCCCTGATTTGGTACCTTATGTTTATGCCCTTGCTTGCCCATCTTTGACACTCTAGCTCTACCATTTGCTGCATTGATAACAAGACATGGCTCAATGGACAAAAAAGGTGGGTGTCACTTGGGTAAATGGGCAAAAACCAGATCAGAAATTTTAGTTTTCTTTGCAGGTTTGATAAATTTGGACTCAAATTAACCGTTTTGGAGTCTACACCAATTTGCTAAGCTTCACAGAAATGCGATCGAACAGACACACATATCACTAAAAAGTAATCAGTTGCAAGAATGGCACGCGTGCGACTAAAACTAATCAAGAAGCAAAGGGATTGCTTTTGTTGTTTTTGAGAACCTTGATAGCAGGGTCGGTTGAATCATCCAGGACTTGGATCACAAGACGATCTGCTGGCCAGGAAAGATTAGAGGCTGCACCAATGGATAGCTTGTAAACCTGTCCAAAACTCACATTAATTATATGACCAAAAGCAAGAAAAGCACTGAGCTTTGAAGACTTTGCTCCAAATCCCAGGAATAAAGTACCAGGAACAAAACAAACTGGCTGAAAATAAAGAAAACGGAGAAGGAGCTAGGGACCTCTTTTTCGTTGAACATTGGGATTTGAACAAGAACAACAGGGAAGTTAAGGTTGCCAGATTCTATATCATCTTGCATGGGCTCCCATTTGTATCGCTTCTCTGGTTTCTTCCAAAAGAGCTTAACGAGGATGATGACAATACCCATGTAAACCCTTTCCATTAAGAGCATGAGTGACATGGCTAAGGAAATGTAAACTCCAAGTGTCAACAAAGGAACTATCAATGGTGCTTTGATTAGCTCCCAAATGAGTTTAAGCTGACCTGAAATGTCATAGCTTGAGACCTGAAACTGAAATGATTCAGGTATCATGATTTTTTGTGAAACTTCACCCATCTCACTGTCTCTCTATCCCAGAAGAGCAGAGAAAAACAGAGGAAAAACAGAGGATAGGTTAATTTGGCAGAAAAAACAATCAAGATGAGAACAAAAAAGAACCACTAAATCTTTATCTTATATGGGTTTTTGAAATTGTTAACAATGTGGTTGAAATGAGGGGTGTATATAATTGGAACAAAGCTATGATTACATGGAAACTAAGTTGAACGCTACAAAAGCAAAGTTCAACTATCTGCTTCTTCTCTCCTTTTCCCTTTAAAAGGAATGAACAACAAATCTTCACTTTCCACCCTATCAGTGCTTCTCCTCTCTCATAAACCTGTGCCAGCCAATGCTTCTGTTTCTTTTGATCAAAATGAAGCAGGGACAGAACAGAGCAGAGGCAGAGAGAGAGAGAGAGAGAGAGAGAGAGAGAGGGTTTTGTGTTTTTATGAGAGAGAGCAACTCATATGGAGAGAGAGATGGTCATTTTATAGTCAAATTTGGCTCCATTTGGAAATACATTTACATCTCTCTTTGGCAAGTAGTAATATCTGTTAGGGAAAAAATAAAAACAAAAAGAATTAGGAAAAAAACGCAACTAGGATTTTTCTTTTCTTTTTTAATATTAAATTAACAATTAAAGACAATCAATAAATTAATTAAAAGTAAAAGTAAATCTAGAAAAAGAGTAAAGTTTTACAAGAAACCTAGCTTGTAGCACTCAATAACATTATTCTCAGAGATAAAACGTTCATGTGCACATGAATAATTTTATATATAATATATTTCTCTCTCGAGAAATAGTAATTCATTTAAATTTTTGGATGCAACAAGAATTCTCCAAATCTTTTAATCATTTTTTTTTCTCAATTGAGTTAATAAAATATAAAAAATTAAGTACAGTAAAACTTGAGAGAAAATATATATAAAAAAGTTCTTAAATTACATGAAGATATATATAAAAGATTAAGAAAAATGGAAAGGTATTCTTAAAAAATTGTAATGGTGAAAACATTATGTACTTCCCATATTAAACAAACTCTATATATAACACACACTTAATAAGGTATCAGTTATCAAATATACTTAAAATAATTAAATTAATCATAATAGCTAAGTCAATAAAATTTATTAATTGCTTAGTAAAGATATAAATTACCATATAGATCTAAACTAATTAAATATAATAAATTAATAACTAAAAACAAATATCATTAATATCCTGCATGATTTAAAAATATTCTTATAATGAATAAAATAAAAGTGAGCAATTAATATTGTGTAGTATGTGCTATGTAGGGTTTGAATTTACCATTATTGTTAATTAGTCTCAACTTCAAGAATCATAGTAACTAGAATGCTATTAATTAAGTTCTTTGGACCAAGTTTAAACTTATTACACACATATAATATATAGATAATTTTAAGGTTCTATTAATGTTATGTCTTTTTTTATCATATTCATGTATCTTATTTCATTAGTGGATATAAATTACCATATATATCTAAAATAATTAACAACT
>Ga0325405_1007028_pt1 | contig 11344 bp, 9 predicted proteins | sample PopdelMetagenome_21_FD_205663 | JGI IMG/M metagenome (GOLD analysis project Ga0325405, IMG submission 205663) | Populus deltoides microbial communities from Bellville, Georgia, United States - Xylem-Control-R2 | ecosystem: Host-associated > Plants > Phyllosphere > Stem > Wood/Secondary xylem...
ATCGATTTAGCAGCGTCTAGCTGGAACTAAAGGAGAAGTTAAATAATGTTGTAAACATCCTTTTGATGTTTGACATCTTATGTTTTTGAATCTTTAAGGAAATGTTGAAAAGAAAAGGAGAGCTATAAAAGGAGAGCTATAGAAATGCAAGCAGACTTCAATCCATTTATTGCACAATAAAGGGAGCATGTAGAAATGATAATTAGACATTTAGTGCACAGTTAAGTGTTCTATATAAGTGTTGAATCTTTCTTTTGTTTTTGTTGACCTGTGACTCAATCATTGTATTGAGTCGATGACTGGATCGGGTTTAAAAGCTATAAAAAACACTTTCGAAAAAAAACTTCACAATATTAAACACACTAAAAACCAAAATTTGTACAATGTGACTAAATTTAAACCACAGGGACCTTCACTGTCTTGGGCCTGTTTGAGAGTGTGGTTGCGATTGCTTTTTAAATTGCTTTTCATTTTGAAATGCATTAAAATAATTTTTTTTTATTTTTTAAAAATTATTTTTAAAATCACCGCATTAAAATGATACAACACATTAAAAAAATAGTAATTTTTTTAAAAAAATTAATTTTTTTAAAAATACGAGTCTGCCCTTTCCAAACGCTCTCCAGGTGTCCTAACCGGGTAGGCATCAAGCAAATGCCCTGCCACAATTAAAAAAAAAAAAAACATTTATGGCGCTTAGACTCTCTCTCTCTCTCTCTTTGCATCCAAAAAGGTACAAATATTGAACCCCATTTTTCTTCTTTAAACCATGGAGTATAATCTTCGCTTTCTCTCATCAATTTGGACCTTATAGTAAAAACCCGCTTCTCAGAATTTTATCTTTTCTTTCTGTTGTTTTATTTTAGGAAGAAGACATGGCTTCTATAATTGCAAGCTTGCCTTCTCCACCATTGTTGGTTCATGGTAAAAGGACCCTTTTCAGCACTCTTCAAACGCTTCCACTTTCTCCCATTAAAGGTAAGGATTATAGATTTTAAACGATCTACTTTGCATTTTAATGAGCTTTATGGTTCAGTTCAACTGTTCAACTCACCTTGCTTATTTCAGTGGATATATTAGTTGCTTGTAGAACCTGTTTGTATTCATTACCAACATTTTAGGGTAGAAGTACTGCAGTATAATATGGTGAGCTTGTACATGTTGAGATTATGTCTAAGATGCTACTCTTTGAGACCGTATGATTGAAAACTAAAACAGTATCATGGGCATGAGGGGTATGCTGTTACCTTGGTGAAAAGTGAGGATCTTACTATGTTGAAAACATTTAAATTTAAGATCCCATGATCGATGCAAAATGAGTGAAAATGAGAACACGAGTTGGAATTTTACCATACTTTTCAGTGATAGGCTTTTTTATAAAATGATTTATGTTGAGCTGGAAGCAACAAACTATCAGTTTCTCTTAGAAGAAAAAACCATGGATGATGCTTTTGGTGTTTGTCAATGAGGTAGATTTTTTTTATCACATATCAAATTTATGGAAGTTTTCAATTGTTGATTCAGATTTTGCATATTAGTGATTTTAGCAATGGACTATACTAATGAAGTCTGTTGCATGGCCGAGGAACTATTTTGTTTTTGAAATATTGTAGCAAGTTGCTGTAGTTCACTCAGTTAAACTTGTTATGGTGTTGATGCTTGCACTTTTGTCCTTGAGTCTCGATAATTGTGCTCTGCAGACAGACAGAACTGTGTTTCTGTTGTTGTGAGGGCTACTGGGGAAAGCTCTGAGTCATCACCCCCCCTCGGGATTGTTAAGTCTGTTAAAAACATAGTGAGTGTTCATCTCCCTCTCTCTCTTGCTCTATGATTGTGTTCTCATCATAGTCAAAATGTGGTCTCTGCTTGATCATTTATAAATTTGTTGCTTCTTTTATTATCATTTTCCTCTTGTGATTGTAGCATCTTATATTATGTAAAGCTGGAATATTCTCAAGTTTGTTGACAATAGACAAGGATGCTTGTTTATTACGATGCATGGGATGGTTTGGTTGTCATCCCTCAAAATAACCCTTGCTTGCCTTTTTCTTTGAAGTAAAATCATTTTCAGCCATCTAAAGGTTTTGATTTTTTGATATATCCTTGATTGATATGAAACAGTGGGATGATTCCGAAGATAGGCTGGCTCTTGTCGGTTTGGGGTTTGCAGCGCTGGTAGCCATTTGGACATCGGCAAAACTCATCCCGGTGATATATACGACTCATTCTTTTTGAATATTATAGAAAGCAAAAGTGATTTAGGGGAAAGGTCTTGAAATAAAAAAATTATTCAAATTTAATACTAAACAAGTACCATATAAATTGATGGTGATTTAAAGTTTTTATATAGTCATCACTTGAAACACCCCGAGTTTCTTTCCTTTCCTTTTCCTTTATCGTAGATCAAGTTATAGATTAACACTGACCTTTACTGGTTCAGGCAATTTGAAGCTTTATGACCATCTGATTTCAGAAGTGCCTTGGGATTGTGTAAAGAAAACCAAATTTAGAGTTATAATGTGGCAGGACTGTGCTCAATTTCTCTATGCTTATGGGAAAAATCTAAGAAAGGAGACAAACCATGTGCATGATAGCCTTCTTATTTTCATGATATTTGTAGCAAACTTTTTTGAAATTAAATGCCCTGCCTATATATGTCAGCACACAGCTTATCATTTTTCTGGCTTCCACCATAACAAGAATTCTAATTATTTATTTTTGCTTTCCTTTTTATGCATAGGCCATTGACAAGTTGCCTGTTGTCCCAAGCGTGCTAGAATTGATTGGCATACTTTTTTCTTCAGTAAGTAATATACCTCAACTTATGGTTTCTGAGAATGTGCGAGCAAATGAAAAGGAACTTTTGAGCTCTTGCAACAATTATTTGTGTACCACATGATTCCTAAAAAAATAAGCTTTCTTTACTATTCTCGCCTGTTGATTACCTCACAAAACATCATTTGTCTTCTATATATCATACTGACTTAAGCTTTTCCATCCATTCCAGTGGTTTATATATCGATATCTTTTGTTCAAACCCAATCGGTAAGTAAAACCAATGACTATTTGGTTTTGTTGCTGTTGATGTTTCTAAAATATTCCTTGGTTCGCATGAATTTTTATTTGGTTTATGATGTTCAACGTGTGATTAAAACTGGATTAATATGTTATTCAAAGTTTGCAGCAATATATTTTGTGTTCCTTTTGGCTCACAGGGAAGAGCTATTCCAGATCATCAAGAAGTCAGTTGCCAATATCTTAGGCCAGTGAATCATGCTTTGAAATGTAGTCAAGCGTGTACCTTTAGAGCTTTCCCTGATTGGCATATCGTGTATCTATATGGGTGGCAATGACCAGTTGACCTACACTTTCATTTGGTAGTGGAAGTTTTTGATGCATCAAGTTTAAGCAATTCTATGTTCATTTTCTGGCACTCATCTGTTCTCATCATTCAAACATATTGGATGTTTATAACAAGACAGTTGAGATGAACAACATCTCAGCACATAGTACAGAGGTAAGTTATTGAAACATTGTTGGCTGAACTTTGCCTATAGTTTCTTGTGTATGGCATTTGAGATGAAAGGATATCAGAAATTACTTGGGATAAATAAATTTGAGGCTTCAAATTTATCCAGTATAATAGGGAGTGAGATTGGTGTCTGTTCTATGGTGTTGTAACCAGGATCCGAGCTCCAACTACTGGCCAAACCTTACATATATTGTTACGTTACTTGTATGTACATGAGATCCATGGAAAACACAGCTTTCTATGGTAGAGACTTTAACCAACAGAAGCAATAGCCTCACTTCAAGATGAAATGTTTCAGTGTCATCTCTGCAATGCGCAATCAGATTTCACTTTTCAGGTCTCGCCTTGATGGTGCAAGTGCTAGGATATTCGAACTGACTCTCTACAACAACTATCGCTGATGAAAAGCAACTCCTCTGCAATGCAAAAACATGGAGATCAAGTCGCACTAGTTTATAGGTCAATTGGCAAACGAAGGAGCAGAAACTTATACGCACCAGGGTAACAAAAAAGACACTTCAACATTTAGATGCACACAACTTGCTATTTCGTGTTGAATAGAAAACTGGACTCGCTTGTAAAGCCTCATCTATAACATGTGCAATGAGAGGGGTTAGCAGAGGTGAAAATGATGAAGAATCTCGCTGTATGTTTCCTCCAATGAGCCAAATAGAGTTAATCATGAAGATTTGAAACAGATCAGTACTCGATATGAAGGTGATACTTCAGAATAAAAGGTCACTGATCTTAGAATCCTTATATTAATCCACTGCTTTTTTTATATATTAATTATTCTTGGGGATAATAATGTGTGCTTCATATTGTTAATCAGCTTTCAATAAAGTTTTCAAGTTCTTTCCACCAAACTCTCAAACATCAAATTGCTGATTCTACTTATAGCTAGTCTTGGACAGGCTTCCTAGAGGATAGATTTATTGGAGTAGCATAGATTGTAATGTTGAATTGCTGACAAATAGATTTATTGGAGTAGCATAGATTGTAATGTTGAATTGCTGACAAACTTTCAGAGTGGAAGTTTCTTTCTTCTTTTTTGTTGATGAGAAGTGGTGGTTTCTGTATCTTTTTAGAATAACGAAAGGAAGAGTCATACCTTTAATTGTTCCAAAAGTGATGAGCTTTCCAAGACAACCTCGTAAACATGTCAAAACAAGTCTTTCCTGCTCCATCAAGACATTTTCATTGCGTCTATGATTCAGATTTTGGTCTAGGAAGCAGATCCTGTGGACAATATATGTCTTTCTCGTCGCACATCAAGTCATCTCCTTCGGTTGAAAACAGCCCACCATCCAGCACATGCGATTCTCACACAATATCTTATGGTTTTTATTGGAAGGCCTTCTTGATATTTGATCATTTAAAATTCTAACCCTATTAAAAAAAGATTAGTTTGAATTATCTAGCAAATTTTTAGCTTGGTTCAATAATCGATAAAAATTATGCTCATTAATATAAAACTACACATTAGAAAAATAAATTAAATTTACGTGTAAATAGAAAAAATAAATTGAATCTGCTAGTCTTATAGAAAATAAGAACTAGATATCTTAAATTAACTCATTGAATGCTTTTTTAATTTTTTTTAGCCAATGATGTTGTAATAGGTCAAATTAACACATGTAATGGATCATGTGGTGTTGTTTAATGATTCTCATCACCTATCTAACATCTTAGCTGCTTCTCTTGGTAAGTCATCTTTTTTGGACCCATCTGTGTCCTGATCCTCCATCCTCAATTATAATGCGAGGGAAGGGAAATGATTGAATTTTTTTTTATTGTAAATACAAATTGAGATATAATTTTTTTTTTGTAAATTTCAAAAATCACATATGAAAACCAAATTAGTATTTTGATTTATTCAGTTTGTTTTATGTTATATTTGATTTGTGGGTTGTTTATTTAGAAGCAAAAATCAAATTCAAGTCTAACTAAATTATTGAAAGATTTATGAGATTTCTTGGTCTATTGCTTAAAAACAATAATATGATTTTAATTGGTTTTAGAATCTTTGTTCTTCAATAAAAGAGAAAGAAATTGTATATGAAGAGAGAGAAATCATGTTTAAAAAGAGATTCTATATTATATATATATATATATATGAGTAATTTGGTTATTTTATCAAATTTAAAAATTTGTGTTGACTCAGAATATAAACTATAATTTTTTAAATTATAACGAGTAAGTGTAAAACATGCCAAACTATATGAAATTAGAGGTAATTTTCCTATACTTCAATTAGGGATGAAACAAGTAATTTAGCACTTTCCAATTCTTAGAAGAGAGAAAGAGTAAAATCAAAATCATCCATATCCAAATTGAAACAAATAATAATAAAACAACTAATGTGAATTGAAATAGAAAAAAGAGAATAAAAAAAAAAGAGCATGGTGTAATTGTAGATATATTTGTGAGATATAACTTTAAAAATTACTTTGACTCTATATAAACCAAGAAAAATTAAGAAAATAATTAAATTATAGAAAGGTCAGGGTAATTTTTTCTAAAAAGTAATATCTTTTAAATAAAATTATTAAGTTTCTACCTTAACAAGTTATTAGAAAATAGAGAAATTGAAGAAATTGAAAGGAAGAAGGAACTACAAATCTTGTAAACTTGGGTTAAACTCTTAAACCTGCAATCCATTAAATTCTTGACATGAGCTTAACTTAGGAGCTTAACACCTAAAAAATTAAATGTTAGATGATAAAATCAATTACTTCAATTCAATTCAAAAACAAAATTTATTTAGAAAATAAATGTTAGATGATAAAATCAATTAATTTAAAAAAGCCAAGAAAACTAAAAGCAAGGTGACCCCTGTTATTTTAAAGACCACAAAAATCTCATAGAAAGCGAATAAAAAAATAACAAAATGGTAAAGGATAGAAGAAAAAGCTTTAAAAAAAGAAAAAAAATGTGGAAACTCGTGTCCATGTCAACTTCATTAAATATCGGAGTCAATTTCTTAAACCTGCAAATCGTTAAATTTTACACCCGGACTAAACTAAGAAACATAACCCGACTAACCTGTGACCTGAGATATAAGATGGGGATAACCTCACAAAAAAAAAAAGTTGAAAAAATCACAAAGCATATACCCCAATAATTCAATGCCAAATGAAAAAAAAATGAAAAAAAAAAACAAATTCTAAAAGGGATTTAAAAAAAACACCAAACTCAAACCAAGTAAATCATTGAAACTAGTGAACCGAGTTATGAGAATGGGACAGGACTGTAAAAGGGAGAAATAATTATAAAGTAAAATCCTTAATTATAAAAAATTAAAAAAAAATAAACAATGAGGACCATATCTTCCAAAAATAATTGAAAGAAACTAATGAGGGACTAAATTGAAAACAAAATAAATGAAGAAAATGATAGAAAAAGAGTAATGAAAAAAATAACAACCAAAATTTGAAAAAAAATGAATTAAAATTTTAAAGGACAAAATAAAAAAATGCAAATGATGAAAAAACAGCAATCAATAGAATGAGGACCAGATTGTAAACAAAAAACAAATTAAATTAAATGCAGAGAGGGATGGAATTGAAAAAAAAACTTCAAGTAGCATTAAAATCAAAGCAAATAGAAATAAAAAGAATAAGGACCAAATCTAAAACAAATACAAATGGAGGACAAAACTAAATTTTTCAAAGCCTAGCACGAAAACCAAGACCAGGAGAGAGAAACAAAGCACATGAGAAAAAACCCCATCATCATCAATTGTCACCCTCCTTGGAGCAAGTGCCATTCCACACCTGCACTATTTCCTTGCACATCGGATGATACAGTGATCAGTTTTTTTCCACCGTAATTGGCCACACGTGCCTCTGGAATAGCTTAGAAGACTCTGACATATTGATGCATGTGTGGCACCCGTCAACATATTTTATTGATTTATTAATATTTTAATAAGACAAATTACAGAAAAAGGCCCAAGGGCATACCATTATTACAAAAAAAAAAACTGTGGTCCAAAGACCAAAATGCCCTCATAAGCTATTCTTTAAATTTGGAAAGTCAAAGGTCAGCAATGTAAATTTACTATACAAAAATAATTCAAAGACAAATAACCCCTCCCTGCAAGGCCATTTTTTCTGAACAACCAATGGTATAAGCGTTATTTCACTAAGCAAATTAAAAGAAAAGAACGAAAAAAACCCTTAACAGAAGATTATTTTTTATTAGATTTCAAGGGCAAAAGAGTATTTTTACTGTGCATTATAAATTTGAATGATATTTTTGCACCTTATCAATTTTCAAATGACATTTGGATCCTATAAAAAATATGATTTTGCCCCAATACCAAAGTAATTGGCTCTCCTCATGTGGTATAGTGATTCGCTAAGGCCTTTTAGTTTTTCGTTAATTAGCTAAAAATTAAAAAGCTAATGACTGAATTGGAAATGACACAAATATTGAGGGACTATTTTAATACAATCAAGGATGAGATTAAAAAGAAATTGGAAAAAAAAGGTTGATATCAGCTAAATAATTAAAAATTAAAAAGCTAATGATTGAATTGGAAAGGGTGGCAAAACATAAGGACTATTTTTAATGCAACCCGAGAAGAAATTAAAAGAAATAAAAAGAAAATATTGAAATTGGCTGAAAATAAAAGAAATAAAAATCCGAACTAGCAAAAATGACAAACTTGAGGAACCAATTTAAAAACATATAAATTCTAACTTAAATGAAATGAATGTTTTGGGTAAAATAACGTTGTTTCATGCTTTAATTCAAAAAAAAAATAATTAAAACAATGTTGTTTTGGGCATGTATGGTGAATAGTACTTATTCCCCATTTGACAACTGCATGATATTTTTTTCATGTATTTTGGCAAGAACATGGGTACTATTTTCTCTATCCCACACCTCCTTAAAGGTCAAACAACACACCATTCTTCTCCATTACATGTGTACTATATTCTCAGCAAAAAATTATACATTGTAGGTTAATATATTTATTGGGATCTCAATTAGTTCACTCACTGGGTTATTTTAGGTTTTATAAACGAAAAAAGCCATTGCAGCTTTTAGAGCACTCACTAGGAATTTTCTAGATATATTTACTAGACTTCATGTTATTGAATTGTGTTTAAAAAAATGAATAGAAATCAAATACTCAAATAAAAATTAAAAATATTAATTAAATACATCAAATAATTGTTATTTTTACAGTAATATTATTAAGTGTTTACAATATATTCTAAATAAAATATTATATGAATTGATTAGAAGCATCAAATGACTTTTAACAAGAACAACAAGTGACATTAGGAACTCAGATTCAACAAAAGAATAAAAATCATAATTGAACTTAATTGACTTTTTCTCGATTCAAAAATATTTTGAAGGGGTGTCTTTATATATAATGATTTCTTTATGTGTGTTTTCTTTTATAGTTATCCCAGTAAAAAGTTATGAACATCATTAAATTCAAATTCAAAATTATAGACTTCATTATTTATATGTGAAAAAACTAGTTCCTAGTTTAGTTTGATTAGTTTTTATTAGTCTTCGCGTATGCGTTTCCTTGTGAGTTTAGATTATTTTTTTGCATAAAAAATAATGTTCAATTCTCTCAAATGTTTTTTTTTAAAGCAAAATATATAACTCGGGTTATAAGTTTGACTAGGTTGAATACGCAAAGTTTATTTTAATTAGACAAAAAAATACAATGACATTAGATGGATCACATTTAAAAAGAAAAGTGATTATGATAACATGTGAAAAAAATATTTTTTTTCAAAAGAGAACACATAATGCATCTTAATCCACAACCCATTAAATATAAAAGAGCAAAATAGGGTAAAAAAGCACATAAAAAACATGTTTTTGTTTATCCAAGTTAGCGTGATAAACCTGTAACCCTGGTAAATAAGGTTGAGTTAACCTGAAATATCCTGACAAACCAGTAACCCAGATCATGAGATTAAACTAACCTGATAAAAAAAATAAAGAGAATTATAAAGCTTTTTTTTAAAAAAAAAAAAACACATGTAAACTTTTCAAACTCATGACCCAGGTCATTAGACTTGAAACACTGTATTTGAAAAAAACAATGAAGTTCAATTTTCAATCATTCAAATATTGACGGATGAAATTGAAAAAAGAATTTTAATTATACAAAAGGATAAAAAAATACAAATTAAAAGAATGCATATCAAGATTAAAATAAAAAAAATAAATTTTATATTTGATATAAGGATGAAATTGTAAAGAAAAATTAATTTAGTAAAAGGACCTAAGAAATCAAAAGAATGAGGATTAAAATTGACATAAAAAATGAAAACAAGTTTTTGATTGAAAGGTGAAATTGAAGAGAATAATAACCTTTATAAAAGAGCCAATAAAAAATTAAAAATTAAAACAATGATGACTAAATTGGAAAACATAATACCATTAATTTGGATTGAAGGATGAAGTTAAAAACCACTAAAACTTTTATAAAAAGGTTAAAAAAATCAAAAGAATAAGGATCGAATTGAAAAATATATTTTTGGTAAATTGAGATTGAAGGATAAAATTAAAAACAAATAAAACTTTTACAAAAGGGTCAAAAGCAAAAAATATAAATAAAAAAATAAAGACTGAAATTGAAATATCAATAACAAGAGGACCAAACTATAATTTTCAAGTGAGGAGAGAGAAAAGAAGAAAAAAAAAGACTCATCGACAACAAATCAGACAACCCATGTCGACATGTGTTACTCCATAGAAGAAAGATCATGGTGGCGCTTCTAACGAGCATTGAAAGGGCATTTTTAGACACTAGAAAGCTTCTCACACACCTTATAAAGCTTTACAATACTTGTTTTTTTTTTTTATTTAGCCAAATATCAAATTTCCCTGAGCTGACTCAATAATAATAATAAAATCATGGTGAAAAGATAAAAAAAACTCTTTTGACTCCAATTTTAATATTTGTTTTTCTTTTAAGAGCATTTTGATCATTTCATTATGCATTTTAATTGTTATTATTTTTTATATTTGATCAAATATTAAATTATTCCTTTGCTGATATTATAATAATTAAAAAAACTATTGTGAAAATACAAAAATATCTTTTAAAGTCAATTTTAATTTTGTTTTTGGCTTTCAATAGCATTTTAGTTATTTTGTTGTATAATTGAGATGATAAAAGATTTATTTATCTCCGCTAATTTAATTATGACTATTGAGTCATGTGAAAAGATTTTAGTTTTATTGGAAGATAATGTTTTTTTTTTATATGGAGGGACAAAACCTTTATTATATTGTTCCAATTAACAATATGCTTGAGTTCAAGACCTATAATATTTTTTCAAAGACAAATTAGATTTATTTTAAAATAATAATACTAGTTTAATATCGCACATTATGTGATTTATTATTAAAAAACTTGATAGGTAAATAAATACAATTTAAATCGCAATAAAATACATTTACAACATACTAATTATATATATATATATATATATATATATCTTTTGATGTGAGTACAGTAATTTAGTTTAATTAAAAAATATTTTAATATTTTGTATTTATAATAATTAACACCATTCTATTCTCTGATAGGATATAGAGATGAAATCTCTTTTAGATGACGTCTTATTTATAAGTTATAACATCATATTTTAGATTTAAATTCATAATCATAGTGATCCTACCATAGGAAAACAATTTTTTTTTTTTTTTTTAGGGGAGTTAAACATCAAGAGTCAAGACTATATATTAGACATTCAAAACCTGTAAAATACACGTCGAATTTACGGTAAAGCAAAGCAAAGCAATCAGATCCTCCTCTGCCTT
>Ga0325405_1007029_pt1 | contig 11344 bp, 6 predicted proteins | sample PopdelMetagenome_21_FD_205663 | JGI IMG/M metagenome (GOLD analysis project Ga0325405, IMG submission 205663) | Populus deltoides microbial communities from Bellville, Georgia, United States - Xylem-Control-R2 | ecosystem: Host-associated > Plants > Phyllosphere > Stem > Wood/Secondary xylem...
TTATGATGAATTGGCAGCTCGGATTGCAGCTCTTAAGGGAAGATAATTAAAAAGATGGCATTAGGTTATTAGATAGCTCACTTAGCATTCTTTCTATTCTTTAAAAGGCACAAAGGAAAAAAAAAAATCATTTGATTCCTTAATATTACTCAAAAACATGTCCGAAAGCTACATTGATGACCATGTAGATTGCTTTTCTTTATGTTGAAGGAAGGTTGAGTCTTGACAAATTACGTGTTTATTTATTTATTTTTTTTAAAATCACTTGTTTTTATCATACATGTATTTTTCAAACTATCATAATATTATATGCTGTAAAAATTAATAAAAAATTTATTTATTTATTTTTTATTAAAACATTGTTTAAGGGACTCGAATTATTAAAATAAAATAAAATATTAAAGTTGAAGATCTAATTAAGTTATGCTTGAATAATTTTAGATAATTTAATTGATGATACCTACTTACGTTTCATTTGGAGGAAACGACACTAGGATAAATATTAGTTTTCTCCATTTTATGAGTTTCAAGGATAAATGGTATTTGTTTTCTTTTATTTTTATTTTCTTTTCCAAGCCAATAGTCTCATAAATTCAGAAATTAATTGCAGTTAAATAAAAGATTTACCAATTTTCAAATAATTGAACATGCAAAACATCCCATCGCAAAGGCTTTAATTAGAATATGTTTGGTATTATAAAGGTAATTACTTTTTAAAATATTTTTTATTTGAAAATATATTAAAATAATATTTTTTTTAAATTTATTTTTAATATCTACATATAAAAATAATATAAAAAATTAATTTAAAATTAATTTTTTTTTTTTAAAGATAGAAACATCTTCTACCACCATTATCACTAGGGGGCTAATTGATACTAGCTTATGCAAGTTTCTTCTTCAAGTTTTTAAGACCCAAGATTTTTTAGTGGGGTGTTTTTAAAAAAGTTAGGTTTTTAAAAATGTTCTTTTTATAAAATTTATTAATATAATTTTTTTAGATTTTTTAATTTTTTATATTAATATATTAAAAATAATAAAAAATATAAATTTAATATTTTTTCAAGATAAACATAATTTTAAAAAATATTTAAAAGTTGAAACTACTATATTCTCAAACTACTTCTAAAGTTAATTGTCTTCACATGAAAGTTTAAAATTTAATTGTCTTGCTCATGAAAGTTGAGTTTAAGTTAAATTAATAAGATAATAAAAAGAAAGGAGTGAAAATCAGGGATGAAAATTTAATCAGAATCTAATGGATATCAATCTAACCTGACCTGAATGGATGAATATTCTTTTGACCTAATTAATAATAGATAAGGTATGTATATTATCAAACTCGACTTGAAAATTGTCCAAACCTAGGCTGAAATATATATTTATATTATATAAATATATTTATAGAATATTTAGATTTTTTTAATATAATATAAAATATACATAGCTTAATATTGATATAAAACACATATATAAAAATAATATTTATCATTTAATATACATATACATACTTCAAAAAACAAATATATATATATTAAAGTTGAAGAGCCAAGTCATGCTTGATCCAAAGTAAAGAATAATTTTAGATAATTTAATTGATGGCTAAAGACTAGGATGAAGATTAGTTTTCTTCATTTTCTGAGTTTCAAGGATAAATGGTATTTGTTTTCTTCTATTTTATTTTTATTTTCTTTCCCGAGCCAATAGTATCACAAAAGAGAAATTAATTGCAATTAAATAAGAAATTTACCAATTTTCAAATAATTTAACATGCAAAACATGGCTAAGCTTTTAATTACAACTTGCTTGGTATTCTGGTAATGATTATTTTTTGAAATACTTTTTATTTGGAAATATATTATAATAATATTTTATTTTTATTTTTTAAAATTTATTTCTGACATCAACATATAAAAACAATATAAAAACATTAAAAAATTAATTTAAAATAAAAAAACAAATTAATTTTTTTAAAAGATAGAAACTTCTTCTATCATGTAAGTCTAAAATGGGCTCTTATCACTATGGGCTAATTGAGACTCAGCTTATGTAAGTTTTTTCTTTGGCTTCAAGCTTAAGACGCCGAGTTTTTTTAGTGGATGTTTTTAAAAATGATAAGTTTTTAAAAATATATTTTTTTTAAAATGTATTAATATGATTCTTTTATTTTTTATATCAGTATATTTAAATATTAAAAAATATCGATTTGATTTTTTTAAAGATAAATATATTTTTAAAAAATATTTAAAAATAGAAGCTATTGCATTCTCAAACCCATTTCTTAATTTAATTGTCTCTCAAGTGAAAGTTTAAGTTAAATTGATGAGAGAATAAAAAAGAAGGGAGTAAAAATTGGGGATGGAAATTTAATCAGAATTTGATGGATACCAACCTAACCTGACTTGAATGGATAAGTATTTTTGGACTTGATTAATAATAGATAGGATATGCATATTATCAAAACCCGACTTGAAATCCATCCGAATCTAAGTCAAAATATATATTTATATTATATAAATATATTTATAAAATATTTCAATTTTTTTAATACAATATAAAATATCACGTATGTGTGTGTATATATATTTTTTTTTTATTGATTAATAAATAATACTACAACATTCAATTACCTATTGTAATCCCAGTGAGAATCTTCTACATCAGTTATGCAGAAAATGAAACCTTAGGAAATCTAAGACCCTATTTGTTTGTTGGAAAATAGTTTTTTTTGGAAAGTGAATTCCGAAAAAGTAAATTATTTTCCGATGTGTGGTAGTGTAATGGAAAATAAGTTGGAAAACACTTTCCAGTGTTTGGTTATGTCATAGAAAATGAGCTGAAAAATAATTTATTAATAATTTATTTTTTTCAAGTTTATTAAAATAATGAGGAACAAATCTTACAAATTAAAAATTTGAATGAGAATGAAATTGAAAAAAAAATATAATTTTATAAATTATCTCAAATAAAATAAATAATAATCAAAATAATAGAGATCAAATTTAAAAAATAAAAAAATTGAAAGATGAAGAAATTAAAATAATGATAATTAACATTTCATAAATTATTTCAAATAAAATATGTAACAATCAAAAGAATGAGGATCAAATTTGATAGATAAAAAATTTTAATTAAAAAATGATAAGGGAAAAGCAAATAACAATTATAAAAATGAGGACCAAAATTAATATAAAAATTAAATTCTAATGGATGAAATTGAAAAACAAATATTCAAAACAAAATATATATAGCAATCAAAAGTTTGAGGACCACATTTGATATAATCAGCAAATAATATGACATTTCTAAATTTTTCACAACTTCCGGAAAGTATTTTTCGTCCAAAATAAAAGGAAAACACTTTTCTGGAAACCAAGCTAAATTTTTCTTTGACTGGAAAGTGTTTTTCGTTGACTAAAAAGTGTTTTCCGTTGACTAGAAAGTCTTTTCCGTTGACGAACTTTCTTAATGACAAACCAAAACAGAAAAATTTTAAAAGTAGTTTCCTGAAAACCACTTTTTAGGAAATAAACACAGCCTAAATGTGAATGGAGGGCCAAGATTTAGATGGTGATGAGCGAAGCCCACCTGGGTATGTTATCACTGCTTTTCATAACATTTATGTCAAAAATATTATGTTATTTTTTATTTGATGGCCACACAAAAGTGAATTAATGATGTTACTCTAGCTTCTTATCCAGTGACTGCATCAATTGCCACCACTTCCCCCTCCCCCCTTAAATTCACTGAGAAATTATGGTGTATATAGAAAGAATGATAAAGATCCACCAATATGGTTGAAATGAAACGGGTTCAGGCTGTTTGTGAGTTTCGTGGAAATTAATAAGTGTCTTGTGGAATATTTTCTAATTCTTAATATCTGCCAAGTCAGTTGCATGATCACATTGTACATCTCTTGTGGGTTTTATATTTTCTAAATTTAACTATCTTAAATTTTTTTACCCGAATCTTGAGTATTTCTTGTGCGACAGGAATTTATTTCATAGTGTTTGCCAGGGCTAGTCGGTATGCTGCTTGCACATGTTGCTAAAACAGTTTCTATAACAAGTATCAGTGGATGTGTTCTATGTTGAATCTTATCCTTATAGTTTTTGTTGATGGATTATCTAAGGTTCACTCACTGAAGTATGCACTTTTCAATTACTTGATTAGCTTTTGTTGTTGGATCATCTAAGGTCCCATGTATTGTTTTTGACTAGTTATGGTGAAGGAAAATTTACTCCCACCAACCCAAGGTGTTTGTGCTTCTCTTTATTTATGTTCATCTCATGGTGATTGTCCATTTAGAAATGCGTTTATAAACTTTCTTCGCCTTACTGAATTACCCATCAGTAAGATATGTCATATTAGCAAAACATTCATATTGGAAAATCATATTTAACCAACAAGCTTTAATGGATGTGTTAATGTTTCACTAAAATGTTATTTTTTAAAAGAAGACAAATGCTTAGGAACAGAGAAAGATTAGAAATGCTTAAGATTTCATTTTTTTAAACAAGTTGTGTTGGTTATTGGGTTAGGCCTGGTCCACTCATGATGGATGGGTCTGATCTAAGTTTTTAGAGGAGTTACTAATGAAAGTAACCACTTTCTCTAATTATATATAAAAGGGACATAACTCATATGAAAAGATTTAGTTTTTCATTTCTTGAATAATATTTTTGTCTTTCTCTTCTCCCATCTTAGACTCTCTATATTACTTTGACAAGATTTATAAAGACGTTTGAACCGTGGAATATCAATTTGATTCTAGTAATTGAAGTGACACTGAAGTAATCGATTCAGGGATAAGAAAATGAATTCTCACAAGCAAGTTTTTTTTTTATTTTACATTGGTATCAGAGCCATGATTTTTAATATTTTTTTATGCAGTAGATCTGTTACTATATAAATGTTAGATGTAAATTTTATGTTAAAAGAATACTTCTATTGATTCTTGGATTTACAAAACTTTATGAAGTAATTTAGTTATGATTTTATCTTTTCTATCATTAATTAGAAAAGACCTTCTGCAAAATAAATGGTAGTTGTATAATTGCTATGTGTTTATCAAAAAATAAAAAACAATTACCAATTAATCGTGTGAATTGGTAATGGAAACTGTCATTTGGTAGTTGAAAAATAAAAAAATAAATAAGGAAATTAATATTAATTTATTGTTAATATAAATTGTTTAATTGTGGCGCAATTTATTCATTGTTAAAATAAATTGCTTAATTTCCGTCTCAATTTGTTTTTAACATAAATGATGATACATGTCTTAATTAAATATTAAGTATAATATTTATGTACTTTTGAAGTATTTTGTTGTAGTGGATAAATAATAGCAAATTGATCATTTATTGAGTTATGCCTTCAATCATCTTCACAAAATTTAAGAGCACTTGATTATATGTATCATTGGATGAGTAGACTAGCTATGAATGATGTTTATGAATTCTAAATGGAACATTAAATGTTAATCGTTCTCAATTCTCTGCATGTGGAATGGATGTCGGTGTGACTATCGTTGGAATATAGGCTGGAATCCTTAGATTTCAACAATCTCGCTAATGAAATGCTGCTTGAGAGGGAACGTTAGTATGCCGAAAATGGTATACGACGCGTTAGAAGAAGCACATGTCGTTTTGATGCTGCTGCTAAATTCATTGTATGGTTTGAGTATAATGAACTTAAAGGAGATGACTTTGATGAAGTAGATAACGTAATTGAAGACTCTACTTATGTACCTATAATATAAAATAATTCTGAAATTTATTATTCTTAATATTGTATTTTTTTTTAGTTTTTCTTTAAGATAATTGGTTGTTTATTGTGAACTGTATATTTTATGTAATTTAAGTTTTAATTACATTATATGCATATATATGATAATATTTACAACCTGATTAGTAGGAGTTATTAGTTGAAACTAATAACTATAATTTTTCATTTATTTAAATTTTTAATAATAATTAGACCATACAAATGGAAATTAATTAAGTGTTTAACATTCTTTTCACTTATATTGTATGTGTTAGATTATTATTTGTTTAATTTAGAATGAAGTGACAATATATGTCATTTAAATTGTACTAGATACTAATATTTGTAATTGGTGTCAATAGCGCTTAATATGGCTGCATCTAAGAGTATAATTGCTGATTTGAACCATGAACACAAACTAAGTGAAAATAATTATGATGTTGGCATCGTAAGATTGAGTATCTCCTGGAAGAGTAAGAAATGCTGGAAACAATCACACGACCGATGACTGAACCTGAGTAAGGAAACACTGCTCAGCATAAGCTTGATATGGAAGCATATCAAACCCATAAATGCAAGGATCGTGTAACTCATATTTTAATGCTGAGCAGCATGATAAATGATATAATACTGTGTTTTGAAAGGCATCTTTCAGCTCAATCTGTTTGGGACGCAATAAAGATTTAGTATGGAGGAACCTCTACTACTAGACTTCGTCAGTTAACTCTGAAATTTGATAGTTATAAGAAGCGCCAAAATCAGACGATGAGGCAGCATCTTACAGTAATGTCTAACATAATCAGTGAATTAAGGGGTGTTGGGCGTGATATGACTGATGAACAACAAGTCCAAGCAGTTATTCATTCTTTGCTAAGCAATTGGAAACACATGTATGTTAACCTTACCAACCATAACAACATCAAGACATTTGATGATGTTGCTCGTCATGTTGAGCTTGAAGAAGATCGACTTTACGCTAAGAAGCCTATAAACGAGGCTTTTATATTTGAAACTATGATGCGTAGAGCATATAACTCTAAATATAAAAAAGGGTAAGGCTAAGGGTCCTAAATATGGCAAGAGAGGGATAAAAGCGAATAGTCGTGGACATAAGCGCAAGCATGGGAAACACGGCGGTAAGAAAGACAAGAATATGAATTGTTTCAATTGTGGTAAACCTGGTAACTTTGCTCATGATTGCACTAAGCCAAAGATAATGTTTAACTGCAATCATCCTTCTAACTTATACGTTAGCAGTTGTTTAATGCTTGCTGAATCTGTTCCTTTCTAGACTGTAGACTCAAGAGCATCTGACCACATAGCAAGGGATTGAACAACCTTTATGGAATTTTGTTGAATTCTAAAGGGAAGTAGATACATATACATGAGAAATAATGCTTCTGTTGCTGTGCTTGGGATTGGTACCTGCAAACTAGATTTGCAGGGCGGTCACACACTTTATCTTCATAATATACTCTACGCTTTAGAAGTTTGATGAAATCTTGTGTTGTTCTTGCTTTACTCCAATCAGGCTTTAATATTGCGTTTGTTGGTAGTTATGTAAAAATATATCTAGATAATATTTTTTATGATTTTGGTTTTGTATTAAATAGTTTTATGGTGTTAGACACCGTTAATGTATCTATTAATTATTATGCTTTAATTTATGTTGTTCAAAATTCGAGCACTATTAATTATAGTAATATCATAACTTGGCAAGCTAAATTAGAACACATTGGGCAAGCTCGATTACATAGATTAGCAAGAGATGGTATTTTAGAATCACTTACCAAAAAGGAATTGCTCGTTTATGAGCATTGCTTTACTGGAAAAGCAACTAGATTACCATTTAGTAAAGCTAAAAGAGCTAGTAGTCCATTACAACTTATTCATTAAGACATTTGTGGCCCAATTAATGTGAGGCCAAGACATGGAGGAAATTATTTCATCACATTTATAGATAATCTTACACGGTTTGGTCATGTTTATTTGATTTCTCATAAGTCTGAAGCATTGGATTGCTTCATTCAATACACTAATCTGGTGGAAAATAAACTATGCATCAAGATCAAAGCTTTAAGAACTAATCGAGGACGTGAATACCTATTTGAACAATTTAAAATTTTTTGTGATGAAAGGATATAACGAGACAAGTAATTATTCCTTATACTCTATAACAAAATGGTGTAGCAGAAAGGAGGAATAAAACCCTATTTGACATGGTTAGTTCAATGATGACACAAGTTAACTTACCAATTTACTTTTGGGGAGATGCACTGTTAACTGCTGCTTACATACTTAATCGTGTGCCCTCTAAATATGTCTCATCCACCCCATATGAACTATGGAATAACATCAAACCTAATCTAGGTTATTTCCATCCATAGAGGTGTGCAACTTATATTCACAATACTTCTAATGAATATGGAAAACTTGGTCCTAGGGGAAGAAGTGTATCTTTATAAGATATTCTGAACATTCCAAAGGATTTGTATTTACTGGTGAAAAAGCTAATGGAAAAGTGACGGAGATTGAATCGCATGATGTTATATTCTTAGAAAAGGTTTTTCCAATGACAGGTGAGGTTGAAAAAGATTTTCAATTATATAAAATAAAAAATCTAGATTATGGAGTTACAAGCCATTTAGTAGAGGACTTAGAAGAAAGTTTTAATCCTTCTAGAAATAGTGGGAGTGATCTTGTGTCTATTCTTACTCTCATGAAGCAAGATCATGAGCAATCTCAACCTTGAAGAAGCATTCATGAACCAATTCCTCGTCATCGATTTGAGATTGAGGGGGAAGCGTTCATGATTGCTCTATAACATGCTGAAGAGCCTAAAACATTTTGTCATGATCTATTTGATTTTAAAGCAAGAGAATGAATTAAAGTTATGGAAGAAGAAATGGAGTTGATAAAAACTAATCAAGTCTGGGATATAACCCATATGATGGATGAACCTGATCAAAGTTTTTAGAGGAGGTACTAAAAGAAGTAACCGATTCCTCTAATTATATATAAAGAGACATAACCCATATAAAAAGGTTTAGTTTTTCATTTGTTGAATAATAGTTCTCTCTTCTCCCATCTTGGATTATCTGTATTACTTTGACAAGATTTATAAAGACGTTTGTACTGTGAAATATCACTTTGGTTCTTGTAATTGAAGTGGTATTGAAGTAATCGATTCGGGGATAAAAAAATGAATTCTCACTAGTAAGTTTTCCTTTCAATTCTATAAGTTGCTTTCTGTAATTGTCTACGGACTGTGGAGATGAAATTAGTGACAATTATGCAAGTAATGTCAATCTCAATTCTAAAGTTTCAAACTACCAAGAAATAGTGTCCATGAACTTTATTGGATGGATTCTTGGCCATCCCTGACAAGTTTAGGAAACCCCACATATCATTAAAGGAGGGTTGATATTCTTCACCAGGCATTGTAATCCTTATATATATCAAAAAAATCTCCCTTAGTTTTAATCATTGTATAAAAAAGAACTGTATTTGATAGTCATTTACATTAACAAACATGTCTTGTTTTTTTACTGGTGATAACAAGTATTCTTGGACCACCGCAGAAGTTGCTGGTGTAATTTACAGTGATGATCAAACTAATGCTCTTTTCTGTATTCTAGAGAAACCAATGTCCCTTGGTCCAAAAAAGTTATGCATCAATAAAGGAGAATATCTTTAATGACGCTGGGACATGATAGCAAGCAATATGGAATAGTGTTTAGGAATCAGGATAGAATTGGGATAACTGTCTTAAGAAGATATTTATCTAATATAGTTTACTCGTTTTAGTAAGGGCACATGATATGCCAATATGATTTTGCAGTTCTTGTTGAATTCATTAGGGTTCTTATATCTCAAAGATGATTTTTGTTCTCTTAGTATATCACAAAAGGCTGAAGGGTGCTAGTCCATCTAGCTAAAGAAAGCATACAAAATAAAAAGAAGGGCTCTCCATGGATGCATTGCTAGATAAAGTGTAATGCCTTGGTTATCACTAATTATAAATCACCCCATTTTGCACTTTGTCATAATTCTGTTGCATTTTATAGTCTTTGCAATATAACCTTGTTAGAATCCTTGAATTTGAATGTTTAGCAAGAATTTGAGTGATAATTACATTTCTCTTTGTTTTTTTTTTTTTAGGTTTTGTACTTGGCATTGGGAAAAAACTAAAACTTCAATCTAGATGATCTTGATGCTGTGGGAAATTGTTATTCACACTTCTGAAGTTATCTTGGAAGGAGGATAGGGAGTTTGTCTCCATATTATTGCTTCTGTTGACTTGAAATACATTGCTAAATTTCAAGTTCATAATGTAGTGATGTAGAGAATGACAACCTTATACAAACACTATCAGATTTAATAGTTTACCGACAAAATGTTTCGTCGGTATTTACACTAACATTCCATCTGTGATTATTTTATTGACGGAATCATGGACGAAAAATATTTATTCTGCCGATATTTACACTAACATTCCATCTATGATTATTCTATCGATAAAATCACGGATTGAGAATGTTCGTCAGAAAAACAATCATCGGTAAATTCTAGTTTGTTGGTAAATTTAATAAATTTACCGATGGCTTAACAAAAAGACCATTCGTGCTAGAAAACAATTACCCGCTTCAGTTCGTCGGTAATTCCCTAGTACTATTTAGCATATCGGCGACAAGAGAACCGTATGTAATTTCATCAGTGAGTTGTAGTGGCAGTTACAATAATTATTCTTCAACTCTCTAGAATATACCGATGGATTGATTTTGTCATTAACTTAACAGTAGCATTGATATTTTTTTGTAATTCTTTTCCATCTCTCTGGAATATACTAACGAAATAAGTCCGTCTGTAACCCCGTCAGTAATAATTTAAAAATATTTTTTAAAAAAAATCTATCAAACAGAAATAGAAAATAATAAAAAAAATAAATTAATATAAAATTAAAATATTTAAAAATCAATTATCTTAATATAAAAATCAAATATTTATTATAAATTTATACGTTCAAATACAATGAAACTAGAATAGAAGCTGTGCTAGAGGAGAAGGAAGAGGCTGGTCGTTCCTAGGACCGTTGGGCCAATAACGGGGTGCATATGTACCACTCATCTATGATCTTATATCCATTACTATTCAGTGGAGTTCTTCATAATCCGTAAAGAGTTGTTCATATTTTTCAATGAGATGATCCGTACATTCTTATACTCCTTGAAATAACAAGGTTATGAACTTCGGAGATTGAGTGCTCAAGATTGATTGCGAGCATCCAATGATTGAAACACTACAAGCCTTCCAGAAGTTCTTAGTCATAATGTTAAAGAGTTCATGCACCCAATTTGTATCGAGTCCACCGAATAAATCCTACCTCCAAACATAAATCCGGATCAATATCAGGGTGGGTCGAAGGATTATCCTCGTATCTCTCATTCAACTAGCTGTTATATGTCTAAATGAAAAATAAATTCATCAAATTCAAGTAAATAATAACTTAAGAAAAAAATGGTTGAAAACCAATATATCATAAAGTGTTGAGCTTGGCTATCCACGAACTGTTGCATCC
>Ga0325405_1007031_pt1 | contig 11342 bp, 8 predicted proteins | sample PopdelMetagenome_21_FD_205663 | JGI IMG/M metagenome (GOLD analysis project Ga0325405, IMG submission 205663) | Populus deltoides microbial communities from Bellville, Georgia, United States - Xylem-Control-R2 | ecosystem: Host-associated > Plants > Phyllosphere > Stem > Wood/Secondary xylem...
ACAATTTCATGGTAATTTTAGGGAATGTGTTGCTGCGATAGATATTATTTTTAAAATATTTTTTATTTGAAAGTGTTTTAAAATAATAATTTTTTAAAATTTATTTTTTATATCAACTTATTAAAAAAATAAAAAATAATTTAAAACTAAAAAAGTAATAAAAAATAAAAAATATAGTTAAATCACAACAATAAACAAACAGTATTACAATTACTATAAATGAGGTAAGTTAAAAAGATAATAAAAGAAGGTTGGATTAAGCATCTTTCAATCTAGTAGAGTATCATGTGAGTAAATTCATTACAGACACTCACGTTAATAAAAAAAAAAATCATATATGCGGTTAGATCAAGAATTAAATTTTCCAGCCTAATTAAATGGATTTATCATCTAAACCCGTGATATAGGTTAAGATAAATGTATAGAAGAGTCAAACGTGAGTGGTCAAGATGGAGTCCTTGAAATAACTAGCATTTTAATCTATTCCTAACATGAAAATAATAATTATTTATATGTTATTTAGCATGATAAAATTAAAGCTAAAATAATAATTAGCATGAAATGCGAGGCATGTTTCAAATAATCTAGATTTGGATAATTGGGAACCTGCAAAGAAAGTAATAAGATATTTACAAGAAATAAATGATTATATGATTATTTATAGAAAATATAATCATTTTGAAATGGATAGATTTTCATATTCAAATTTTACTAATGTGTCGATATATACAAGAAAATTCATATTGTGATATTTTTTCTTTTTTAGTTGGAAAAGGAATCTCATACAAGCTGACCGCTAAGGTTAAAATTCAAGTAAAATTGTTGCAGAACTATATTTCAAAACTTGAAATAATAAACAATTATGCTAATCTAAGCTATTGAAAATTTATTGTGAGAATATTGTTGCTATTTTTTTCTATAAAAATAACAAGTATCGAAAGGGTGCAAAATATATGAAATTGAAATACTTTTTCGTTAAAGAAAATGTTTAGGAGATGAAGATAGAACTTGTATGGATAAATTTGAAATAAAAAGTTTATGTGTTAAGTTGGTATTTCTGTAACTGTTGTGGTTGTGGTTTGAAAAAATTTATTTTATAAAAAGTACTTTTAACTGAAGTTGGTTTGATTTTATAAGTGTTTGGTTAAAACTATGGTTCAAATTGAGGTTGAACAGAAAGTAATTTAATGTATTTGGTTAAAAATACTTTTGAAATTGAGGTTATAAAATAATTTAAAAATATATATATTAATATTGATGGTTTTTAATTTAAATATTGTAGATTTAACTATGGCTATTCCATCATGAAATAAATAATACTTTATATGAAATATTTTTTATTGTTCCATTAAACTATCCACAATTCCATCATGTATGAAATAATATTTAATACTAAATTTTTTGAATAAAATACAATTAAAAATAAAAAAATATTTTTTATTTTACTGAGTCGAACCTGGTTCAATGCATTTTTAGCTTTGAAAAATGGATTGAACCGGACCGGTTCGACCGGAACAGTGGAGCATGCTCCACTGTTCACGTTAATAGTAAAGCATGCTCCACTGTTCGTTGAATAAAATGGATGAACAATGGATGCTCCACTGTTCATTCATTTTCCCATCACAAGAAGCAGCGAAGAGCTGCTTCTTGTAACCTGTGGTTGCACCACAGGAAATGATGGGACCCACCATCAAAAAATTTTGGTAAGAACGTTACCAAACATTAAAAATTATGGTTCACCCGTAGCCACAATACTAAACACTCTCTAAAAATAAAACTATGAAAAAATAGCTAAAATATAAAAAATACAAAAATAAAAATAATATATCTGAAAAGAAATATTCTGGAATAAAGTTTATTGAATTTTAATATGGTCTTGGTTAAATTTAGTTAAGCAAGTATTGGGATCTGAAACATATCACCAGGAAAATATAAAAGGTATCAAATAAAAGACATAGTAGGAATTAATATATATATATATATATATATATATATAGGTGGCCGACGGCTTATAGAGGAAAAAAGAAAGAAAGAAATTTCTTCATACGGCTTGATTTTGGAAAAAAATGGGGGAAATCAAGGATTTAAAAGAAGATTTATGAGATTTTGTGAGTTTTAAACACCTAAACAGTACTTGAATAAAGAGAGACAGTTATAGAAAGACTTATTCACAAACCATTCATGAAGTCTGAGGAACTGTTAAATGTTCATTTGGTTTGCATTTGGAATTGTATTATTACAACATGGTAATTAAGGATATCTACACTTGATTTATCAAAAAGCCTATTATCAAGTCAAATTTAGGAAAATCAATATATGAAGTCTGCAATTTTGTAGAAATATAAAAAAACATAAATAGTCAAAGAAAATATAAAATAAATATAAATATGGGTATAACCTTTGTGTGTGTCATGAGGTGCCTCGCCCCCCACACCTGTTGCCCCAGCCTTGATGGTTGACATCATATATAGTTTTAGTCATAATATTATTAGCTAGATTAATTCTGTATTAATTTCTTTTATTTAAATATTGTTTTTTTTTATTTATGTTTAATTCAATATATCACTATCTTGTATTTAAAAGAATGTCTACTTTATGGTGAAGTTATAACCCTTGTAAATGGTGACATAATGTGTGTATACTTGTGCATGTTCAAAGAATCTTTATTGTTTTTTCAAATTTTGAAGATGTTTTATATTGTCGTTGTGAGTTTATTCTGGGTAATTGCTTGTTTGGAATCATAACCAAAAAAAAAAAAAAACATCAACGGAAATGATGATGAAATATATTTTTTAATATTAATAGAATATTTCATTGATATTAAAATCTGACAAAATAAAAATCTTGATGAATAAGTTTTTGATGATAGTATTTTATTCTGACGAAGTATTTCATCTACATTTTTTTATTTTTTAACAGTGAACCTGTTCTTGATATATGTAAACCAATCATATATATCATTTGTAATTGTCAAATAGAAAAATTATACTTGTTAATCACATAAGTCTAACAAAACAAAAGATGGATAAATAATTAACATATAAAGAAAGGCTTGTGATAATTCGCATGCACGGCCGGAAAAGTTTTCACGAAAGAAATTTATTAATTACAGCTACAACGCAATATATTACATGTTGGTAGCCATGCTTGAACGTTGGTTGAGTAGGGGGGAATATGAAGCACCAAATTACCACACCTTGTCTCGGAGCACCGGCAATGCAATGTATAGCGTGAGCAGGTAGCTAGTAATAGCAATAACATGAAGTTCGACAACAAAAAAGAAGAAAGAAAAATGACGTCCAAATTAATCTGGAAGATTGAGAAGAGCAATCACTGGAATAACTTCAGTTTGTGTGCTCTTTCGATTTTTCAACTTGGACACCAATTGACCGAGAAGCCCTCTACGCTCACTGCTTTGGCCGCAGCTTCCCTTTAGTCTGATCATTCGATCATGAGTCGCAACCCCTTTTTCGCCTTGCATTATGTCCTCTCGTCCCGCTAGTCCATCTTCATTGACTTTTGGTCTCAATGCCACCTCGCTTAAAAACACTGCATTCATTTTCTGCTCCGCATAGAGAGGCCAAGCAATCAAAGGCACCATGCACAATGTTCTCTAGTGTTGAATTCGAACCACAATGAGTGAGGAACCCACCTGTCGAGCCATGACTATTGAATTCCAACCACAATGAGTTAGGAACCCACCTGTCGAGCCATGACTATCGATCTATACACTTGAATCTGAGGTGCCCCAGACGGCACTAGCAAACCTTGACCTATGGTCCTATCCAAGAACCCTTTCGGCAAGAAGCTAAAAGGATCTTTGTTACTTTTGGCACTGAAGTAAGAGCCATTAACATGTTTATTATGTATCTGGGCTTCTTACAACCCACAAAAACTTCTGCTTATTCATTTCCAAACCAATATATGGCCAGCTCATTTAGCTGTTCAAAAGAGAGTCGCTCAACTCCCAAAAGAAACGTACAAAACAGAACCTTTAGCTGATTATCGAACCAATATTTGAGACACTCCGATCCACTAGTCCCCATAGAACCGGATTGAATGATGGGTCCAACCGGGTTGATATGAGGTATTTTACCAATTTCTTCATTTTGCATAGCCTCTATAGTATCTGCTTCCAGGTCCATGAAACGATTCAACAAGATGCCCTCAGCTAAGCTATGTCGTTTTGCATGGTACTGAAGCAACAATCTGTATGCACCATCCTTCCTGTCTTGGACTGGGTCGGGTAAATCCCTTCCATGTACTGGGACTCCATAACCTGGCAGCTACAATCTGTATGCACCATCCTTCCAGTTTTTATTTTTTGGAATTTGTGTATCTTAAAGATTTGATGAAATATAATTGAAATTATCATATTCGTCTTTCTATAAAAATTAAGAATATCCTTAATTGTATCATATCATTATTTTTAGTCCTTAATTTTCTAAATTACTTTTTTTAATTGCATTTTTTTGTAACATAAAAGGGTTTTAATTAGAAGTCTTGTAGGAAAATAATTTTGGATATTTGTTTTTAGGACGAAGGGAGTATAGAATTTATCCATAGGAATAAGAATTGAGAAGCCCAATCTGACAGCTAGAAGAACTGAGAAACTTGTGTGCAAAATGAACTGACATAACAAAAGCCTACTGGAGCCCAATATATTAACAGGCCCAGCTAAAACCAGGAGGCACCCCCAATCGAAGAGAGGCAAATAATTGTAGATGTAAGCAGGTGTGGTCTCCGTGGATTGAAGGAAGAGAATAAACTGAAATCGGAGAGGAAAAGATGATATACCGTAAATGGAGTCTGCTAACAGGGCCAATGGTAATCTTGGGCGGGATCATGGGCACGGCTGTCGCAGTTCGCGTCCTTTTCTTCGAAGTAAAGTCCTAACCCTAGTTTTTCCATTTCAGTTTTAGTCTCCATGAAAGTTTACTATATTTCTATTATTTTTTTATTTTTTTAAATCTGATCGAGTAATTTATCTTCCAATATATGTTGTTACGCTCAAATCAGAAAGAAGAAATGAATCTTTTTAGTGTTCTTTTTCTTCTTCTTAATTTTCTATGGTGACAAATTGATGACCAAGAAAGTAAAGAAAAAAATTAACTGGTTACTAATTAATCCAAGTTTTTGTTCCTGATCTTTATCATTATTAGTTTTGATTATATATTTCGTGTAGCTGTTTTTGCTAATACTCTGAAATTTAAACATTATTATTATCAAACTGTAGAAATCTTAATCCATTTAATGTCAGCCGAAAATAATCTTCAGGTGATTCCATCTGCGCATGATTTCCTCCCATGATATGAGTTACCACCCCTTGATCACTTATACTACCCCAAACATCTCAACTGTAGATCTTATGAAAACAGATATTAGATACGAGTGGTGTCATTTTCATCGGAAACACTTAGCAATATGAAGCTGGGAAAGCAGTGTGTTCCAGCTACATTTTTTTTCCATGAAGATTCTGTCGTCTCATAATTTAGGATTTGCTTAAGTGATGTGATTGGACATGCTTGGAAGTCTATTTTTATAGCCCACTCTTGAATATCTTTTTTGGACATGTTCCTTTAGCTGGAAATTGTTTTGTGTTTTAGTTGTGAGTAATCATGAATTGTCTAATACCTTGTTATATGTTTGAAATTTTCAGAATCCATATCTTAAACCAGAGCAGAAGAAGCAGGATTCAACACCATTGACCAAATAGAATGGAGGTGAAATGTGTTACGAATGCATTGTAATCTTTGGTGGGAGTTTGTGTGTTCTTTTTATTACAATGGATCTTCCAAAGCTGCTATGAGAGACATGAGTTTTTAGCTGAATAATAACGTGGAGATTTTAAATCAACATTTGAGTAACTGTTTTAGTTGTTTCTTAATAGTTCAAACACTAAGTTCTTTTGGCTTTAAATCTCATATAGAGTCTTCCAAAAGAAAGCATAATTCAACTGCTTGCTTTGGTTTATGATGGTTGCTGTGAAGTTTTTTTAATCATTGTTTTGTTAATTCCTGTCACAAGAAGTAAGCGAAAGGCTGCCGCCGCCACAACTCACTTGCTGTGAATTTCACATGAAATGTGACTGTGCTTTTGAATTTTTGGTAAAAATAATGCTTTTCTTTCTCACGTTCTGTTTTTCTTTCTGTAAAATACCAGCTCAGATTTAGTTTCTACATTTTTTCCTGAGAAATTGCATTGTTTGTCTATACATGTAACCAGTAGCCAAAGAGTTTGGTCAAAGAAACTAAGTTATATTGATTTTTTAAGTAAAAAACTAATATAATTAAGCAATTCAGTGGTATCTTTTTTTAATGCTCTGTGCTGGTAGCCATAGAATTCCATTGGCACAATGATTGGGGAAAGAGTCGTAGGCATATCCTATGATGAAGATTTGGCCTTTGCCATTCAAGAGAAGCGGCAATGTCTGGATTTTCCCTCAAGTATATTAACTTGCAACTTTACATGTTATTTTATTTGCTATTGAAGGGTTAGAATTTAGGAGTCAAAAAGCTATCACTGTTTGTTGATAAAAACATGGTCTTACAATTTTGTACTGTGTAATCCGTTGTATACATTGTCTGAGCTGATTCAACTGGACAAGCTGTTTCATTTCCTTTTTGCTCAACAATCGCGTTGCCTCCCTCAAGTCCCAGGGAGAGCCTTTATAATGTAGACATAGTTGAACCTTGGAAATGCTTGGGTAAGTCGAATGCGACCTGCCAATGGGCTAGTGGCAAGGGCAATTAAATTCATCTGGCAAGCTTGTGTTTTTGTTATTCTCCAAAAAAAAATATGGTTTTGAATTGACCTCCTCAGATGACTGGTTGAGCCGCAGGGTATTTTATCAATGCTATAGTGGTTTCAAGTAGATGCCAACACTTTTACTGACTGATGATGCGTTTGCTAGCTTTGTTTTGCTACCTGATGCAGCAGCTTGTGGCTGGTGATTTACTATTTGTTATTCTGTTATCTAATCGTCAGCATTTATGCATCGAATAACATGAGAAATGCATCATGGTATGGAATTTTTTATTTTTTTGTGTGAAAGCACCAAATCAGATGGAAAATGTGCTATATGTTAATATTATTATTATATTTTGAGGGTGCATATGATTACAACTGAAAAGCTGTGCTGGTCCTGTTGGACCCAAAACAAAGAAAAGTGTAGGTTTTCCTCGAAAGAACCACTGTAAATTCAAAGTGCATGACAGAATCTAGATTCTTGATATACAAAAGCCAACCCAACAGGTGTACAAAGGCAGGGTAATGGCATCCCCAGTAAGGTAGGCACAACCCAAGGAAAATCATATGTTTATTTTTATCCAATACCGATTCCCACTTCATTCAATCATCAAAATCTTATTCAGCGAAGCTTGTAAAGAAAAATCATGGAATAGCTGAGCCTAGCAAACATCTGTCATTGATATACTCCACCATTGACTATCATCTCCATCACCAAATCATTCCAAGAGTCTATTGGCCCTGGCAAGCACCAGTGTAAGCAATCATTCTGAACTTTAGCATTCTTATCTTCTGCAAATGGCTGGAACTGCCTGTATGGTCCTGGGTGCCCATCTGGTCTCAGCAATGATAATCGAGTCGTATCCAGAAGTTTCAAAGCCCCCCCCTTCTCAGGCCCTAATGCTGTAGCCTTCTCGAATTCTTCCAGTTCAATATTATGCATTATTGTGTCTACATCGGTCATTTTAACCTTATCTTCTTTGAAGGGTACCTTTCTATTGCAAGTGCCCCCGCTAAACCATTCTCCATTCTCAAAGTGGTCTGGCGTAGCCGTTCGAAAGAAAGCAAGAGCTTTATGACCAGAGTTTGTAATGAAGTTGAAAATCAGCTGCAATGCTTTGCGATATGCATAATCAAACCCTAGCTCAGTCAAATTCTTTCCATGGCAGTAATGGCAGCCTGTAACCACATTGTTCTCGTGGTATATGGCAGTTTTCAGGAACCATTTCCCTCCAGCAATTATTGCATAATCAAGATTCCTATATTGATCAGTCCATTTTTTATCAAGTTTATCTAGATGAAGCTGGATTTCTGAAGAGGAAACTCCATTCATGTCTTCAAAAATATCTGCTTTGATAAGGAACGGGGTCCAGATTACTGAAAGTGTGAAGTTGTGAGATGGAAAGCGCCATATTCTCGACCTGTATTCCTCATCGTGGTAGACCTCAACAGCTTGCTCCACCTATTGGACATAAATAACAAGAAATCGATCAATTATTGCCTATGGAACCAAATTTCAAAAACTCCCAACAGAATATAATGCTTCTGCACAAAATAAAAAAAAAAAAAAAACACCATGAACACATCCTTACTCTTTGCATGGCAGATCAGTTTTCTGTTGGATCTCCTAGTCCCTTCTATTTTTATTCCTTTTCTAGATAATCCAACATATCATTCCAAACAAGAAAGATGAGGCCAAACAAATAATCATTCACGATCATGTATATTTTATTCCGTGCAAGATTTTGTTTGGATCAATGGGTTCAAATTTGGTTTTATTATGTTGGCCAATAAAACTACTAACAGTTGCCAATTATTGATGCCAAATAATCACACAGACTAGCCAACAAGAATTGTTGTGAGTGTGTGCTTGACAATAGTTCAGTGTCCTGAGTGGACATGAAGATTCAAGATGACAATCGAATTCCTTCACATGTATGGTTGGTAAACCATCTCAGAAAAGGACTGGATAACCTCTTAAAAGCTGTGCTCTAACCATTAAAGCAGCAGCTGTACTCCACAATAGATTAAGATTGATGTTCGAACATCAACATCTATATGATCTAGCATCATGAGGATAAAGAAAAGAAAAGAAACAGCCAAATTCAAGCTGGCAAAGCAGACAACAAAAGCCCTTAAATATAAAACCCCAATTTTCGACAGTAATTCATGGGAAATCAGAACCCTGTCCCATGATCACTGCAGAAATATTTACAGCAGTGATGTGGAGAATTAGAGGCCTCTATGTGCTTCTGAAAAAGAGGCATAGTGTCTTTAATCATAAGAACCTCAAACCCCCACCACCTCAGCTCAATGCCTAGTTAGCAATTCTATCTTCACATGTGAAGGTGGCTAATGTATACCAATCATTCTAGATTAATTAAACTTAGCTTCTACTCCAACTCTCTTGACTAGATCAGTTTTCAATGAGAGAGACAGCACGAGGCACGTATTGATGATCTAAAGTGCCTCGGATATCAATTTAGCACAATTAAATAATCAATGCACCTAACCAAGAAATTATTTCCAACAAAGTACCAATGGTTGAAGAACCTGGTCAAGCAAGTGTTATATTATTGACAGTAAATCGAGAAATGCAAAGGCTAAGGACAGAGAGATTTTCTTTAAGCTATTGGTTTTTACCTGAGAGAGAGTGCAAAGCAATGACTGGACATGGTTACGAGAAATGGAATCACCAATAAAGGCCCATGATTTATTCCTCATCAGGCGAAGAAATTTCTTAGGATTAAACCTGGGGAGACTGCAGTCCCGTGGATTCCACCTCCAGTGGAGGTACCCTGAATCAGGTCTTCCATTTTTCATGCAGTTTTGATGACCTTCAATTTGAAGGCAACTCTGATTTGTGTAAAATGGACCCGAAGGGTCAGGTATCCAATCTCCAACAAACAAATCGCACTTTCCTGCAATTACATGCGTGGAAAATCATCACTGCACTAGTAGGAGTATTAACTGAATGTCAACGCTAATACAAAGACTAGACAGAAAACATAATTCTACGAAACGGGAGCGCATGCATTTTAAATGAAAAAAAAAAAGTTCAATCGGTAGTACAGAGTGCAGAATTTTAGACACTAGTTTGCATTATTCAGATTTAGATTAGATTCCAAAAGTAAAACCAGACAAGTTACCTAGTACCCCAAAAAAAACAAAAAAAGAAACTGCCATGTGGTAGTTGAATTAAATGGTGAGTGGTATGTCTGCATTGACCAACTCTCAAGAATTGGACAAGACGAGATAAAAGAACTCGGGACAGTAAACAGAATAAACAAATGCACAAAAGACAATTACCAAAAAAGTGTTTGGTCCAATCTTCAAATATTCAGAAAATACAAATGAAAGAAAGAGAGTGGAAGAATTAAGACAATCTTGAATCCAGTTTTCACGGCCAAGAAAACCCATATCCTCATTTCTACAAATCTTTCTTGTAATTAAACCGATTCTTCATCCGGATTATAACGTTCATATTCAGGCATGTATAGAAAAAGAAAGGGAAACAAATTTTGGATACCTGGCTGTGAAGTTTGGCTTTCATTAGCTGCGAAATCATTAGATACTGGCTCTTCAGCAGGCAAAGAAGCCACTAAAGACTCTGGTTCAGTCTCTTCATTAGCTGGTACTGGTGTCTCAACAACTGAAGAGAATCTGAATGAATCAGAGATTAATAAATGGAAAGCAAGACCAACCAGGAGAAATGAGACTGCGAACTTTATAATGACATTATTGTGTTTAGGGGGTGAAAATGGGTTCACAACAGACCTCATTTCCTTCACCATTTGGTTTCAGAGAGACCGGCAAATTCTCTTTGATTGTGGGAGGGAAAAAAAAGGAGAAGTGTAAACTGAAACCGTAACTGGTTTTCCTCAACAACCCAAATGGTGTTTTAGCATGAAAAAATTAATGTTTTGACATTGATTGGATTTATTTGGTAGTTAATCACTTATAGAGCAGTGAGTATGAGTTTGTTAAATGCAAAGTCGAAGGGTTGCTTGTTTTCGTTTTTTTAAAACTATTTTTAAAAAAATTAAAAACAATTTTTTTTTCAAATTAACTTTTTAATACATTTATTTAAATACATTAAAAAAAAATCAAAAGCAATCTTTACTAATGTTCCAAATACTATTTTAATGATTTATTTTGACGTTTTAAAAGGTTTTTCTTGAAATTCTTTTTATTTTTTTCAAATTATTTTATTAATATCAAAAATAAATTTTTTAAAAAATATTTTTTAAAAATAAAAATTTAAAAACATTAAATATACTCAAAATCAATCTCAAGTGTTTAGTTTAACTGATTAAATCTTAAATTTATTTTTTAAAAATTATTAATTCAAGTATTATAAATTTTAAAATAATTATAATTTTATATAATTATTAATTTTAAAATCTCAAAAAATTAATCAAAATATATATAAATTAACCCCAATATCACAGTTAAAAAAGAAAACTCGAAGTCTTGTGATTGGGTTACAGGACGAAGGACAAGGAAGCGTGCAGGGTAGAATTAGAAAGTACAAATATCCTAAACAGTAGAAAATATCGCATGTCGTTTTGGTCTGAATCGAAAATTTTGTTTCT
>Ga0325405_1007034_pt1 | contig 11340 bp, 5 predicted proteins | sample PopdelMetagenome_21_FD_205663 | JGI IMG/M metagenome (GOLD analysis project Ga0325405, IMG submission 205663) | Populus deltoides microbial communities from Bellville, Georgia, United States - Xylem-Control-R2 | ecosystem: Host-associated > Plants > Phyllosphere > Stem > Wood/Secondary xylem...
TATCGTGTGTGTAATAACTTACACGTGTAACTTATCAAAACTCAGTGTTAATAACAAATTTTTAATAATAGATTAAATATATAAAGATAGATTATACACATAACCCTTAAAACATAATTTTCTCCGAAGACTAATGTATTGAAGCTTCCTTGCTGTTATTTTCATGCGATGGGATATGAAATTCTAGTGATCAGTTTTGTTTAATTAATGAATAAAGCAAGAGTTAGATTTTTTGGATAATTACTTTATTCGTAAGTGATATATATATATATATATATATATATATATATATCCCATGGAAGAAGTGAAAGGAAATTAAAATTGATTGTTTAAAAACTTGATTGGGCTAAATCTCTGTTTAGAAACCATCAATTTAATTATGATTGTTATTTTTAAATGATTAGTGGTATTTTAAAAACTAATATTATATTTTTCCCAAATGAATCCTAATTTTTTTCAGCAAATTATTTATTTTACTCTCTCACCATTTTCTCAAGCTCATGAATGATCGTTGTCAATTATCTGTAGTGTCACTAATAAAGCTGATCTGGTTATAATGCCACATTATTCAATTCCAACCTGACTTGATGTTTCATGCTCGGTTTCAGTGTTACATGATGTTTCCCATGTACGATATTCTTACAGCACATGCATGTAATTATAAAATCCGATCCGAGATTGAATCGGCGTGAGAATTGGATTCTGAATTGAAAAGGTAGACTTTTATTTTTTAAAATAATTAAGTCAAATTTTGACAAGTTCAAACGAATGGATTGACTGTAGCAAATCAACTTAAATTTTATATTGGATTAAAACCCAGAAAAATAATTTAACTAATTTTATTTGTTAAATAATTTCAGAACATAACTAGTTACTTATAAATCGCTCTTATAACATGTTCTTGGAAATTTTTGGTCCAGATTTCCTTGTAATTTTTTATTGATCCATAAGAATGATCCAGACTATTATATATATATATATATATCAAATAAGCATAATGACAGGTTAATTGGCAATTATTATCTATGTTATATAGACTAAGATTGAGCTAGATTGTTTTAGTAATGACCAGGTAATAAAAATTTTAATTTTCAAATATCTTAATAAATAAAAACTATTCCTACAATAGCCGGTCATTACATCCGAGAGATAAGGAGAACAATTTTTAAAAAAGAAAATTTAAGCTTCTGAACATGTTTAAGGAACTAGCAAACACCGAGATGCTACAATAAACAAAAAGCAAAATAATTATCAACCATTAAAGTTTTTCTAAAAAATATTTTTTTGTGAGAAAATACGATTTTTTTAAATGCTCAATAAATAAATAAAAAACCAACTCGAAGTCTCAGATACTTAAATTCAAGTAAATTTTAAGCAGATAAAAAGATTCCAAAATTCGTAGCCATTAAATCTTTTATCAAAATAAAATATTAAAATTACAAAAACATTCAAGATAAAAAACTTGGAAATTTATTGATAATTAAATTTTTAAAAACCATTTCATTAATAAAATTATAATTTTAAAAATATATATATAAAAAAACATTTCAAATATTTTCGATTTCTATTATGTCTTTGGTTTTTTCTCTCCAAAACTTTCAATGTTTGGGAATTTTTCAAATGTTTATATTTTAGAAACACTAGCCTTCTTATCTCATAAGTATTTTCAAGATTTTAACTTTTTTTTTAAAAAAATAAATTGCATTTCAGGACATTTTATCTGATAAAAAATAAAATGCAATGAATAAGGCCACTCTGTAGTCTGTACTGGTTGGTTCTATTTCAAGGTCAACGTATACCTACAAGGTCAGGACCACGTAATATTTGATACGTGAGGTGAGGCAGGAAAAGAAACTATCATTTTATCTGCATTAATATCTGGTGTGTAAAATGAAATAAAACTAAAATTAATTTATTTCTTGTTTCATGGTTAGATTTTCATGCCTCCTCTTTTAGTTTTGTATCCTTGATTCTTTCCATTTTAATCATAATTTAACCAATCCCATCTACCCTGTAATAATTGAGGATAAAGCAATGATACTTCATGATCGTATATCTTAGGCTCCATTAGATTTTGTTTTTGTTTTTTTTTTAAATAAATTATTTCCCATGTTTTCAAGTGTTTAGTGATTTTTTTGGAAAATAAAATAACAAAAAATAATTCTAATTTAATATTTTTTTTTTGTAGGATTCATTTTTTGACAGGCAAAGAGGCTATAGTATATTCACAATCAATCGAAAGATGACTAGCCTATATTTGAACCGTGTCGTCCAGCGAAGAGATGTCATTATGGAATGGCCATGAGAGATTTGCATCAATAGAAGGCAAAAAAGATATCTTAGGCTTTTTTTTAATTATTAATTATGAGTGTCCGAATTAGTTTATATATATCTCGACTCATCTTTTTAGACTCTAAAATTAACGATTATATAAGCTTTTAATTACCATAAAATTTATAACACTCGAATCAGTAATTTATATAAAACAAACTTAAAATCTAATCAATTCAATTATACCTCTAATAATTTTCGATTCCCCTTGTTTCATATACTCGTGCCCTTGTTTCTCAATTCTCGTACACAGATATAGCCAGTAAAGAGGTAGAACTGGGCCAAGAGGCAATCAAACCATAGCATTTCCCTTTAGATTATTTGAGTCAGAAGTCGCAATTAAAAGCCCAAATTTAACCAGTTGAAAGCCCATTTTCTAAACCAAGAAGAATGATTTGCTATCTAAGTATATGCATATAATCACATGCTAATGTTGGACCAAAGAGCATAACAATCGCAATTGCTCGTAGTTAATAAGCCCAATTTAAAAGTTTTACCCGGTACAATATCTAGGTAGGTTACGAGACAGATAAATTAACTTGGATTGATGATTTTTTTAAAAAAAATTAAAACTATATCGTTTTGAATGTTTTTTTTTTTAAATATCAAATCAGCAGATTTTGAAAAGAAAAACTTGGTTGTTGGTGAATTGAGCAAGGGAGGCAGGTCTCGAAATCTAACTACATCTCGGGTCTAGTAAAATGGTACGGACACGCCGTGGATTGTATGGTTTACAAGTTAGGTATAGTAAGGGCAAGCCATTCTGACTACACTTACAAGCTGGGGTCTAGTAAAATGGTACGGACGTGCCATGGATTGCATGGTTTACAAGTTAGGTATAGGTATAGTAAAGGCCAGCCATTCTGACTACACTTACAAGCTGGGGTCTAGTAAAATGGTACGGACATGCCATGGATTGTATGGTTTACAAGTTAGGTATAGGTATAGGTATAGTAAAGGCAAACCATTCTGACTAACTCCTATTTATTTTTCTTTTTTAAAAGTGTTTTTAAAATAATTTAATTTTTTTATTTTTTATTTCAAATTAATAATTTTTTAATTTTTTTAATTATTTTGATGCGTTGATTTTAAAATTATTTTTTTAAAAATAAAAAATATTATTTTAATATATTTTTAAATAAAAAATACTTTAAAAAATATTTACAACTATACTTTCAATTTGCTGAAATTAGTAAAATGGTTCCGACATGTCATTAATTGTATGGTGTACAAGTTTGGTATAATTAAGGGGCCGCGATTCGAGAATATTTTTTTAAAAAATTATTTTTTTTATATTTTAAAATTATGTTAATATATTAATATTAAAAATAAATTTAAAATAGTGGTCATGTCATGGGAGAAGATTGATAGGGCAACCTAGCTAGCATAAAAAAAAACACAACTGTCTACAAGGTATGTTAGGAAATGATTTACCAGTCGTCCTGTTTTTCACAGCTATCAAAGCTCCTGGTCGAGTAGGCGGAGACCTTTTGCATGCCAAAACTTTTCCAGAGATCGCCTTGGATTGAAATAACTGGGAATATATAGCAGTTGACAGATCCAAAATGGCCGAGCTACCTAAACCACTTTCCCCTAGACGAAAAGAATGGCTGGCTTGCATGTGTTAAGCATACATATATATATATATATATATATATATATATATATAGCGCTATAGAACGAGCCATGATCAAACTCGTATTTTGAGCATGAATCATGATTGAGCCATGCGGTGGTAGAATCTAGTGAACCGGGCATATTGCTTGCTACTCTCGTGATAGTGTGCTCTCAAAACTACCATCATTGGAATTCGTTCTAGTAGAAAGGAGGATTTTTCTTGTTGCGATAAAAAAGGTAAGATATTTGATTGCTTGGCTAGAAGCGAGAAAAACGACTATAAAATACATTGCAATAATAGACATGAGCTGGAATGATTAAACACAGCACAGACAGCAGAAGACTTGGATGCATGGACCAAGCTAGCTAGTAACCGAAGCTTAGCATTGATACCACCATGCTTACTAAAGGAACAGTTATGTTGTCATCTACTACCTCTGTAATTGGAAGGGACTCTACAACAGTTGCCACTAAAGCCACTAAAGCCACTCTCTGAATTGTCCATGTCCAATCCAACTGGAAATATCCGAGGGCTGAATAGTAGAACAGCATCCTAGTTGTCAAGACAACAAAGAAAAAAAAGGTCTAATGAGTATTTAATGGTACGCAGTAGTTTATTACAATATGACATGACTGGTTAGAATTTTAGGTGATCTGAAACACACCCAATAGAAATCAAGAAGCCACAGATGAACATAGATATGCTACCAGCCCAGCTCTTGTGTTGATTGTAAGGAAGCTTCAATGACCCAAATCTTCTACCGATTATATCAGCCACACCTAAAGACCACTAAAGAAATCAATCGATAACTTTAAGCAGGAAGAGATAAGCACAGAGTCTGGAGTTTGAACAACGCAAATTTATGAGGTTTTTAGGCTTTACCATCCCCACCACACATCATGGCCAAAGAGATCACCCCAGTTGGAGACTCACGCCAAAAAACAAGAGCACACAAAATCAATATTAAAACATAATACAAAGGTCCTCTCAGCAACTCCCTGTAAGAAAAAAACAACAAAAGATCATCAGCTTTGCTTGGTCAGAAGAGGAACGAAAAGCCCATAAATAATCAATGAGATAATGAGAAAAATTACTGCGGATTTCCTTCTCGAGTAACAGATTTAATGAGCCCTTCATCAGTAACCAAAGAGAAGCCATTTACAATAAGCCTTAAGCAATTCACAAGAGGTACTACAGAAGCTAAGTAGCGAGCCCGTGTTGATGTGCTATTCCAGGATCAAACATCACGAAGAACTGAGGTATAAGTTAAAGCAAGAAAAACTCAAAACTCAAATCACAAGATAATCCCAAGATTCAATTTTTGAGGTTGAATTTCAAAGAAATCCCACTAAGGATTGATACCTGAAAATAGGCCAGCAAGCAGCAAAAAGCAAGCCCGAAAGTATATGAACTAGTTTTCTGCTCAAACTCTGTTGAATGAGATTTCGCTGAGTGAGAGTATCAAAAGTGCGAACGAGACTGTACGCACCAGCAAGTACAGTAGCCGTGGCACCGGCGTCTTGAAGTAGAGGTGCGGTGGCGGAAATGAGGGAGGAGCGAGCAATGTAAGGAGGAAAGGAAACGAGACGTCGGAAAGGAAGTACTGGTGGATTGGGCAAGTTCCAGTGAGGAGGAGGAGACGGAGGAGGGGAGAGGTGGATAGTGGTGGTGTATTTGTGTACGTGGCAGCGTAAAGAAGAGTGAGAGAGGGTAAGAGTGCAAGACGAGAGGGCCATAGATGTTCGTTTGGGCAATGGGCGGCCTGGGGTATCTTTCGTCTTGGTTTGATGCCTCTAATGGCGGCTGCTAGCCCTCCTCTAGGCTATCTTATGGCATTATTTCATCAAGTCAAATCACATGTAAAATTAAATTAAATTATATTATTTAAAATATTTTTAAAATTAAATTAAATTAATAATTTTAATTACTTTGCTTTTTCAACTGGACTAGAAAATTATTTATTTATATTCTATATTACAAAAGATATATTTAGCTATCTTCTCTTTACTTCGAAACAACATTTTTTTCTATTCTTTGTAAAATTAATCCTTAAAAAATATCACCGAAAAAAGCAAGTAACAATTTTCCTTTGTATTTATTCACAGGAGGTATTGTCTTCTTCAAGAACTTGGCAATTATGTGATAATGATAATAGTCTCATTAAAATTAACACTGAAAATGCTTCAGGGAAGATAGTTCTCATCACACAAACCCCTGTATCCAATCGAACATCAGCAGTATAATTCATGGAGACGAGTCCATAATTTATCATTGAGAGCAGAAAGATGACTAGCATAAACCGCATAGCACAACCATTGCAGCCCAGCATGATCCACCACCGACAGAAGTTAAACATGAACAGAACGTGAATCATCTGAGAATTCCATAAAGCCTATATACCAGCAAACCCCCTGGCATCCACTCTAACAACAGTGTCGAAACCCAATGCAGTGGAAACCTCCTCTGCTCTGACCAATGAAATATGAGTCCCAAGTAGGAAAAATGAGGTTTGCATCTTCTCCCTAGCTCACCAACAATATATTGTCTTGAAATCCTGTTTCCCTGCACCTTTGCAGTTCCAGCACATAATGTTGTGATTACTCGTAAAAATACAGGTAAGAGGAAAAAGGAACCGATACCGAACAATGATTAACGATATATATCCTTCATGACAGTGGCCGAAACACAAGAATCATCATCCATAGCAACTTCATTGGTCACCTCCCGAACAAATGATGAAGAAAAGAAAGCGGGTATTTCTTGACACAAGAACAGCACTAAAAATGTTCAAGTTTTTGCGGTTACAATTTATAAAAGCCGGTTTTAAAATAAGTATAAATTATAGCTTTTCTCAAAACAATGTTATAATTAAAAATGAAATGTATATTCCAAAAAAATTTAAACCAACCATTTTTCAAAACTGTTGTAATAAAGCTGTTATTCAAACCTTTGACTCTTAACACGTTATTTCCAAGAGAGGAATAATGAAAATTGAAGTCTAATTCTGACCCATGTTTTGATCGTACAAAGTAATGAAACCATCAAAATTTTTGAATGCATTTGTAGCTATAGTTAAACAACATACATTTTAGTTAATGGTAAGACAAAATTGGAGTGACAGCAAAAGACGCAGTAGCTTGAAAGGGGCTCTGAACAATTATGCCGTTGCTTTCTTACGGGCAAATCTTTGCAAAGCCGTAGGTAACGAAATTTCCTCGCTGATTTTCTGCTTCTTTTTAGCCACCTTTTCTTCCTCTTTCATTTGTTGGTCCAAGAAAGGTTTCTTGGCCCTTACAACAATCTCCTTTTTCTTTACTGCTATTTTACTTGGTTTATTCTTCCCCTTTGTTTTCTTCTTAATGGCAGTTCCCTTGGCTGCTTCAACAGCAGCTTCCATATCCGCCTCCATCTCCTTCTTTGTTGGTTTCTCTTTCTTCTTTGCTGACTTCACTGTACCAATCTTTGAAGGGTCCAGCATAATTGTCTCGGGGGGGAGCTTGTCGAGAAGAGAGTGAATTTCCTTCTCTCTTCGTTGCTTAGTAGTTTCAAATGGGTTTGCTAACCATGTGTCAAAGTTGGGTTCCCCTGAACCTGGGATAAGAATTGAAGACCATCCCGTGGAGTGCCCTATGCCTAGAACATCTTCGTATGGTCGAAATGCAACTTTCCCTATCTGATAACCTTTCACAATAGAATGACCCATATGTCTGCTGTAATTTCGTGATCCAGAGAAATCTCCAAAAACCTGAACAAACGATCCAGTTCCAGCAGCTAGTAAACCTTTTTGACTGAAGTCCAAGGTTTTTGCATGGCCTCTTATAGTTTGGAGAACCTCAAATTTCCTCACGTCCCAAATCTTAATTTTCTTTTCCTTGCCAGACGTGGCCATGAGATGGCCATCAGGATGAAATGCCATTGCTGTGATAGGCCCAGGATGACACAGCATCTTGACAAGGGGAACCGCACTAGTGGGCTTCCACATGCTTACTGTACCACCTGAATGACCCAAAGCAACAACCCCATTGAAAGGATTGGCCTGCATCACATCGGTACGGCCTAAACCTGTCCGGAAATTGCTTATCATCTCACCCATTGTAACATCTTGGTATCGCAGCTGCCCAAATTTGTTTATTGACGCCAAGAGAAAGTGGTTTTTCAGAAACTGAAGCCTTGTCACTGCACCATGTTCCTGTAAATAATGTAACTTAATCGCATACTTATGCATTTATATAAACATTTGGAATTGTCGAGTGCAACAAAGAATTAAACTTGAAATTTGCATAAAAAATCAAGTACATAGCAGTGCAGTATGGTGAACCCTGATATTCAAAGGAAGTGTACAGACATGCAGGATGGTGTGACCAATCTTGTGGTGCAAAGACAGTCAATGCAAGCAAAATAAATTGAGTTCAAGGACTGATTGACAGAAAGCAAGCCCAATTGCTTTGTAATGAAAAGAAAAATCATACCAGTTCATTTAGACACAAGAAATGATACTGCAAAGTTGTGTTATATCAGGTTAAATATTTAACTGGGTCTGGCAAAGTTGCTGACATAAAAAAGCCTCTGCAGCTTAAAGATATATAAAATTCATCAAAAGACAATCCACTGACCTTTAAACAATGAAGTTCGACACCATCTCTGTTATAAATGTATGGGTACCTATCATAATTCGAAATTATTAGCTACATATAAAGTATATTAAAGTGTTCAGTCTTGTTTGGGCAAGTAGTTATATATTATACATGTTTTTTTTTGTTTTTTTTCTGGGAAAAAAGCCATACTTTTTCTGGGCAGCGGCAAAGAACAGCTCATTGTGCAAAAACACAACATCACGCACTGTTTCTCTAACCTGAAATAATAAAATTAATTAGCACACCATCTAATTTCCGATCAAGGCCTAAATGGCCTGGTAAAGAAAAATACCAGTAAAACATATCAAATAACGGTGGCATATAAATATCCATTCAAGGCCTAAATATCCTTTATATAATAGGTCTCATCTAGAACCCAGTTGCATCTCATTAAGCTTGGCAACACCAGGACATACCTGCATCTCTTTAATTAAGCTCATATTCTTCATGTCAACAACAGCCAAGTGCCCCTTGCGACCAGCAGCTGCCATGTATCGACCACTTGAAGTAAAATCCAGAGTGTATGGACCAAAATCTGCACATTTCAGTGAAAATAAAAGGAAGTTTCAGAAGTTTTTTTTCACGACATTAACCTGACAGTCAAGAATGTTGAGAGGATTGGATTTTTTTTTCAAAATCTGCACAGTTTAATTCCAGGCAAGAATGTTACATAACTGACAGTCAAAGAAAAAGGTTTGGATTTTTTTTCCTTAAAGGAAAAAAAAAAGCAAACTTAATTAAGAGGAAATATGGCTCAAGAATTTTACAAACAGAATTTTGCGCTCTTGGAATAACCATAGTTTCAGGATTAATTAGAGTTTGTAAGAAAGACCTAGCACAGCATGGATAAGAAAATATGCAACATTTTCCCGAAAGATATTCAGAAAAGTCGCACTATGATTTCCAGCATTTCTTCTCCCTGCTTGTTCTTTTATGTAATCCAAATTGACATGTGAAATGATGGATTCAAATGCATATGACATGCATTGCTAAGTTATTCACCAAGTGAGCCGGGAAAGTTGCAATGAAGTTGCCTTCATAAACATTCCTGGCTAAAACAATTTTTTATTGTAAACCAACCATTAGAAAGAAATCACATAGCAGACATGAACCTGGCAAGACTATATCATATTGATTCTTTGCACTTGAGATATCAACTTCACGGCCGATTGTGTCCTGTTTGATCCTCCATGTCTTCTCTATACCCTCAGCCTCGAGATAGCCTCCCTCACTTGGCAAAAGCCACTGATTAAAAGATCACATATTATGAAGTACTCAAATATAAGAATAGAAATGCAGTGTATTTTCTGACAGAGAACAGTGGAAGGAATGGCATACAAAATCCAGTAGACATGGAACAACAAGAAATTAGTATCTCGGACCACAAATAAAGCATTTGAAGGAACAAAGATATACCCTATTAACATGTAACTCATAAAAAAAATTTGACCAATTAATTTTTTAGAACTAGAGAAGTGAAGAAAAGGAGAGTAATTATCCACCTTTTCAGTCTTGGCTGCAGCTTTTGCAGATTTTCCATATAAATTTTCTCTATCATAAAGTTGACCCTTGAGCTTTTTGTCTTTTAAAACCTGTAGATAGGGAGAATCAAAATCAAAATGCAATAAAAAAAAAACCTCGGAAAAGAAAAGGTTCTTTGACTGGAAATGTTGAACACCAATTTCTGACCTCCAAATCAGCTCCTTCTCCTCTAAGATACTTCTTTACTTTCATATCCAACTCGTGAGATAATTCCTGCAAACAGAAACTGATCAGTTCCTATAGTCTTAAACAAACATATAAGCAAATAACAGCTATAACAATCAACAGGTTACAAAAAAGCTAAGCGATTGCATTAAAGCCAACCATTTCAACAATTGAAGCATGGTTATTTTACTGTAAATCAAAGAAACGAATTACTTGTTCAGGAGGAGGCAAAATATCCTCAGGGTCACCATTTTCTTGTTTCGCACCCATCTGTCCACTTAAATTTTATGTTCCAAACCTGCAGAATCAAGATAGCTACCAATTAACCACTCATTATTCACAGAATACGTATACTGCATAAATAGCCAAAAAATATCATCCAGCAGAATTGCATGAATTCAACATCAAGCAAACATACATTGAATACGCAAACCCATAACTTTCAAGTTAATTAATGCCAAAAAATCCATATTAAACGTTACATTTACAAACTTTGGAACGTGAAAGCAAGAAAAACCACAGAATAAAAGCTTGAAAAATAAAACCCAGATGAGCTAAACACAACTAATTGGATTACCGTTTCAAATTTTCTCAAAAAACAAACATAAGGGTACGTCAAAAGTTAAACAGAGATATCAATACTAGCCCATGAAGTAAACTTTATGTGCGCAACTTGTAACACGCCATTACACAAAACCAAGCTAGAGTAAACAGGTATAAAACAAGCCAGTGCACAGACAAGTTAACGAAGAAACTGTTTCTAGGGTTAGTGTTGATACCTGTGAATGTTATAGTGCACTTTCAGAAGCAGCAGACTACTTGGAGGAGAGATGCTTTTAGGGTTTTTGGTAAAACAAGGAAAAAGGCAATATCTTTATGCATGCAATTCAATATTACTTTCTTGCTGGAAGCAAGGTTGATGAAAATTGTAGCAACCGTCTGTGCCTGAGTTGAAACATGATCTGCTATTATGGAGGTTTTTAGGGTTTTGCAGTTTCAGTTTGGCCGGGTTGTGGAATTGGTAGGAAATGAAAGAAAATAGAGTTGGGC